>MDTB01174395.1_pt1 | contig 10869 bp, 9 predicted proteins | sample 811161 | NCBI WGS metagenome assembly MDTB01 (sample SAMN05326650, study PRJNA326480) | marine metagenome | isolation source: seawater | place: Mediterranean Sea | collected 2009 | reverse complement strand
TTTGTTGCTGGAAGTACATCTGCGACAGCTTGGTTGTTGGACCCTGCGGTTAAAAAAATTTTTATTGAACAAGACAGGACTTTAGCTTGGCTTATACCAATTTTAATAATCTTAGCATTTTCTACGAAAGGAATCAGTTTATACTTTGCAAGAATGACAATTATAAGGGTTGCACAAGAAGTGGCTGGTGAAATTCAAAAAAAAATTGCTAATAATATTTTAGTAACTGACATTCAAACTTTAGATAATAGACACTCGGGAAAATATATTTCAAATATAATGTTTGATGCTCATCAAATTCAAAGCCTGGTAAGCACTGGGGTTTTAAACCTTATGAAAGACAGTTTTTCTATAGTTGCATTAGTTGCTTTGATGTTTTACCAAAATTGGAAGTTAGCTTTGTTTGCAATCATTATGATGCCCTTAGCAGCTATTTTTGCAAAAAGTTTGGGTAAAAGAATTGGGAAAGCAGTTGGTCAAGCCAGTGAACTTTCTGCAAATCTAACTACCTTCTTATCAGAAATTTTGAAAGGCTCTAAGATGATTAGAATTTATCAAAAAGAAGAGGAAGAGGATAAAAATGCAAACAACTTAATTAATAAGCTTGTTGAAAAAAATATTAAAATTAACAGTGTTTTAATTAGAGCGGCACCAATAATGGAAACATTGACAGGATTTATGATTGCTGGATTTATATTTTTTTCAGGAAAACTGATTGCAGCAGGTGAGCTTGAAGTTAATAATTTCTTCTCTTTTCTTGCAGCGATGATGTTGGCTTATCAACCAATAAGGTCTTTAGCGACGATTAATATGACTGCGTACCAAGGTGCAACCGCTTTTAGAAGAATTTCTGGCATAATAGATAAATCAATAGAAATTAAAGAAGAAAAAAGCTTGCCTAAACTTGTTCTTAATAAGTGTAATATAATTTTTGATAATGTTGGGTTTAAGTATGAGTCAACAGAAAAAAGAGCAATAAAAAATATAAATCTTGAAATTGAAGGTGGTTCAATGACTGCTTTTGTTGGCCATAGTGGGGCTGGAAAAAGTACAATAATGAATTTACTTCCAAGATTCTACGATCCTCAACAAGGAAATATAAAAATAGACAATCAGGATATTAAAAAAATTTCACTAAGTTCATTAAGAAAAAATATTTCACTTGTTAGTCAAGATGTGATTTTATTTGATGATACCATTAAAAATAATATAGCTTATGCTAACTCTCAAGCTTCTCAAAAGGAAATTGAGGAAGCTTGTAGATTTGCTGCTGCTGATGAGTTTATCAATAAACTCCCATCATCTTATGACTCGTTAGTAGGAGAAAATGGAACAAAACTTTCAGGAGGTCAAAAACAAAGACTGTCTATAGCTAGGGCTATTCTTAAAAAATCTCCAATAATTCTTTTAGATGAAGCGACTTCATCCCTAGATGCTGACTCAGAGGAAATTGTTCAAAATGCAATTATAAATCTTACTAAGAATAAAACGACGCTAGTTATAGCTCATCGACTCTCAACAATACATAAGGCAAAAAAAATATTTGTTTTAAAAAATGGAGAAATAATTAATTCAGGCAATCATGACTTTCTTATCAACAACTGTAAAGAATATAAATCATTGTATGAAAAACAATTAAAGTAAGGAAAATGATTTTTATTTATAGATTTCTTACTTTTTTCCTTTACCCTGTCTTTATAGTATTAATTTACTTAAGAAAATTATTGAATAAAGAAGATCATTATAGATATAAAGAGAAAATTTTCCCTTCATATTTTTTTCCTGATAAAGATAAAAAGAAAAAGCTTATTTGGCTTCATGCAGCAAGTATTGGGGAGGTACAAAGCATATTTCCTCTAATTCAAAAATTAAATTCAGAAAAAGAAAATGTAGAATTTTTAATCACTACAATAACTTTAAGTGCAGGAAATATTGTAGCGAAAAAACTAAATGAATATAAAAATGTTAAGCATAGATATTTTCCTCTTGATGTTAATTTTTTGATAAAAAATTTTTTGAGTAAATGGAAACCTGATTTAATAATATTCGTAGACTCAGAAATATGGCCTAATTTAATCTTTGAAATTAAAAAAAGAGAAATTCCAGTAACTTTAATAAATGGAAGGATAACAAAAAAAACTTTTAATAAATGGATGCTAGTTTCCAAATTTGCAAAAGAAATTTTTAGTAATTTTGATCTATGTTTAGCAGCTAGCAAAGATTCGGAAGAAAATCTTAAAAAACTAAATGTAAAAAATTTAAAATATATTGGAAATATTAAATTTTCAGGAAAAATTATAAGAGATGATTTAATTGATGAAAATTTTGAGATTCTAAAACAGAAAAAACATTGGTGTGCGGCAAGTACACATAAAGGTGAAGAAATTGTTTGCCTTAAAACTCATTTAAATTTAAAAAAAATTTATAAGAATTTAATAACTATTATCATTCCTAGACATATCAATAGGTCAAATGAAATAAATAGATTATGTAACAAGTATAAACTTTCATCACAAATTTTAAATGATAAAGAATTAATTGAAGATAGTAGTGAAATAATAATTATAAATTCTTTTGGAACTTTGTCTAAATTTTATAATTATTCTCAAAGTGTTTTTATAGGGAAATCAATGATAAAAAAATTACAGAAAGTTGGAGGACAAAATCCTATTGAAGCTGCCAAGCTAGGATGCAAAATATATCATGGTCCGTATGTTTACAATTTTAAAGAAATCTATGCTCTCTTAAAGTCTTATGGAATTTCAGAAGAAATTAATAATGAAACAGATCTTACTAAAAAACTAGCAAATGATTTGAAAGAATTAAAAGATGATAAAAATAAAATAATTAATAGTATTAATGATATGGGTGACAAAATATTAGACAATACGACAAAAGAAATAAATAAATTTTTAATCAAATGAAATTTTTTAAGCCTAAATTTTGGGAAAGTAAAAATAATATTCTAACCATTTTACTAATACCATTTTCTGTTTTGTTTTACTTTCTAATTACTTTAAGAAAATCTGTCATAAATCCGAAAAAATTTAAAATTCCAATTATCTGTGTAGGTAATATTTATGTTGGTGGAACAGGCAAAACACCAGTCTCTATAAAGGTTGCTAATATTTTGAAAATTAACAAAAAAAAACCTGCGATAATAAAAAAATATTATAAAAATCAAGAGGATGAAAATAGGCTAATAGACAAAATATCTAATTGCTTAATCTTAAACAAAAATAGAGTTACTGCTTTAGAAAAAGCTGAAAGAGAAAATTTTGATGTTGGAATTTTAGATGATGGTTTTCAAGATCATAGGATAAAAAAGAATCTTAATATAATTTGTTTCAATAACAAACAACTAATTGGAAATGGCATGGTATTTCCCGCAGGACCTTTGAGAGAAAACTTAAGTTCTTTAAAGAGAGCTCAAATTGTAATTATAAATGGAGAAAAAAATATATCTTTTGAAGAAAAAATTTTAAATATTTCAAAAAATATCAAAATTTTTTATTCAGAATATTTACCAATAAATATTGATGAGTTTAAAAATAAAAAACTATTAGCTTTTGCCGGAATAGGAAATCCAAATAATTTTTTTGGGCTACTTAGTAAATACAAATTAAATGTTCAAAAAAAAATTGCCTTTCCAGATCATTATGAATTTAAAAAAATTGAAATTCAAAAAATAGCTGAAGAGGCGATTAATAAAGACATGCATCTTATAACTACTGAAAAAGATTTTTATAGAATTAAAAATTATGACTTTAAAAATTTAAAATATCTTAAAGTAGATTTAAAAATTAAAGAAAAAAATTATTTTATTAGTGAGGTTTTGAAATATTTATGATTAAAATTATAAAGTATTTTTTTGAGTCACTGATTATTTATTTATTTTTCCTTATCATCAAGTTATTAGGTCTTTTGACAAGCAGAGTATTATTTTCTTTTATTTTTAAAAAAATTGGACCTACAATAAGATCAAGAGATACTCTTAAAAAAAATTTTAGTATATTTTCTAATAAAATTTCTGAACAAAAAAAGAAAGAGATAGAACTCAACATGTGGTCGAATTATGGGAAGACTTTTGTTGAATATATGTTTTTAAAAAAATTTAGAAAAGAAAATTTACATATTAAGATTGAAGGTAAAAAAATATTAGACGAAATATATCATAACAATAATCCTGTTATATTTGTATCTGGTCATTTTGCAAATTTTGAACTTATGTCAATGGAGATTACTAAAAATAAAATTAATCTTGCAACTATTTATAGACCATTAAATAATTTTTTTTTAAATCCGCTAATGGAATATTTGAGAAAAAAATATGTTTGTAATAAACAAATTAAAAAAGGACGTTCTGGAATAAAAGAGTGCATTGGGTATATTGAGAAAGGGTATAGTATCGCTTTAATGATTGATCAACGGCTAGGTGAAGGAGATAGAGTTAAATTTTTCAATAAAGAAGCTCACACTACTTCTCTTCCTGCTCAATTATCTCTAAAATATAATTTAAACATTGTGCCTATCTTTATTGAAAGAGAACAAAAAGATTATTTTAAAATGAAAATATATGAGCCAATTAGTACATCAAATTTTAAAAATAAATTTGAAATAACACTAAAACTAAATCAGATTTTGGAAGATATGATACTAAAGAACCCAAATCAGTGGATTTGGACTCATGATAGGTGGAAATAAATTATTTTTTATTGCTTAAGATTTTAAAGCGTTCTTTAACCTCTAAAGGTGAATAATACGCCTCTTGCAATTCTACATTCCAATAACTTAATTCACTTAAAGGTATCTCTTTTCCTGAAACTGCACAGATAACAAAATTTCCTTCTTCGACAATGTCAAATTTGTTCTGCTTATATACAAGTTTGGCTTTTTTTTTATTCATCTATTATAAATTATATATAATATATCTTTTCATATGAATATTGCTTTAATAGGTAGTGGTGGTAGAGAGCATGCTTTATGTCAAAAAATACATGAATCTAAATTATCTAAAAAAATAGTCTGTATACCTGGTAACGCTGGAACAGCAAAAATAGCCAAAAATATTGATGTGGATTTTCTCAACTTTAAAAAATTATTAAAAATAATTAAAATCAACAAGATAGATTTAGTAATAGTTGGGCCAGAAGAGCCTTTGGTAAAAGGTGTTGTTGATTTTTTAACAAAGCACAAAATTAAAGTATTTGGCCCGAATAAATATGCTGCAAAGTTAGAGGGTTCTAAAGCCTTTATGAAATCTGTCTGTAAAAAAAATAAAATTCCAACGGCAGCATTTAAAATATGTAAAAATAAAAAAGATGTAAATAATTTTATAAAAAATAATAATTTTCCTTTAGTAGTAAAGGCTGATGGGCTAGCTGCTGGAAAAGGAGTAACAATCTGTAAAAATAAAAAACAAATCTTAAGTGTTTCAAATGATATATTTAAAGGTAAATTTAAATCCTCAAAAAAATTAGTTTTAGAAGAATTTTTAAAAGGTGAAGAAGCTAGTTATTTTTTAATTGTAGATAAAAAAAGTTTTAAGTTTTTTGGAACTGCACAAGATCATAAACGTGTTGGAGAAAAAGATGTTGGCCCAAACACTGGTGGAATGGGTGCTTATTCTCCGGCAGCAATAATTAATAAAAATTTAGAAAAAAAAATAATAAAAAAAATAGTAAATCCTACTTTGTTGGCTTTAAAAAAGAAAAAAAAACCTTACACAGGATTCTTATATGTTGGTTTAATGATTAAAAATAATGAACCATATCTAATTGAATATAATGTTAGAATGGGAGATCCAGAATGCCAAGTAATAATCCCAAGATTAAATACTGATATATTAAAAATTTTTAATAATGCAGTAATAAATAAATTAAATAAGATTAATATTGAATGGAAAAAATTAAAATGCATGACTATCGTCTTATGTTCAAAAGGTTATCCTGGAAAATATCAAAAGTATAAAAGAATTAAAAATTTGAATAAACTAGATTATGACATAAACTCATTTATTTTTCATGCAGGTACAAAACTAATTGATAATGAATTTTTTTCTAATGGAGGTAGAGTCTTAAATATAACTTCTACTGGAAAAATATTTAAAAATATAAGAAAAAATATTCTTACAATTATAAGAAAAATAAACTGGAAAAATGGTTTCTTCAGAAAAGATATTGGTTGGAGGGTAATTCAAAAATAAATAATGAGAATAATAAGTGGAAAACTTAAAGGAAAGTCAATTGCCTTTGTAAAGACAGCTACCACTAGACCTCTAAAAGACTCAGTTAAAGAAAATATTTTTAATGTTATTGCTCATTCTAATTTGATTAATATTAACCTTAAAGACTCAAATATATTAGATCTATATTCAGGTATAGGTTCGTTTGGTCTAGAATGTATATCTAGAGGAGCAAAAAAAGTTACTTTTGTAGAGTTGAATAAAAACGTTGCTGAAATTTTAAGTAAAAATTTATTAAATCTATCGATAATTCATAAAGCAAAAGTAATAACAAAAAAAGTAATAGATTTTTTAAATGAAAAACAATCTAAAAAATTTGATATCTTCTTTTTAGATCCTCCTTTTTCGGACAATGATTTTATGGAAGAATTAAAATTAATAAAAAAAATGAAAATTTATAAAAATAATCATGTAGTAATTATTCATAGAGAAAAAAGGTCATTTGATAATTTTACTAAACTTTTAGAACCTTTGATTATTAAAGAATATGGGCGTTCAAAAATAATTTTTTCAAAATTTTTAGAATAATAATTTTTTAGTATCAATTTTAACTTTTTGAACAGCTGGTTGGTTAAATGGATTAATGTTTGACAATTTTCCTACTATAGCGGTTTCTAGCAAGAAATAAGAGAGAAATTCTCCAAGAGTATTTTCACTAAAATTCTTAATTTTAAACTCTCTAAATGGAATACCATTTTTTTTTAAAGTTTGAATAAAAGCTTTCTTTTGAGCATCTTTAACTTGTTGTAGACTTTTATTTTGTAAAAAATTTAATCTTTTATCGAATTTTTTTATTTTCAATTTTTTACTATCACGCCGCTCTTCACTAAAAATATAAAAAATTTTATCTCTTGGTCCGTCAAGATAAAGTTGCAAAAGACTGTGATGATCTTTTGGAGCTGTAGAAATTAAAGGTAAAAACCCCATGCCTTTTTTTCCCAAACTTTCTGCCAACAATTGTTGATTCCAATAAAGAAATTTATCGAGCTTTGGAGAATAATTAAAAAGTATTAAATTTTTAATTTTTTTGCTTCTAAGTAAATTTGTTAAAAGAATTGTACTTTCTTTTAAAAATTTTTTATTTTTATTTTTAAAATGATCAAGCAAATTTTTTCTTAATCTCTTAATATTTAAACCCATTAAATAAGCTGGAACCATTCCAACTTCTGATAGGACAGAATATCTGCCTCCAATATAGTTTTTATGTTCAATATGATGCAATTTCATTTTTTGAGATAACAAATATAAAGGATTGTTAAATTTTTCTGAAATAATAATTATATTTTGTGAATTTTTTTTAATTATTTGCAAGGATAATAAATTAGATAAAGTTTCTATCGTATTTCCTGATTTTGATATCACTATAAACAAGATTTTTTTAAAATCTTTTGAATTTTTTAATTTTTGTAATTTATCTTCATTTATATCATCAACAAATAAAAAATTTTTTCTAATTTTTTCTTTTAAAAAGAAATATAATGATTCTGCCCCAAGTATTGATCCCCCCATACCAATAACAACTATAGTTTTAAATTTTCTAAATTTAACAAGATCTTTTGTTTTAAAATTAAATTTAAATTTATCACTTAATGAATGAAATGAGTCTTTTTTAGTATCTAAATTGGTAATTATATTTTTTAAAATACCTGAGTATTTTTTATTCAACTTTTTATTTAAACTTAATTTTAAATGCTGTTTTTGAATATTGTTTTTATAAATTATTTTTTGGTTTTTCACTTTCGTATTTCATTAATTATAGATTGTTCAACACTCGATGAACTCTTGGCTTCTGTTGTTTTTTTAGGCATCTTCAAAATTTCGTTAATTTTACCCTCATTATTTTCATTTGAATTTTGAGTGCCTGGTTTTGGCAAATTTTCATAATCTGGGGGTAAGGATAATGGCTGTCTTTTTTTAACTAAGAACTCGTCTGTTGTTTTTATCTTTTCATTTCTTAGTGTTTTTCCTACATCAGATGCTGCCCCACAAGAATACAAAAATGATAAAATTATAAAATATAATATTATGTTTTTAACTTTTTTCATTAATAAATAAATCTTTTAATAATAACATAATTATTCCGACAGTAATAAATATATCTGCCAAGTTAAAAGTAAACCAGTGAAAATTTTGAAAATGAAGGTCTATAAAATCTGGCACAGCAAAATATATCAACCTATCATAAAAATTTCCTAATGCCCCTCCTAGTATTAGAGAAAACAATAATTTATCTCCAAGTCCAGATTTTCTTAATAGATAAAATAAAAAAATAATAACTAGTCCTATAATGACAGTAATTGAATTATAAAATATACTAGAATTAGAACTTAATAAACCGAATCCTATTCCAGTATTCCACACTAAGTCAATATTGATAAAATCATTGACATAAATAGTATCATTAGTCAGTTGGTGTTCAATTATTTTAATTTTAGATATTCTGTCTAAAAAAAAACTTAAAGCAATTATAAAAAAACAAAAAAAATAATTCTTTACTAATAATGAAGAAAAAAATTTATTAGATTTTTTATCTATATTGGCTTCAGGCATTCGTAGCTTTTTCACATCTGTCACAGTTTTTTTCTAAAACTTTCCAACATCTTGGGCACTTAACTCCTTTGGATTTTATAACTTTAATACTTAACTCATCTTTATTTTTACTTTCAATCTTTTCTGCTTTAGAAGTGATAAAATATTCTGCCAGATCTATATCTTTTAGTATATGAAGTTTTTTACTATCAGCCGTGATTTTTAAATCTGCTTCTAAACTTGAGCCAATTTCTTTGCTTGCTCTTTTTTCTTCAATTGCAATGTTTGCTACCTCTTTCATTTTAAATAACTCTTTCCATTTTTCATCTAAAATATTATTTTTCCATGACTCCGGAATTTTAGGGAAAGTATATTCGTGAATATTTTTTTTGTCTTTACTCACTAAGCTATAAATTTCATCAGTAGTAAAAACAAAAATTGGAGCAAACCATTTTAATAAACATTCTAGAATAATATTTAAAACCTTTATACAATCTTTTCTTTTTTTTGAATTAATACTGTCACAATACAAAGTATCTTTCCTTATATCAAAATAAAATGATGATAAATCTAAAGCACAGAAATTCAAAAGCTCTTTGTATAATTTGTGAAAATTATAATTTATCAAATTTTCTTTAACTAAAGAGTCTAAAGTAAAAACTTTATGAAGAATATATTGTTCCAATTCATCAAATTTTTTAATATCTAAAGAAGAAAATTTTTCTTCTTGAAAATTATCCTTAATATTTCCTAGAATGAACCTAAAAGTATTTCTTATTTTTCTATAGGACTCTGCATGTTGTGCTAAAATATTTTTATCAATTCTTAGATCCTCAGCATAATCTGATGAAGCAACCCAAGCTCTTAAAATATCAGCACCATAATTTTTAAGAATATCGTCTGGAGAAATAACATTTCCTGATGACTTAGACATTTTTAAACCCTTTCCATCTACTACAAATCCATGGGATAAAATGCTTTTAAAAGGAGCTGAACCTCTCGTCCCGCAAGACTCTAATAAAGAAGAGTGAAACCAGCCTCTATGTTGATCTGAGCCTTCAAGATACATATCGGCAGGCCACTTTAAGTCCTCTCTTTTTTCTAAAACAAAACTGTGTGTTGATCCGCTGTCAAACCAAACTTCTACAATGTCATTAAGTTTTTCGTAATCTTTATGATTATAATCTTCCCCTAAAAATTTTTCTGCATTATCAGTAAACCAACAATCAGACCCCTCTTTTTCATAAATTTTTGCAATTCTATCTATAACTTTTTGATCTCTTAATGGTTCATTTGTTTTTTTATTAATAAAAATTGGCAAAGGAACTCCCCAAACTCTTTGTCTTGAGACACACCAATCTGGTCTGCCTTCTATCATAGAAAGTAGTCGATCTTTTCCTTTTTTGGGGTAAAAATTTGTATCATTAATTGCTTTAATAGCTTTATTTCTTAAAGAATTTTTTTCCATAGAAATAAACCATTGTGGCGTTGCTCTATAAATTAAAGGAGCTTTCGATCTCCATGAATGAGGGTAGCTATGAAGTAGTTTATCATTTTTAAGTAATTTGTTTTCTTCCTTAAGCTTTTCTATAACTAGTGTGTCAGCTTTAAAAATATGTGTATTAGTAAAATATGGAACTTCATTTGTGTACAGCCCAGCATTATCAACTGTATAGCTTGATTTAATGTTGTTTTTTAAACATAAATTAAAATCATCTGGTCCATGGCTAGGGGCACAATGTACTATTCCAGTTCCTTGTTCAAGATCCACAAATCCTGCTTCAAGCATCGGAACATCATATTCAAATTTAATTTTTAAAAAAGGATGGCTGCAAATTGTTCCTTGAAACTCAGAGCCTTTAAAAGTTTTTAAAACTTTATAGTTTTTTATTCCACAAGACTTAACAGTCGAATCAACTAAGTTGCTAGCAACAATTATTTTTTTTTCTTTGAAATATTCTAAAGAGTCAATTTCAAGTAATGAATATTCTATAGTACTATTAAAAGCTAAAGCCTTATTAGCAGGAATAGTCCAGGGTGTTGTTGTCCAAATTATAATACTAGCTTCTTTTAAAAAATCCTTTTTTGTGTCTTTA
>MDTB01103122.1_pt1 | contig 10869 bp, 8 predicted proteins | sample 811161 | NCBI WGS metagenome assembly MDTB01 (sample SAMN05326650, study PRJNA326480) | marine metagenome | isolation source: seawater | place: Mediterranean Sea | collected 2009 | reverse complement strand
TTCCTGAGGGCAGAATTGTAGAGATATTCGGACCGCCATCTATTGGAAAGTCCCATATTGCTACCCAGATCGCAAGAACTACTCAGAACATGGGTGGGATTGTAGTCTATATTGACACAGAGAATGCCACATCAGTTGAAAACTTGGGAATGCTCGGTGTAGATGTTTCAAAGCGGTTTGTGTATGTAGACACACACTGCACAGAAGAGGTCCTCTCTATAGCAGAGGCAACTATTATGAAAGCAAAGGCAATGGACAAAGATATACCCGTAACCATTGTCTGGGACTCTGTTGCGGCGTCTTCACCAAAGGCTGAGCTACTTGGAGACTACGATAAGGAATCTATAGGCCTTCAAGCTCGAGCGATCTCCAAGGGTATGCGAAAGATCACAGGCGTAATAGCAAATCAAAGTGTCCTTTTTGTAATTCTTAACCAGATCAGAACAAAGATTGGCGTCATGTACGGTGACCCGGATACTACGCCTGGTGGAAAAGCAATTCCATTTCATGCATCAACCCGGATCAAGCTCGGAGCTGGACAGCAAATTAAAGATGGCGATGATGTTATTGGAATTCATGTTTCTGCCAAGACAATTAAAAATAAAGTTGCTGCACCTTTTAGAAAAATTAACTTCGAGATTCACTTTGGGGTCGGTATCAAAGAGCACGAGCAGATATTTGATGTCTTGAGAAAAAACGGCCCTGAGGTGATTCACGGAAAAGAAGTTTCAGTGTCTGGGACTGGCTCTTGGAAGACCTTGTCTGTTACAGACGTCAATACAGGCGAAGTCATAGCAGAGAAAAAGTTTCACAAGCCAAAGTTTGATGAGATCATGAACGATCCTGGCTATAAAGACTATATAGATGATCTGATTGAGGTTGTTATGATTAAAAAGTTTATCCCGTCCAATGTATCAATAGACCCAGACTCTTATATTGAAGTCGAATCTCTCACAAATAGTATCGGTGAAGACTTTATTGATCCAGAGGCGTAGTGAGTAATCAAGAAGATCTAGTATTGATTGTAGACGGCCTTAATCTGTTCACTCGTCACTACGTTGCACACCCAGCCCTGAGTACCAACGGATCTCATATTGGAGGAATTGTTGGATTTCTCTACGGTGTTGTAAACTTAGTTGAGTCCTACAAGCCTAGAAAAGTGGTAATTGCCTGGGAAGGGGGCGGATCCACAAGAAGAAGAAATATCTATAAAGACTACAAGTCAAAAAGAAGGCCTCAAAAGCTAAACAGGTATTACGAGGATGATCTTCCTGACTCTGTTGAAAATAGAAACTACCAGATAGCAGCATTGATAAACCTGTTAAACTTTTTGCCTGTTTTGCAGATCTATGTTCCAGACTGCGAAGCAGATGATGTGATAGGCTACATTTCAAAGTATGCCTTTAGAGAAAATAGAAAACTAATTGTCTCATCAGACAAAGACTTTTATCAGCTGCTGGACAAGAAGACGATTATATATTCCCCAACTTGGAAAAAGCTTGTGACATCAAAAGAGGTAATTGAAAAATTTAACATCTCTCCGGAGAATTTTTGCCTTGCGAAGGCAATTTGCGGAGACCCTTCTGATAATATTCAAGGGGTATCCGGTGTAGGATTTAAAACACTTGCAAAAAGATTTCCAGACTTTAAGTCAGGAAAGTCTTTATCGACTCAGGAGATATCTGATCAGTGTCAGACTTTCATAAACGAAGGCAGCAAGATTAAAGCATTTAGTGAGATATTGTCATCAAAAAAGATAATAGAGCGGAATTGGAAGTTAATATATCTAGACACCTCTAATCTATCTGCATCACAAATACAAAAAATAAACTATTTAATTGATACTTTTGACATCAGTAGAAATAAAATTCAAATGATGAGACGTTTAATGAAAGAGGGAATTCAATCTTTCAACGTAGATAGAGCATTTTTAGCATTTAGCCACATAGGATAATTTTAGTGTCGGATCCTGGATATTTTGGACAATACGGAAAATCATTTCAAGAGAAGATTTTTCAAGCATTTTTAACTGACAACACCTGGGGATCCCAGATGCTTGAAGTAATGACGCCTGATTTCTTTGAATCTAGATACCTGAGGTATCTATCAGAGAAGTATTTCTCTTATTTTGAAAAATATAAATCATTTCCCACGCTTCCTTTGCTAATAACAATTATTAGAGATGATCTCAAGGAAGGAAATGACATAATCCTCAGAGATCAGATAATTGAATTTCTTCACAGGATCAAAGTAAGCCCAGACATAGGGGACCTTGCTTTTGTCAAAGATAAATCTCTTGATTTTTGTAGAAAGCAAGCTTTGAAAGAAGCACTCGAAAAGTCAGTCGGCCTTGTTGAGTCTGATAACTACGAAGAAGTTATCACGATTATGAAAGAGGCAATTTCTAAAGGAATGTCAAGCACTTTAGGTCACAATTTTTTCGAAGACTACGAGTATAGGTTTTCAAAGATCAACCGTGTTACTTGCCCAACAGGGCTCAGACAGCTGGACCAAAAAGAAATACTGAACGGAGGGCTTGGTAGAGGCGAGATTGGCGTGGTGACTGCGCCTACAGGCGTAGGTAAGTCTCATTTCCTGGTTCATGTCGGATCAGAAGCTTTGAAAGTAGGAAAGAATGTAGTTCATTATACCTTTGAGCTCTCTGAAAGAGCAGTCGGCCTAAGGTATGACAGCAATCTTTGTGAAATACCAAGTAATCAGGTCATAGACAGAAAAGCTGAAGTAATAGAAAAATATAATGACATGGATGTAGGACGGTTAATTATCAAGTCTTACCCTACGGGATCAGCATCCGTTATGACAATTAGAAATCACATCGAAAAATTAATGCTGAAGTCATTTGTCCCTAGTTTAATAATTATTGATTATGCAGATATCATGCGATCATCAAGAAAATTTGATACCTTGAGACATGAGCTAAAGCTAATATATGAAGAACTTAGAAACCTGGCGATGGATATGAATGTACCTTTGTGGACAGCATCACAGGCAAATAGAGACGCCTCAAACGCTTCAGTTGTTGGTCTAGAGAATATGTCTGAAGCGTACGGAAAAGCTATGGTCGCTGACGTTGTTTTGTCAATATCTAGAAAACCTGTTGAAAAAGAATCAGGTGTCGGGCGGTTATTTGTTGCAAAAAACAGAGCAGGAAAGGATGGAGTCTTATTTCCTATAATGCTCGACACATCTATGTCAAAGCTGTCCATAGAAGAGTCAGCAGAGAAGATGTCTATGAAAGACGTTCTTGAAACAGATGCAGGTTCTCTCAAAAATCTTCTAAGAGAAAAGTGGAAAGAGGTTAACGGTGACTAATTTTCGCAGTAAATATTTAAATCATCACGGTGTCGTATGAAAAAAAGCAAAGAAGCACTTGAGTTAAGCAAAGAATACTTTGAGGGAGATGACCTGTCAGCAAATGTCTTTGTCACAAAGTATGCGCTAACTGACAGATCAGGAGATATTTTAGAGTCAACTCCAGATGATATGCATAAAAGAATGGCAGCTGAATTTGGTAGAATTGAGAAGAACTATTTAAACCCGATGGATGAAAGTGAAATCTATAACTTGTTTAAGAATTTCAAGTTTGTAATCCCTCAGGGAAGCCCTATGTCAGGTATTGGGAATAGCTATCAAGTACAGTCAATTTCAAATTGCTTCGTAATTGAGTCACCTTATGATTCTTATGGGGGCATTCTTAAAACTGATCAGGAGCTAGTCCAAATAGCCAAACGTCGCGGTGGCGTTGGGTTTGATATTAGCTCAATTAGACCGAAAGGATTATCAACAGGAAACTGTGCGAGGACAACAGATGGTATCGAAGTATTCATGGATAGGTTTTCAAATTCTTGCAGAGAGGTGGCTCAGGGCGGACGTCGCGGAGCCCTTATGCTTACTATTTCTGTTCACCATCCTCAAATTAGAGATTTTGTTCAGATAAAAAGAGATCTCAAGAAAGTGACTGGTGCAAATATTTCAGTCAAGCTGTCAGACGAGTTTTTGAATGCTGTCCGAACAGAGAGTGATTTTGAGCTAAGATTTCCTGTAGACTCTGATGAGCCTACTGTTCGGGAGAAAATAGATGCCACGACTTTATGGAATGACATTATAGAAAGTGCTCATGCATGTGCTGAGCCAGGATTGCTCTTTTGGGACAGCGCGCTTCGTCTAACACCTTCAGATATTTATAAAGATGAAGGATTCGCATCAACTTCAACAAATCCATGCGGAGAGATTATTCTATCTCCTGGAGATTCTTGTCGTCTGATGGTTGTAAATCTTCTTTCTTTTGTAAAAGATCCCTACACAGCTCAGGCTGAATTTGACTATGAGAAAATGTCTGAAGTTACTCAAAAGGCTCAGAGGCTTATGGATGACATGGTTGATCTTGAGATTGAGCAAGTTGATAAAATTCTTGCCAAGATAGACGAAGACCCAGAGCCCGAATCAGTTAAAAGAATTGAAAAAGACCTTTGGGAGAATATTAAAAAGCAGGCCACACGTGGAAGGCGAACAGGTCTGGGTGTCACAGCAGTCGGAGATACTCTAGCAGCACTTGGAATTCAGTACGGATCCAAGAAGTCCATCACAGTAGTTGAAAAGTTCTATAAGTGTCTTGCAGTTAATGCTTACAGATCATCATGTATCCTTGCTAAAGAAAGGGGCGCATTTCCTATTCATAGCAATGATAAAGAAATGGGCCATCCATTCTTGGAAAGAATTTGGAAGGCAGCACCCGATGTATATGACATGTCTAAGAAGTACGGCAGAAGAAACATTGCTCTGACCACAACAGCCCCGGCCGGCTCTGTGTCAACTCTTACTCAAACAACATCGGGAATTGAGCCGGCATATTTGCTAAAATATACACGTAGAAAGAAGATAACTGAGAGCGATATCAATGCAAGCATTGATTTTGTAGATGATGTTGGGGATAAGTGGCAAGAATACACAGTGTATCACCACGGATTCAAAAACTGGATGGATGTAGCGCAGCTGGAAAACCCAAGCATTTTCAATGGACTTTCTCAGGAAGCAGTTGTAGAGATGAGCCCATACGCTGGTGCTACTTCCAATGAGATTGACTGGGTTGCAAAAGTAAAAATGCAAGCCGCAGCACAAAAATGGGTCTGTCATGCTATTTCAAATACAACAAATGTACCTGCAGACACAGATACTGATACGATTAAAAAAATATACATGGAAGGCTGGAAATCAGGCTGTAAGGGAGTTACAGTCTATAGAGATGGGTCAAGAAGCGGTGTCTTGGTATCAACCGAAAAAGAGAAGTCGTTTAAATCTCGCGAAGCGCCGGAGAGGCCAGAAGAGCTACGCTGCGATATTCATCATGCCTCTATTAGAGGCGAAGCCTGGACTGTCATGGTAGGGATTCTTGATGGCCAGCCCTATGAGGTCATGGGAGGATTGCAAAAATATATCGAGATACCTAAGAAGTACAAGTCAGGAATCATTATTAAGCATGCATACAAGTCTAAAAATTCAAGGTACGACTTGCAGATTGGTAAAAATGGTGACGGATTTCTCATAAAAGATATAGTCTCTGTTTTTGATAACCCTAATCATGCAGGCTATACTAGAACAATATCACTTGCAATGAGACACGGCGCACCAGCACAGTATGTTGTTGAACAACTCCTGAAGGATAGAGAGATGGACATGTTTTCTTTCTCCAAAGTGATTGCAAGGGTTCTTAAAACATATATAAAAGATGGAACTGTACCGGGAAAAAATGTTTGTGAGAATTGTGGTGCCGAGGATACACTAAGTTACCAGGAAGGTTGCGTAAGTTGCACAGCATGTGGGCATGCTAAGTGCGGATAGACAGTAGATAACTATAATAGTTTTAAACTATAGGAAAGAAAATGAAGTGGACAACAGAAATATCACCTTTGATAAAAGATGTAGAGTTAAGAAAACCCCCAGTAATAATCAGGGTTAACAAGTTCGATGAAGATGCAGCAAAAAAGTTTGATCAAGATATCGCACAAGCACATAACACCGGCCAAAAAGTAATACCGGTTGTAATAGATTCTTACGGAGGTCAAGTTTATAGCCTCATGTCTATGGTAAGCTCAATCAAACATTCAGAGATCCCAGTAGCTACAATTGTAGAAGGCAAGGCAATGTCTTGTGGTGCAATTTTATTTAGCTTCGGAAGTGAAGGGTACAGGTTTATGGACCCTAATGCAACTGTAATGATACACGATGTATCATCCATGGACATGGGAAAAGTAGAAGAGCTGAAAGCAGGTGCAGCAGAAGCAGATCGATTAAATAGCATTGTATACAAGATGATGGCACAAAACTGCGGAAAGAAAGATGATTACTTCCTTAAGATTGTTGATAAGAAAAAGCATGCTGATTGGTTTTTAGACGCACCAGAGGCAAAAAAGCACGGAATGGCTAATCATCTCAGGGTTCCGAAATTCGATATCAGAGTATCAGTAGATATAGACTTTGAATAAGTTCAGGAATTGTAATGGATGTTGCTAGCAGGATAGAGCTTCTTGAGGTTTTAGCTGATCTTGAGCATAGACAGTGGGCCCACTGGACTCGCTATATGCTAGACAACTATACACCTGAGAATGTTGAAAGGTGGCGAAGACAAGTCCAGACTGAATATAGTGATCTAACAGAGAGAGAAAAAGATAGTGACAGAACATGGGCTTCTACAGTATTGTTTCACATAGACGAGTACGAAAGAGAGAAAAAGAGAAAAAGTAATGGATAAAGATTTTTATAACAAGTCTAGCTCCGACAGCCTTGGATGGGAGACATCTTGGTTTGGTTGTGACGAGTTTAACCTAGACCTGGTTAAAGCTGTACAAAAGTGGCAAAGAGAAAATAGCTTAAAAGCCGACGGCTTAGTAGGACCCGCAACTTATCGAAGAATATGGACTGAAAGAGAGGCCAGCATTTCAGATTACGAGCCTAGAAAAAATGATTATTCTTCCTATGCCAATCATCATATTGTTCACAATGGGCGCTTTATTCCTATTGAATGGAACAAGGTTGTTCTATGGGATGAGAAAGATGGATTCAAGGCAAACAGAGGATGCTACACTGATTATTCTGGAAAGCCTGATCGTGAACCAACAATGTTTGTAAATCATTGGGATGTGTGTCTTAGTGCAGAGTCTTGTGCTACTGTGCTCAATAGGCGCGGGATATCTGTCCACTTTCTAATTGACAACGATGGTACTATTTTTCAAATGCTTGATACACAGCACAAAGCCTGGCACGCGGGAATTAGTAACGGTGTAGGTGGGAACCCAAAGGGTATCGGTGTCGAGATATCAAATGCGTATTATCTAAAGTATCAAGACTGGTACAAGAAAAATGGTTTCGGAGAAAGACCGATCCAGGAGCATGGGTATGTTCATGGAAAAACCCTCGACCCGTTTACAGATTTCTATCCCGTTCAGCTCCAGGCTCTTAAGGCGCTATGGAAAGCGTGTCACATTGGAATTGGAATTCCTCTTGAATACCCAGAAAATCCGCAAGGTCATATCGAAACAAGTGTACACAGAGATTGTGTAAAGGGAAAGTTTCATGGAATCTGCAACCACTACAACTTTATCAAAACAAAAATTGATTGTGCTGGTCTTGATCTTCCTACTCTTTTAGATGAAGTAAAGAAAACACCAATGTATTGTCTAGATTAAAGGCTGAGAAAATGGCTGAGAAATGGAGATCAATGAACCTGGTATCAACCCATATATGCAAGACTAGTGATGTCGGTTTTCACGGAAATCTATTTGGCGGACAGTTACTCTGCTGGATTGATGAAGCTGGTGCGGCTTTGTCTGCAGAATTTGCAGAAACTGGAAAGGTAGTAACAAAGTACATATCAGAGGTCAACTTTCAAAGCCCTGTTAGGCCGGGCCAGATTATTAGAATCTATGGTGCAATTAAAAAAGTTGGAAACACTTCATTGACTGTTGAGGTCGAGGCTCGCCGGCATAGTATTTATAACGGAACCCAGAAGCCAGTTTGCAAATGTGAGATGGTTTTTGTGAGAATAGACGGAGACGGTGAGGCAGTTCCAATACCGCCACACATTCACTACAAATTTAAAAATGACGGTAAGACATCAAACAAAGCTATTCCCGAAGAGTAGGATTTAACTCTTTTTGATTACCTTGTTATATTTCACACACCTACGAGATCTGTGTGAAAATATCTTACTATTTTTTCTTCTTATTAGTATCGATCGCTTCTTGTATATCGTTTGCCCTCGGAAGAGCTCTAGGAAGAAGTGAATCAAAAAAAATCATAGAAATAGAGATTATCCCGCCTGGAGAAAAAGATCAAGATAGGAAGTCTTTAACAAGATAGGGTTGTAAATATATTTTTTTTAGAATATATTTTTATTATGTGGAAACCACCAAAGTCACCCTATAACCTAATTCAAGAAGAATTCTGGGAAGATCCTTGGAAAATATTTGTAGTCTGTATATTTTGTAATTTGACTCGAAGAAAAGTCGCAGAACCCTACATTAGAAAATTTTTTACATCTTATCCGACTCCCGAAGCAGCAGCGGCTGCACGCATAGAAGAAGTGCAGGATATGATATCTAATCTAGGGCTTTCCAGGAGACGATCCAAAGCCCTTGTTAGCATGTCCTATGATTACCTCATAAAAGACTGGAAAGAGTCACCAGAGTCCCTCTACGGCATCGGAAAGTATGGATCTGATGCATACAGGATTTTTTGTTTGGGTGATTGGAAGAATGTCAACCCTAATGATCACGCTCTTAATGATTATCATGCTTTTCTTCAAGAAAATATTTGAAATGAGCCTTTGATTTTTTAACTTACACAGATAGAAAATGTAAAATAGTTGAGGTGAATCATGACAGCAGTCGCAGTTTATGGGCCTTCCGGCTCGAGTGGAGAGCTACAGTTTGCAAATAGCAGCGGTGGTTTTGATGCAGCACAAGCTTTTTGGAGCTCTGCTGACTCTAAACTCTATATATCCGGAAACCTAGAGGTCCTTGGGACACAGACAGTTATAGACTCGACACATCTTCAAGTTGAAGATGCAATTATAGGATTGGGCTCAGGCTCTGGAGGTGAGGGAGCCGCAGGCGATCGGGGCGTGGTTTTTCTTGTAAAAGACGAAACCAACCCGGCATTCTACTGGGATGAATCGGCAGACGAGTTTAGACTAGCAAGACTAACAAACACACCGGGAGACGCAGTATTTGGTGATCCCAGTGCAGTTGCAGCCGCTTCAGGCGGTTACCAAGACCTAAGGCTCAGGATAATTAATGCAGTCTCTGGTGCTGTTATTGACCCTGAGAGAAGAGATCTGAGTGACATTGGATCTAATGTATACTTTTTTGTATCCGGCAGTTCAGCCAAAAGGGCAGTATTTTCCGGAGACGTCGTAATATCTGGAACCCTTCACGGAGGTTCTCCTCTCAAAATTGGAGGAGAGATGACTGTTGCTGGTGCTGCTAGCTTTGCAGGATCTCCGACATTCCAAGCAGCCCCACTTTTCCAAGCAGGACTTGTCGTATCGGGAACATCAGACTTTGTTAATCAGCCAAAGTTTCAGTCAGGCTTTGAAGTTACAGGCGCAGCAGCTTTTCAAGCTGCTCCGTCATTTGACGCAGGGTTTAACGTGACATCAGGTCAGGCATCATTCACAGAAGCACCAAGCTTTTCTCAGGGGTTTCAATTAACAGGCTCTGGTGATATCGGCGGTACAATAAACATTGGAGATGCAGAAGACGGAACATTTGCAGACGGTCTATTTACTGATATAAACAGGTCGACACTAGTTGGGACTGTTGTTGATAGGTTTAATGAAGTTTTAAAAGCTCTTGCTCCCGGTCCAGCACCGTCACTAGATGACATCGACTTTAACAATGCTAGTGTTTCTGGAAAGCTTTCGTTTGGTGCATCAAATACAGTTACGAACTATACAGCACACAGCACAGCAGCGGGATTTAGTGCTGTTAATGTCGATGGAACATTTGGATCTTCAACAAGCGGAAATAACTTAAGAATTGGACTTCTTAATGGGTCAACAGCTGTGACAGGAGACTTAAATGAAGATGTCAGCGCTGATACACACTCTTCGGGCCAGGTGAACTATCCGGCAAATTCTTTTGGCGATGGGAGCACAGGAACACTTAAGCTTTATGTCAATGGAGCTCTGGCTCACAGTGTGACACTATCATCCTTTCTAGGATCAGGTGTCCCAGGCAGCGGCGCAGGCTCTTCTACTAATGGCAATGGTTCTGGGTTTACAGTCTTGAGTAAGTCTGGTAGCGCTAACTTTAGTGACGGGACTGACCTTGATCTATTTCAGCATAGGACTGGCAGATATACAATCGCAGCAGCAGATCAAAGGTTGGGATGGAATTATGCAAGAGTTGTTCACAGCCTGGCAAGCGGTGATGTAAATACAAATTACGTTGAATGGATTAATGATTCTGATAACAATGCACTTGCAGCAGCAGGCGCCGCATTTGATACTCTTTCAATGACTGGAAACGTAACATTATCAGGTGTCAAATACCACACCGCCGGCACAGCGAACTATAGAGTTAGAGTAACAAATGCATACAAGAACGTTTACACTACATCAAACATTACTTTTACAGAAACAAACTGCTCAATACCCAATCAATCAATGCCGTCATCAGGAGATGATGAAAATAAGGTTCTTCACTTAACAGGAAGCGCAACAATTAATGCTAGCTCACTTTTAAATGAATCGATATCTTCATCTGTTAATGTATCTCACCCACTAAAATCAAATATTTCAGGCGGAGGCTCTCAGAGCATATCAGGAATTCTAATGTGGGCATATTCTAA
>MDTB01124863.1_pt1 | contig 10870 bp, 20 predicted proteins | sample 811161 | NCBI WGS metagenome assembly MDTB01 (sample SAMN05326650, study PRJNA326480) | marine metagenome | isolation source: seawater | place: Mediterranean Sea | collected 2009 | reverse complement strand
CTACCCCCACTAAAGAAACTAATTCTTAAAGGTGTTTTTGAAACTATCATTGTGAATCATATACAAACACTTCTGATGGTTTGCCTCTAGATTCTTTTTCTTTATATTCATCAAGAAGATTTTTCATCATAAGCTCCCACATACCTTTGATTCTCTGAATATTATATCGAGAATCTACAAATGTTTTATTGAAGTTAATCATATCTTTATGGTTGTTGCTTTTAACAAACTCAATAGCAGCATTCAAATGATTTACAAACACATTTGCGTGTTTTCCTTTATCACTATTTCCCTGATACATAATATTTAAAGAACCAGAGGTTTCTGCTAATGCACCATAGTTTGGATGTACACAAACAAGACCAGCAGACATTGCTTCTAACATTGCTCTACAGCTTGTCTCTATCCAGGTAGAAGGATAGGCAAAAATATGTGATTTGTTTAGGTGTTCTTTTAGTTCATTGTTTGGAACAAATCCGTGATATGTCATATTTGGATGTTCTCTAATCTCATCATATAATGGTTCGAACTGTTTATCCATTTCGTCCCAACCATAAATTTTAAAACTTGAAAACACATCAAGATGAATATTCTTATGACGTTCTGTCAAATATTTAAACACTGGAACAAGAATCTCTAGTCCTCGTTGTGGTGTTGATGTATATACCAATCTAATTGTGTCATTATCTTTTTGTAAACAAGATTCTGGTGCTGGTTCAATACCACTTTCCAACACAATAGATTTATCATCATATGGAAGATTGTGAACTAGTTGATATCTTTGATATTGCCAGTCACTAATAAACACAAACTTATGAAAACTATTTAAAAATTCTTTATCTTTGAATTTTGCTGATTCTGGGTCTTCTGGTAAATCGTGACACCAGAAAACTCTAATTTTTTCCCAATCAAAATCTCTTTGTCTGGAACAAATAATTTGAAACTCTTCAAGAAGTTTTGGGTCAATAATATCACCAAGCATTCTTTTAGCAATTTCAGTTCCACCATTTGCATTTTGTGAAATTTCGTTCTCTTCAAATCCCATTAGTCTATCCTGTATCCTGATTTTACTGCATCATTGTAAAACATTTGAACTGTTTCAATTGAAAACAAATCTAAATCTTTTCCGAATTTATCTACCTTTTTAATTAAATCTGGTGACATTGTAATAATTTCACAACCAGATTTTTCTGCTTGAACATAATTATATGCTTCTCTTGAAGAAGCCCAAAGAAACTCAATAGGTGTTCTTGGTTTCACTAATTTTCTATATAAAATAGATTCACTAATAATTTCTTCTGGATTTACTCCAGTGTCTGCTATTCTACCAGCAAATATTGATATAATCATCGGAGTTTCAGAAACAACTCTTTCTATAATATCTACAACTTGCTCTGTTGTAAATACAGCTGTAACATTTAATTTTACATTTTCAAAATTAAGAGTATCAATAACATCGTAGTTATTAATACCTTTTGTATTTTGAACTGGAATTTTTACATAAACATCGTAGTCTTGTTCTTTACCCCAAGAATCAATTTTTCTTGCTTGATGAATCATTTCTTCTTTTTCATCAGCAAACACTTCTAGACTCAAAGATGTATTTGGTCTATTTTCTGCTAGATATTTAATAACTTTTTTTGAAAAATCTTCGTAATTTTCAACACCTGCTTCCCGCATCAGTGTTGGATTTGTAGTAAATCCTACTACTTTTTCGTTCTTTGAAAGCTCAACGATACTATCATAGTCAGCACCATCAGCAAATAATTTAACCATATTTATCTCCAATAAGTTTACAAGCGTCTAATACATTATCAACTGCATAATGTGGCATAGTATATAGACATTTATCATAGGTTCCAAGAAAAATAGTAATCAAGTTCATTCTATTTCCTGCCATAACATCTTTCCATCTATCACCAATCATAAATGATGATTCTACATCAATATCATATTTATCAATCAAATGTTCTAACATACCAGTATTTGGTTTATATAGTTCTGAGTTTCTATCAAAAGCAATCATAATATCATCTATTTCAAGTTCCATTTCTAAATGTTTTGTTATTTCATTTAGAGTATCCATAGTCATTTTTTCATCTTTTACATCAGGTTGATTAGTGACTACAAATATTAAATATCCTAAATCTTTAACAAGTTTAACTGCTTCTGTTGCACCATCAATAAATTTAAACTCTCCAAAAGTCCAAGGTGCTCTATTATCAACTAGATGATTCAGTGTTCCATCTCTGTCAAAAAATACTGCTTTTTGTTTTACCATTTTGTTGGATTCACTTGTAAATCTGGATGTGAAACTAAACAATGCCAAATAACTGCTTGAAATGCTTCTGAGTGTGGAGTAACTCTATTTTCTTTAATGGACGGAACTACAACAGAAGCATTAGAAGCACTAACAGCATAACCATTAGGTTTTCCCACAATAGAAAGAACTGTTCCACCTTTTTTTCTAGCATAGTCAATCGCATTGATAAGATTAACTGATACATTTTTTTCTTTGCTTCCTCCACCAACTGAAAGAACAAACACACAATCATATTCACTAAATCTCGAAACTTTTAAATACTCAACAAATGTAGTTTCAAACCCTTCATCATTTGTTCTTGCTGATAATTCACTTACATTATCTGTAGGAGCATATGCCTCAATACCACAAAGTTTTCTTAAATCATTAACCATATGAGAAGCATTTGCTGCTGAACCACCAACACCTAAAACAAATACTCTACCCATATCTTTATAATCTTTTAGATAAGCAACCATTTTATGAATTGAATGTCTGTCAATTCCCAGTGCAATATCTTGAACTTCATACATATAATTATTGATGTGATTCATTAATTCTATTCCTCAATTCACTTGAACTAAAAGTATGTTTTCTAGATGTAAAGTATATAGTTATATTTCTTTCATTACATATACTTTCTCCAGTTATATCAATTCCTGAATTATTATACTCTTCTCCTAAAAATCTAATACCAATATCCTCAACACACAGTAGGTTTTCTAAATCTTGCTCTGTGTCATATGGAATGACATCATCTACATATTCACACCCTTTTAGTTGTAAATATCTTTCATAAACACTCTGAATTGGTTTATTTTTTGTTGTAGGTCTGTCAATAGTTGGATCGGTGTGTAATCCCACAATCAAATATTCACAGTGTTCTTTACATTCTTTTAACATTGCAATATGACCTGCGTGAAGCAAATCAAAAGCACCACAAGTAAACCCTATTATCATTATTAATAACCATCTATAATTTGAACATATCTAACATTAGCAATATCAAAAGTGAAATATTCACCATTCATTACATTAAATGCTGAAATAAGTTTTTTATTTTCCTCGTGAAACTTCTTCTCTTCCTTATAATCTTCTTCAATATATCTTTTAGGTAAAAGATCTGGTTTAAGTGTAAGTCTTACTACACCTTCATTGAAAGTGATTTCAATAACATTATGTCTTAAATCTTTTAAGACTTCATTTCTATTGAACATATTATTCTTTCCTGTAACTTGCTTTAATATTTTGTTTTTCTAATATTTTAAATCCATTGTTAAATAAAGATTCTTCAGTTTTGTCATGGTCATACATCCAAATATCGTCGTAAACAAAAACAGTTCCTGATACAGACCTTTCTAAAAAGAAATCTGTTTCTAAAGTTACTGATTTGTTATCGTGAGGACCATCAAAAAATACAAATGCATATTGATTTAAAAGTGTTTTTCCGTCATTATATACAGGAACACCATCTGCATACCTATTAAAGAATTCGTAGTCTTCTAAACAAAAGAAATTAAAATTAAGACCAGCATCATAAGCATAGTAATATAACGATGGGATGACACGATTCCTCATTTTATTATCATAATCAAATGTTTGCTTAGATGTAATTTCTTTTGACTGGGGATCGCCTTCAATTTTTCTTTCGGGATTGTGTAAAGTCATATTAAGATTAGTACAATCAATCTCAATATTACCATATGGGTCAATACAGAACATTGACCTATTTGTATTATTGTTACCAACAAGAGTATCAATAATCATTTTAGCAGAACCACCTCTCCGTGTGCCAATCTCAACAATTGCACCTTCAGTATTTTCTACTTTAGCAACAGCATTTACAAGAATTTCATACTCCTGCGAATCTGTTCCAAAAACTTCCTCATCACTAAATCTAATAATAGTCATATTTTCTCCAAATAAAAAAAGGTAGCATAAGTTATATGCTACCTGTTAATCTTAATATTGTCAATACTAATGTTGTAAAAGATGTTAAAAATAACAAAAACATTAAAACATAAAAACAAGCATCATACATTTTATATATTTAGAGCTAGAGAAAAACAAGTAATAACAGTTAATAAAATAAACATTTTACCCACTAAGATTGCTGAAAACTTTTCTTCCTCTTTTTGTTTTAACAAAAAATCTTGCATTTTAATTCCTTACAATGTGACTAATTTATATCCTAAAAATAGTATAGCACTACCAGTAACAAGTAACGCACTTGTTACTGCAAAAAATGATTCGTATTTTCCTAATTTTCTAATCATTTACTTTCCTTATTTAAGTTTGGCTCCCCAGGATGGATTCGAACCACCGACCGGACGGTTAACAGCCGTCTGCTCTGCCACTGAGCTACTAGGGAATATTTCTGGTACGGACGGCCAGACTTGAACTGGCACGACTTTAAGTCGAGAAATTTTAAGTCTCTTGTGTCTACCTATTCCACCACGCCCGCATTATTTATAGAATATCTATAACACGACCTGATGAATCAATTGCCCTAACTCTTTTACCTGATGAATTAAAGCTTACTTGTTTCATACACTGGATGATATATGGTTGAATGTTATCAACCACTTGTTGTGTAATCCAGTTACCCATAGTATCTTGGTATTGAATTTGTACTTGATTCATATCACTTCTCCTTCATTTAATATATATATTATATCATTATTAAGTATCATTGTCAAGCTTTTTTTTCCTTATAACTTTTGAATGGCTGTCTGCCATCATAGCAAATTTAAATCTATATACAAAATCATACTCTTTAGGTTCATATACTTTAACTATAGTCACAAACTCGTTAATTGTGCCAACGACCTTGGTGGTCATCGATGTGGATATGATTAAATCGGCCTGAGTATGTCCCAACACCACCACCCCATGTTGTTTTCAGATAACGTGCAACCTGTCTATATTTTCCCCGTGGTGGATTGAAGTCCACTGCTCGGCAATATCTGTGCATTGAAGGTCTACCAGTTTTTCTTACTGTTGCACCTGAACGACAAGATGATGAAATGCGAATCTTGCCAAACTTAAATTCAACAACACGTAATTTATTTGCTACAGAAACTGGCATTCTATGTCCTTTGAATTTTGTTAACCCAGAACGTACCACTCTACTTTTACGTGATTTGTAAATCCTTTTCTTAACATACCTTCTTTTTTTAAAATATACTTTTTTCTTAACAATTTTTTGTTTGTAAAATACCGGTTGTCCATCAACCCATTTAATGGCTGCTTCTGCTTTTGTTGATGTTAATAAAACTAATACTAACACTAAAGCAATAAGAAGTCCTACTCCGATTGGGTAAAAACGATTAAACACTTTCTTTTTCCTCATTTGTTTAACTTACTGGCCAATACACACATCGTGCATAACCAGAACTTTCTTTTGCTTTTTTATCATAAGAATATGGATGTTGCTCAAAATAACCAATACAAATATGAACATTTGAATCTTCTGAAGGCAGCATCTTAACTAACTTAGGATTATCTGGAACAAATGCTGTCCCGTGTTTTGAAGTCATTAACCAACCTTTATTTGATTTATGACGAACCATTTTAATTACAGGAGCACAGTCTTTTTCATTACAACACCATTTATCATACCAACTATGTGAATATGCTTCTTGAATATAAACAAATCCAATAAAATACAAAAAGGCAATAAGAATTAAAATAAACTGTGCTCCTTTACTCATTTACACCAATCCTTCTTCTTACCTTTCCCGCCAATATATACGGCAGCGTGTTTATTGTCAATTAATAATTTGCTAAGAAGTTTACCATCCAAGGAGATATCCCCAACTATTCTTCCTCCAAACTTACCCCACTTTTTGAGAATGATTCTTATTTCCCTAGCGTTCTGGATTTGTTCTGTGGTAAACTCTTTTGCTTTTTGTGCTTTCTTTCTCTCTAAATCACACTTTGCAAGGTGATTTTTCTCTGGAGTATCAACACCATCAATTCTTAATTTGAGAGTTTTTTTGAGAGGTTCTGGTAAGAATTTTGCTTCAAATTCTACTGTGTCTCCATCTACAATTTTAACAATTTTATAGTTATATTTTTTGTTATGTAGGAATATAAGAGATGATACTGATTCTAATCCTTGGACATCAGCATACCCTAGATAACCGGCACAAAAAATTCCTCCTGCTACAATAGTAGCAAAGATAGTTTTCTTTCTCATTTTAATCCTCTTCAATATTCTCCATATCATCAGCAATCACATACTGTGCATCACTATCTAGTGGTTGATTAAATTCCAATACCTTTCTTACATTGATAATTCTTTCTTCAACACTCTTAATAGTTTTTCTGGTGTTCTCGTCATTAAAATCATCTTCTAAATCGTGAAGTGCTGCTTGTAAATTAGTATCAGCACAATAATCCACGTGAAATTTTCTTCCATCCTTATCAGTATATCGCTTCAAAGGAGGGAACAAAATTTCCTGGATTTGTTGAAGTTTTTCTTCTGCGGGAGTTTTAGGTTCTTTTTTATCAAAAGAACATAGATATGCTAATAGTGCTGTGTCAAAAATTTTCATAATATATTTACCTATTATTTGTTTCGTTTTCTGCCAATATTATATTTTGCTTCTAGAATCCATTCACTTTTTTCTTTGTGAGGAATAATTTTAATTTGTCCCATAGGTGCTCTAGGTAATTCAATTTTTTCTAGGTTTACGACTGAAACTAAGTCCCATTCTTTTAGAAGATTTACAATAGTATTTCTTCTACCTTTATCTTCATCAGAGAAATCAGTTGGTTTCCCATCAAGAGCAAATAACTCTTTAAAATGGACAATATAATATTTACCCTGTTTGTGTAAAATGTGACAGGATTGATAAAGTTTATTTTCTTTTCTTGAAGCGATACCAATGCGAGTTAAAGTTTCCTTTATTTTAAGGAAATCTTCATCTTCAGCAATAGTCACTTCAACAAGATTATCTAGATTGCTCATTTTTCTCCACCTTTTTGTAATTTTTCTTTAATTTTGTAGAGTTGTTCCTTAGTCAGAACTTTAATCGCTTGTTCTGCTTTCTTACGATTGTATTTATAATAATCACAAACTAAAGAAATGTCATCAAAAGGTGAAGATTTGTCTCTTTTAAAGAATCTTTTTCTTGCTTTTATAGAATAAAAAAGATATTCATAATGCATTTTATCTTCTAGATGTCTATTCATATTCATTTCATTTGAATAAAGAATAGTATCTAGATAGTTAGAAAGAACTTTATTTGTCCTTCCTGCTATATATTTTTCTTCGGAATTAACTTCTAAATATTTTTTATCTCTTGTTATACTATTTTCATATCTCCAATCATACTTATTCATCGTCTAAATTATCTTCAATTACTTCATTTTGTTGTTTCATACCCTCAGTAACAATAGTATTGAACTCTTTTTGTGTCATTTCAACTCTATTGTCTGTGTTTATTTCTTGTTTACAATATGCAATTTCAGCATCATTCCAAGTTCCTGTGCTACCAATTTTATACTGATATACATATCTATTACCAAGAGGATTATCTTGATAAACATCAAGAACATTTAAAACTCTAACAGCTGTAATATTTTTTGTCATAATAACCTCACTTATCTAAAATTTCACATTCTACCATAACTTCAACTAAAAATGCCATAAAGTTAATCTCTGCATCTGCAACAAATGCATTTTGATACTGATATTTACCAAGTAAAATAATTAGGTGTGGTAAAGTTTGCTTTGTAAAATATTCAGCACCGTGTTCATAAAACTGTCTATATAACTCACTCATATCACAATCTGAGTTGTTGTACAACCAATTCCTTAACATTGGATAGTTTTTCTGTTTAAGAATAGAAATTAACTCTGTAATAGAAGTTTCTTTTACATCAACAAGAATACCAGTATCAATTTTTCCTGATGAAGAATATCTTTGTAGTTCGTTTAAAACTCTTCTAAAATCAGGAAAATATTTTTGAATAATTTCAGCAATCACACTTCTTTCATATTCTATACCTTCATTTTTAAGAATCATTTCAATTCTTTTCATAAAACACATAGCAAGTTTAACTTTATCATTTTTGTTAAAGTTAAAATCAATCACTGTGCATCGTGAATGTAGAGGTTGAATGATTCTGTTTTTGAAATTACAGGTAAGAATAAATCCACAATTTTTAGAGAACTCTTCCATAAAATTACGAAGAGCAGGTTGTGTTGAATTAGCATTTAGATAATCTGCTTCATCAAGAATAATATACTTCTTACCACCATATAGAGATACTGTTGAAGCAAAATTATGAATTTCATTTCTAAGAGTATCGATATTACCATTTAATGAACCATTGATAACTAGATATTCACACTCTAGTTCAGTGAGAACTGCTTTTGCAACACTTGTTTTTCCAACACCAGAGGTTCCAGATAGAATCATATTTGGAATCTCTTTTTTATCAACAAAAGATTGAAAAACAGATTTCATATTATCAGGCAAAATAGTATCTTTTACAGACTTTGGTCTGTAAAGTTCAGTCCACAAAAACTGTTCCATTTTATTTCCTCAATTAATTCATCACACTTTGATGATCATAACGAATCCAATACTCAATAACATTACCATAGAACTTTGCAACACCTTGTCCTAAAACAATTCTATAATCATCACCAAGTATTTTAATATTTTCTGCTAAGAAAATTGCTTTAAAGTTATTATCGGTTTCACCAACAATAATCTCAAAGTTATTACCAGAGTCTACTTTCACATCACAGACAATCATTTTTAGTTTACCATCTTTTCCTTCAAATACAATATTAGGAACAGATAGAACAGATAATGCTTTTTCTGCATCTTTTAGATTTTGTGATGTTATATTGAACTCTGCTACTTGTGGATCGGTAGTCAGTTTATGTTCTGGTATGACACATTTACTAATAAGTTCTTCATCTACATACATATAATTGATAGATCTGTTACCATCAGTAATAGTAACATATGATTCTTGGAAAATCAACTCTGGTTCGTAAAACATTGATAAACAAGAGATAAATTTACTTAAATCATAAACTGCAAAGTCTCGTTCAAATGGAACTGGAAGATATGCCTCTGCAATAGTATTTCTTGATTCTGAAATAACACCAATTTTATTTCCCTTTTTTACAGAAAGGGATAAACTGTTTTGTGCAAAGTTTTTCAAAATATTAATAATATTTTTATCAATTTTCATAATATAATCCTAATTTATTTCTTTTTAGCTTTAGAAAGATTAGAAGGGTCTGCTGTTGCTGCAGCACCAATTGCTGCAAGGTCTGCAAGAGAACCACCAAAAATATAGGAACCAACATGTTGAAGTTGCATCCAAGGACATAGCCAAGTTTTAAGTCCTGCTTCTTGTGCTTTTTGACAGAACCAATAATCTTCTGATAAATATCGTTTTGTTTTTGAGTCAATTTCTGCTTGAAAATATTGCATAATTTCACGAGACCCATCAAAATGTTCTGTTCTTATATGATCTGGTTTATACATATATTGTTTATATGATTCTTGAAATTTAGACATTGCATTTTTTGTAACCATCATAAATCCAGTTCCAATTTCTAAAACTTCCACTGGATCAGATAGCTTAATTTGATTTTGACCACTTTTTGGATTAAATACATAATCTCCTACAAACTTTTCTAGAACATTACTTTCTTCATCAGCAACTCCTTTATCTACTGCTCTTTTAATTTTCTCCCAAGAAATACACTTCTTAGGGTAAGGACCACCAATAATATCATAGTCTTCATTTTGAGACTGAAGTGCCATAAGTGCAATAACATCTTGTGGATTGAATCCAATATCAGAGTCAATAAACATAAGATGGTTTGCATCAGACCTCATAAATTCATCACAACAATAGTTTCGTGCCCTAGTAATCAAGGATTCATTAAACATAAAATATAATTGTAATGGAATTTGGTGTTTAGCACAAAATGCTGATAGATCTGCTACACTCTTGGTAAACATACCAGCACATTGTCCGCCATACATGGGCGTAGCAATAAACAGTTTATTTTTTCTAAGAGTTTCTATTTCAATTTTTATTTCCATAAAGTTTTTTCCTTTTTTTCTTCGCCTGTTCTAAATGATAAGCAGATGCTTTTGTATAAAATAGAATTCCATTCAAATGGTCTAACTCTTGTTGTATCAATCTTGAAGTCATACCAATATATTTGTTTGTTGCTATATCACCATTAGGTTGCTCATACCTAACTTTAATATTAGACGGTCTCTTTATCTTAACTGATAATCCAGGATAAGTCAAGCTTGTTTCTTCTAGATAAACTGTTTCATTTGTTTCATCTACGATTCTTGGATTAAAACAACAGATAACTGGATTAGACATAATCACGAATGCTCTGTATGGTAAACCAATATGGTTTGCCGAAAGACTTAATCCATTATTATGAATCATAGTCTGAGTTAAATTATGTGCTAATTCTATTGGGTCTGTTTGTGGTTCAGAAAAATCAAATCTATCCATCTTTTCTTTAAGTATAGGATTTGTTTTGTCTACAATATCTAATATCAT
>MDTB01210911.1_pt1 | contig 10871 bp, 12 predicted proteins | sample 811161 | NCBI WGS metagenome assembly MDTB01 (sample SAMN05326650, study PRJNA326480) | marine metagenome | isolation source: seawater | place: Mediterranean Sea | collected 2009 | reverse complement strand
TATAAACACTTCTAATTTTAATCGTGCCCCTATTGGATCTGGGCCTTATAAGTTTAAGCTGTGGAAAAGTGCACAATATATTCATCTTGAAAAAAACAATCGTTATCACTTTGATAAGGTAAAAATTAATGACATTATATTTAAAATTATTCCAGATCAAAATACAGCGCTTCTTGCGTTAGAAAAAGAAGAAATTGATTCATCTATGATCCCAGCGAAAGATTTTAATCGCTATTCAAACGTTAACTTTTTAGATATTCATAATTACTATGACATTGTTTATACTTACTTAGGCTTTAACTTAAAGCATCCATTTTTTTCTAATAAAAATATTCGCATGGCCATTGCTCATGCAATTAACAAACCAGCAATTGTTCGGGGAGTCCTCAAAGGTTTTGGTATTGTAGCTGATATTCCTTCGTCTCCTATTTTGTGGTCATACCCTTCTGAATCAGATATTCCAAAAATAAAGTACGATCCCAAAAAGTCCGTCCAACTTTTAAAAGATGCTGGATTTGTTTTGAATACTAAAACAAAACTATTTGAAAAAGATGGCCAACCATTTTCATTTAAAATCATTACCAATAAAGGGAATAAGAAACGAGAAAAATCGGCTCAAATCATTCAAAGAATGCTCGCTGATGTTGGTATCGAAGTCAAAATTCAACTCCTTGAATGGAGCTCTTTTATCAAAATTGTAAACGCCAATAAAACACCTAAAGATTATGATGCTGTCATTTTGGGATGGGCATTGGGGCTTGATCCAGATAGCTATTCAATTTGGCACTCGAGTCAGTATCCAAAAGGGTTTAATTTTATAGGATATAAAAATACTACTGTCGACAAACTATTAGAAGATGGCCGGGTTGAACTTAAAAAAGAACGTCGACAAACCATTTATAAACGCGTCTATCAACATATCGCAGACGATGTTCCTTATATTTTTCTTTATTTTCCTGAAACTCTCCTTGGCATGAATAGGCGTGTTCAAGGGTTATCTGAACCTGGCCCAGCTGGTTTATTAAATCCAATTGAAAATGTATATTTAGTCGAGTAGATGTCATATATTCTTAAACGACTCCTTGCTGCAATTCCGTTAATTTTTGGTATTAGTTTTATATCGTTTATTATTATGCAGCTTGCGCCTGGGGACCCCACATTAATCTACATGGACCCAAGTGTTAATGCACAAGACTTAGATCAAGTTCGCAAAAATCTTGGGTTGGACCAGCCCTTACTTGTTCAATTTATTTTATGGTTTAAACAATTACTACAGGGCAATCTCGGATATTCATACATCAATGGGCAACCTGTTTTTAGTGCAATTATGGAACGATTACCAGCCACGTTATTATTATCTGTATCTTCATTAATCCTTATTTTACTTATAACATTTCCTCTTGGATTAATTTGTGGCTATAAGAAAGATACTTGGATCGATGATTCGATCACTATTTTTAGTTTTGTTGGTTTATCTATTCCCACGTTTTGGCTTGGATTACTATTTATTTTATTTTTTTCAATTCAACTCGATTTTTTCCCAACCTCTGGTTTTTTAGATCCAATGTTAAATGATGCCTCCTTTTTTATTAAAGCGAGGAATATTTTACATCATATGTTTTTGCCATTACTCACCATTATTGTTGGTGGAATCGCCGGACTGATACGTTATAATCGTTTTTCAATGATTAAAATTTTAGCTCAAGACTTTATTACATCCGCTAGGGCAAGAGGACTTTCAGAACAACGAATATTGTTCAAACATGCGCTTAAAAACGCTTTATTGCCTATTATTACAATCTTAGGTTTGGATTTACCTTCTTTAATAAGCGGCTCATTTATTATTGAATATATTTTTTCATGGCCTGGATTGGGACAACTCGGTGTTGAAGCAGTATTTAAACGTGATTATCCAATTCTGATGGCAACCATTCTTTTTTCTTCGATACTTATCATCATTGGGAACCTGTTAGCTGATATTTCCTATGCATATGCTGATCCACGTATTTCAAAAAATATAAATAAAGGTAGAAAATGACCCCGAAACTTTGGTTCTCTTTTTTATATTTAGGAACCATCGCTTGTTTAGCATTAATCATTCCATTTTTTCCATATGACCCCCATTATATTGATTCAAATTTTACCGGATCTCCAACTCCACCTAGCCTCGATCATTTTTTTGGCACCGATGACCTGGGACGTGATTTATTATTAAGAAGTATTTATGGTGCACGGATTTCGCTAATGGTTGGGTTTGTTGCCGTTAGTATTTCATTATCTATTGGAATTTTTATTGGATTGATTTCTGGTTTCCTTGGTGGGTTATTTGATGCGATTATCATGCGTACCATTGATGTGCTAATGGCCTTGCCATCATTGTTTTTAATTTTGATGATTCAGGTTATTCTTGAACCTAGTATTTACAATGTCATGATTGTCATTGGTGTGACATCATGGATGGGAATGGCACGATTGGTCCGAGCCGAAGTTTTAAGTATCAAAGAACGGGATTTTGTAACATCTTGTAGAGCCAGAGGTCTATCCGAGCGCATTGTTTTATTTAAGCATATTTTACCCCATACTTTAAATCCTGTGATTGTTGCAGCTATGCTTGGCATGGGGGGGGCAATTTTGGTTGAATCTGTTTTAAGTTTTCTAGGCCTTGGGGTACAACCACCTTATTCTTCATGGGGAAATATGTTAGAAAATAGTTTAAGTTTTTTACGTGAAGCACCCTGGATGGCAATTATTCCAGGTGCATTAATTACGCTAACAGTGTTATCATTAAATTTTTTAGGAGATGGTTTATGGTTGTTACTCGATCCAAAAGCAAAGGAAAAAAATGCTATCCATACGTGATTTAAATGTCAAGTTCAAATCGGATCACCAGATTATCCATGCGGTAAATGGTATTTCATATGATGTTAAACCAGGGCAATCCATTGGGATTGTTGGTGAGTCAGGGTCTGGAAAAAGTGTTTCTTCATTAGCCATTATGGGTCTTTTGCCATCAACGGCGTTGGTAAGTGGTGACATATTGTTTCATAATACTTCATTACTTACATTACCGGAAAAAGAATACCGGCATATTAGAGGCAATAAAATTGGGTATATTTTTCAAAATCCATTAGCTGCTCTAAATCCAGTATTTACGATTGCAAATCAAATGATTGAAACGATCCGTTTGCACCATTCTTATACGAAAGAGGCCGCCCGATCTTATGCAATTGATTTATTAAACAAAGTGAAAATTGTTGACCCTCAAAAGAGGATTGATGATTATCCACATCAATTCTCGTTAGGGATGTGTCAACGTATTATGATTGCCATGACATTATCGATGAAACCAGAGTTGTTAATCGCTGATGAACCAACAGCTTCGCTTGATGTTACAACTCAAAAAGAAATTTTAGAGCTGATTGATTCATTAAAATCTGAATATAATATGGCCATGATTTTTATATCTCATGACTTGGCATTGGTGGCCGAACGATGTGATCATGTTGCGGTTATGTATCTGGGAAATATTGTTGAACAAGGTGCGCCAAAAGATATTTTTACAGCACCAAAAAATTCATACACAAAGTTATTAATTGACGCTATACCAGTGGTATCGTTTTAATTTTTATCAATTTGTTTAAACTGTTTATTCGACATTTGCAGGAATGAAAAATACATTAACACACAAATAAATAAAACCCCGCCAACCACTATTCTGATTAAATTTGAGTTTATTGCACTTAAGATTCCAAACAATCCAAAAATACCAGAAATGAAATATAAAATCACAGCTGTTTTTGGAACTGATAGTCCTCGACGAACCAATTGATGATGAATGTGTTCCAAGTCTGGATTAAAGATATTTTTCCGTTTTAACGTTCTTCTGATAATACTCAATACTAAATCCATTAATGGAATTGCGAATACAAATAATAAAATTGTAAATGAAACGGTTGATTTTAAAACACCAAGTATTGAACATATTGCAAATAAGTAACCTAATAATAATGCACCTGAATCACCCAAAAAAATCTTAGCTGGATAGAAGTTAAATTTTAAAAACATGCCTGTAGAGCCTATGATTGTACAAATTAAATATGAAATGAAAATTGGAGACACCGATAATGAAACGAAAAATAATACGATTGAGGTTAAACAGGATATCCCTACTGCCAATCCATCTATTCCATCGATAATATTGAACATGTTTATAATGATTATCATCCATATTTGGGTAATGATGAATGATATTATTGGACTAAAAAAAATAGGCTGCATATAGGCTGGCCAAGTAATAAACTCAATTCGGATTCCATTGAAAAATGCAAACGATATTACTATCGCTTGAAGACATATTTTTAACCAAGGTTTAAGGGCATATTTATCATCATAAAGCCCGATTAAAAAAATAAAAAAAGCACCAATTAACCCAACTAAAAACGATGATGATTCAAATGATGAAAATAATAATATACTAATCCCTATTGTTGCAAACAATGCAAATCCACCTAAGATGGGAATTGGTTCCTTGTGTATTTTTCGACCTTTAGGAAGATCGTAAAATGAAAAAAAATGGGACGTAATGATGGCTAATTTTGTCATGAAAAACATGAGAATAGCACTAAAAATGATACAAAAAATGAACTGGCTCAAACCATAACTCCTAATGCACTTTTTATAATATTCAAATTTGTTTGTGCAATTGTTGCAACTTTTTTTGAATTTGATTCTAGTATATCACTAAGCTCTTTTTTATTTTCGAGAAATTCATCAAACGTTTTTCTTTGATTTTCAAAAGATTTTATATATGCGTCTAACAAATCATTTTTTGCATGCCCATACCCTATGCTGCCTGATTCATACTTGGCTTTCAATTTCGTTTGCTCATCTTTAGTTGCAACATATGTAAATAATTTAAAAATATTACAGGTCTCCACATCAAGCGGAGTACCTAATGGTTTGGAATCTGTTTGAATTTTCCCAATGCGCTTTTTTAGGTCTTTAGGTGTTCCAAATAATGGAATCGTATTGTTATAATTTTTACTCATTTTTTGTCCGTCAATCCCAATGACTGTTGGATTATTTGTATCAATTATTGGCTCAGGGATTGGAATTTTTTTAGTTAAAAATTTATTTAAGTGTTTCACTATCTCTACTGCAATTTCAACATGTTGTTTTTGATCGATTCCAATTGGGATTTTATTCGCATGAAATAATAAAATATCAGCTGCCATTAAAACTGGATAAGAAAATAAGCCTTGATTTATTTGACGATCCTGATCATGATTATTTTCAATATTTTTGGATGTTATTGCTTTGTAGGCATGCGCACGATTTAAAAGCCCTTTAGGACAAAAACATGATAAGATCCAATAAAGTTCAAATATTTCAGGAATACTTGATTGAAAATAAAAGAAACAATTATCTTTATTTTTAAAAAATGATAACCATGTTGCAGCTACATTATAACGATATGCCATCATTTTAATCGGGTCTTTAATTGTTGTTAGTGCATGATAATCTGCAATAAAGAAAAACTTTTTTTCATTCGGGTGTTTAATGGCCATATCTAGCGCTGGTTTTATGGCGCCTATATAGTTTCCTAAATGGGGCTCTCCCGTTGGTTTTATTCCTGTTAAAATTATTTTTGATGACATAATTATATTAAATCATCCTTTTTTACTCCCAACAAATTTATTATTTTAATCTAATTAGATGATTTCGACCCTTGATAGAAAAGTTTAAATTGGGATACTATTATAAAAACAATAAATTAATTTTAAAAAGTTAATTTTGTGTCAACAGGAGTCCCTAATGCCGTTAACAAAACATGAACAACTTAATTTTGTTAAACAGTCTGATAAAGACGTTTACGATGTAATTCTAAAAGAGCTGTCGCGACAACAAAATAGCATTGAACTTATCGCATCAGAAAACTTTACTTCTGAAGCTGTAATGCAAACACAAGGATCCTGTTTAACAAATAAATATGCTGAAGGCCTTCCAGGCAAACGATATTATGGTGGTTGTGAATTTGTAGATGAAGTTGAAACACTTGCTATAAAGCGTGCTTGCGAACTTTTTGGCGCATCTTTTGCGAATGTTCAACCTCATTCTGGAGCTCAAGCCAACGTTGCTGTTTTTACGGCTTTATTAAGCCCTGGTGATACCATTATGGGAATGGACTTATCACATGGTGGTCATTTAACACACGGGTCTCCCGTTAACTTTTCAGGTAAGTTTTACAATGTTGTTTCTTATGGAATAGATAAAGATACCGAGCTTATTGATTATGACGAACTGGAATCCTTAGCCAATCAACATCAACCAAAGTTAATCATTGGTGGCGCTTCTGCCTATCCGAGGATTATTGATTTTGAGCGGATGTCACAAATCGCCAAATCAGTTGGTGCTTATTTCATGGTTGATATGGCACATATTGCAGGATTGGTTGCATCAGGGCATCATCCTTCGCCAGTTCCTTTTGCAGACGTTGTCACATCCACAACTCATAAATCACTTCGTGGTCCTCGTGGCGGCATAATATTAACAAATAGTGACGCGTTAATTAAACAGTTTAATAAGTCCGTTTTTCCAGGAAATCAAGGGGGTCCACTCATGCATGTTGTTGCTGCAAAAGCTGTCTCCTTTAAGGAAGCTCTAGATCCATCGTTTAAAGATTATCAACAACAAGTGGTGAACAATGCTCGAGCCATGGCTCAACAATTCATGCATTATGATTTTAAAATTTTAACGGGTGGTTCTGATAACCACCTCAACCTTGTTGATCTTAGAAATAAGCAATTAACCGGTAAACTAGCCGAAAAAGTTTTAGATGATGTTGGTATTACAGCTAATAAAAATGCCGTGCCATTTGATACTGAAAGTCCTTTTGTAACATCAGGCTTACGATTTGGTACACCCGCAGCTACAACAAGAGGTTTTAAAGAATCAGAATTTAGATCTATTGTAGATATAATTCAATTGGTTTTATCAAACCCCGATGATCCTGCAACTGCTAAAGAAGCTCAAGCAATGGTACGTTCACTGTGTGACCAGTTCCCATTATACCCATCACTTTAATGAATCTCGGGTTTCTTGGACCGAAAGGCACCTTTACTGATTTTGCATGTCAAAAAGCAGTTACAAGCTTAACTATCAATGACATAATTGAATTTCAGTCGTTAGATCAATTATTTGATGCCTTAAAAGATAAATCCGTCGATGCGATTTTTACGCCAATTGAAAATTCAATTGAAGGTCCTGTTAATCGTGTTTTAGACTCTCTTATTCAATCAAAACATGGATTTATACATCATATTTATACCATGCAGATTAATCAAAGTATTTTATCTTTTAATCCAGACCTTAAATTAAATCAAATTTCAGATATTATTTCGATGCCTCATGCACTTGCTCAATGTTATTCCTTTATTGTGACACACTGTCCAAACGCAGCACTTCATCATTCGTCTTCAACTGCTGGTGCTGTTCCGATGGTTGATGCATTAAATTTACCAAAAGAGACAACGGTTGTCATTGGCCACCAAGGAATAGCTAACTTTTTCCCAATTCATGTTATTGAAAAAAACATACAAGATCAAAAACTAAATACAACTCAGTTTTGTTTAATTCAAAATAAATCGATTTCATCCTTTAATGACCGCTCATCTTGTTTAATTTCTTTTTCAACACATCGAGATGCACCTGGAAGTTTACTTAAGGTTTTATCTATTTTTAAGACATATGATATTAATCTCTCAAAAATCTCATCTCGACCTGAAAAATCTAAAATGGGATCATATATTTTTGTTGTTGAATTCCCTGTCCCATTTGCTGATTTTAACTTAGATGACTTGTTCGAAAAAATTAAAGCGTCATCTTTATTTTTTAAACCCCTTGGCTTGTATGGGAGCTTTGACCTTAATGATTAATCCTAAAATACTACGTGAATCTCCTGAGTTGTTGCAATCGTCATTAGTTAACCGTGGTATATCGAATGATGTATTTAATCGACTACAATCACTTGATCTAGAATGGCGTAACCAACAGCAACAACTAGAGGAACTTCAAGCAAAGAAAAATCAGTCCGTACCGAAAGGTAAGCCTTCAGCAGAAGAGCGAGAAAAGTTAACTGAACTGTCAAAGCAGCTTAAATTACAACAACAACATGTTTTTGAAGTTAAAGAAATGCTTGATACATTTGCTTATGAAATTCCAAATATTGTTCAGTCATCTACACCAGTAGGCACCGATGCGTCTAGCAATATAATCGTTAGAACTGAAGGACCCCCGACCGATTTTGATTTTAACCCAAAATCACACGATCAATTAGCTGCTGAATTGAATATAATTGATTTTGATAGAGCCACTAGAACAACTGGATCGCGCTTTGCAATTTTCACTGGACTTGGCGCAAAATTAGAACGAGCTTTGGCTAATTTTATGTTGGATGTTCATTCCAACTCACATGGCTATCAGGAAATATCCCCACCAGTTGTTGTTAATTCAACATCCATGAAAGGGACCGGCCAACTGCCTAAATTTGAAGATGATTTATATAAAATAAGTGATGATTATTGGTTAAGTCCCACAGCTGAGGTGCAATTAACCAATTTTCATTTTGATGAAATTTTACCTGAATCGGAATTACCAAAAAAATATTGTGCCTTTACTCAATGCTTTCGAAAAGAAGCCGGTAGTTATGGTAAAGACATGAAGGGGATCATTCGTCTTCATCAATTTAATAAGGTTGAATTAGTTCAATTTGTTCCACCAAATAGATCCAATGATTATTTACTAGAGCTACTTAGTCATGCTGAAGAGATATTAAAATTACTAGAACTGCCTTACCGAGTTATTGAACTTTGTAGTGGGGACTTAGGCTTTTCTTCATCAAAAACATATGACTTGGAAGTTTGGTTTCCATCGCAAAACCAATATCGGGAAATATCATCATGCTCTAATTTCCTTGATTTTCAAGCCAGACGATCGAAAATAAGATATAGAGGCTCTGATCAATCGGTGAATTATCTTCACACATTAAATGGTTCTGGCCTCGCAGTTGGTCGAACTTTAGCTGCAATAATAGAAAATTATCAGAACAAATCTGGTATAATACAAATACCAAATATTTTGAAAGATTATTTAGGAATTGAGGAGATTGGGAATGGAAAATAATTATATTAACTTATTTAAAGCATTAGCCAATGAAGATCGTCTTAAGATTATTCAATTATTAATAAAAAATAGTGAGATGTGTGCCCAAGATGTTGAAAAACATTTTTTTCTTGAACAATCCACAACATCGCATCATTTGAATACATTACGCCGAGCAGGTATAACAAAATCGAGAAAAAAAGGACGAAATGTCTATTACTCTATTAACTATGACTCTTTTATTTCATCAATTGATATATTTAAAAGTGAATTTATCAAATAATGCCTGATTTACAACATCACTCACCATCTGAAGAGCCAATGATTGATTTGTCGGAAGATAAAGATATTGTAGCTTCCGGTTTGTTACCACAAAAACAAGAATTGCATGCAAAATTTATCAAAACACTTGAACAAGTTCTTCCACATTTGGGCAAAGATGAAAGTAAAATAGTTTCAGCATTAATTATTCTTGCACTAAAATTAGAAGGAATTATAGGTAAAGATATTTCTGAAAAGGATACAAAATTAATTAATATATTAAAAGACATGGTTTTTAAAGATGAAGACAAAAAGGAATCGGCAATAAAAATTGCTGAACGGCTTATGTCGACAAAAAAAACTGACTTATAATATTTTCAGAAATTCACAATTACCATGGTGAGATGGTTTAATTGTAACAAATCTTCCAATTAGTCTCTTACCTGAAATAGCCATGTCTCCAATAAAATCCAACACTTTATGTCGAATGATTTCGTCATTAAATCGGGGGTCATTTAAAAACCCATCTTCAGATACAATTAGCGCATTATCTAACGAACCACCTTTCGCTAGTCCATGCTTTTTTAAAGTCTCAATTTCATGCTTAAACCCAAATGTTCTAGCAGGTGCAATATCATTAAAGAAATTACTTAAATTGTGCTCATATTTAATTGACATCGACTTCAGCCAATCATTTGGGTATGACAAATAGGTTTCAACTATAAAACTATCACTTGGAAACCCAAAGTAATCGGAATCGTTATGTTTAAAATGAATGTCATCTTTAATGATTAACTTTGACATTGATTGATTAGGAATTGAAGATAACTCATGATTTAATTTATTTAGAAAAATAATTGCGCTTCCATCTAAAATTGGCAGCTCACTATTCGTCAGAATAACATCGATATTTGTTAACTGAAGTGCGTAACAGGCCGCAAGAAAATGCTCTGGTGTTTGGATGATTGCATGTCCATTTGTCAATGTGGTTGATCGTGTGTGATTGGCGCCAATAGATGAGGTGTTAACCTTGATTGATTGATTATTCAAAATAAATGTAATGCCATTATGAGCTGATGGCTTAACCGTCATCGTTACATCTTGACCTGAGTGAATCCCAACCCCTTCAAAAACAACTTTATTTTTAAGTGTATTCATAAAAAAAAGCCCCAATTTCTTGGGGCTAAATTAATTTGATTTAAGTTTGAAATTAAGCAGCTACCGTAGCTTCAACTTTATCGTAATCAGTTTTGCTTACAAATTTTGTTAAATTCGTACCATCGTCATCTTGACCTCTGAAAGCATAACGAATTTGTGTACCTTTTGAAGTTTCTCTCTTGTATTCAACTTTTTTTATTTCAGATTCATTTATCGAAACTTTTTTTCTCTTTTTCACGTTGTAAAATTCAATTGCCATTATATACCTCCATTTATTATGTAAATCTTAGCAT
>MDTB01184345.1_pt1 | contig 10871 bp, 12 predicted proteins | sample 811161 | NCBI WGS metagenome assembly MDTB01 (sample SAMN05326650, study PRJNA326480) | marine metagenome | isolation source: seawater | place: Mediterranean Sea | collected 2009 | reverse complement strand
CGTCTCCACCTTCTTCATCGCCTTCATCAGCTGCGAAGGGATCTTCCTCGTCTTGCTCAGTCAAAAGTGAGTACTGGCGTCGGAAAAATTCTTTCAAATGTTCTCTTTTCATGACTATCCTCCCAAGGGTGTTGAAAGTAACTTAGCAAGCTTATCAGCTTTTTTAAACCTCTGTTCTACCAAAGTCCACCGAAGCTCTTTCATCATTGCAAAAATGTAAGACCGACGGTCGTTGAGATAATCCCTAAAGTAAAAGCTTTCTTTCACGCAAAGGCATATTACAGGGTAGCAGTTCATCATCGGACCAAGAGAGCTTTCGTCAACGACAACATTCATGTAGCGGTTTAAAGACCCGTTGTATACTGTTACAACAAACCCATTCCTTGCCGACAACGCGGCGGCTATAAAATCTCTCTGCCAATTTTCAAAGGTCCCGAAATCTCTAGAAAGCCTCATATAACACAAGGAGTCCATTAGAACTTTAGAGGTCGGGTCTGCTATGTTGTCTAAATGTAAAGATGTCAGAAAAGCGTTGTTCAGATTGTGGGACTCTGCACACTTCAGTTCTCTGTACTCTGAGTCTTTTGCATCCGCTGCGGATCGATCAACTGTATCCAGTTTCGCAGAAACCTCATTTGCAACCTTAACTGTGTTCTGGAAATCTTCGACATTTGCCTGAACAGCTTTCTGGCTCAACACATCAGTGCTAATGCTGTACTTCTTAGGCTCAAGAACATAGGCTTCTGACAGGAGACGAGATGAGTTTGAGGGCTCTTCGCTCTTAATACCTAATGTCTCGTTGATAACTTTAATGATCTCTTTTTCATCGATTGTTGACATATTAATCTACCTCATACTCTTTTTCAAATTCTTCTTGATTTACGACAAAGACCACTTCATCCTGACTTTCTTCTGACTCGACATCTGTAACAGTAGCATCAGGCGGTAATGCTGCGGGATCTTGTTCACCAAGAATGTCTTCCTGGCGCGGTTCGCCAAGCAAAGATTTTTCTTCAGGGGGTGGCTCAACACGAGGAGACTCAGGAGACCGGAGGTGGATTTTCACATCGCCTTCTTCACCATCAACTCTGTCTATAGTGTACTCATACCCTGAATCTTTGTGACGAACCTTTAGATCAGGAGAAAGAATAACCTTTCCGTCTTCATCAAAAACGTCGGCCTCTCCTATCACTTCATTAAGTCTAGAACTGTATTCACTACGAAACACTTCTAGCAAAAATGTGGTATTAACCGACATTTACTTTCTCCTCATACCTGCTAACGTCTCCCAACGTTTGGATTCAAACAAAACGCCATCAGTCTTAAATTTACGGTCTAGGAAGCTATGGACAGTTTTACGGACCATACCTCTTGTTAGTTTAACTCTGGACTCAGAGGTCTTTTTCATCATCGCGCCGACAAGCTGTGGGATTATACTCTCTAAAGAATCAAAGTTCTTCTTCGCGAACCTCTTCGACTTCATCAAGGTCTCCTCATTGTCGGAGCGCCATTTTGCAATTGCATCTTGAACCTCTTTGGCTAAGGCCTCGGCGGCGCCCTCAAGCGAAGCGTTGATATCTGTCTTCAAGGAACCAAGACGGTCTGCAGATTGAAGTGCGGCCTGAGAAGTCTTTGATAGACCGTCATTCCATCCGTCAATTGCATTGGTAGCAGCTACACCTGGCGGAACAGCTTCAGCAGCAGCCTCCTCGGCGGCTGACTCTAGTTCTTCCTGAGCAGCAGCTTGTTCTTCTTCTGCTTCTTCAGCGGGAGCCGGAGGGGCGCCGAGTTCTTTTTCAACAGCCTCTGCTTCTTCTGGGCTTACTGCTCCCTCTTCACCTTCGCCACCGCCTTCAGTTGCTGCGGCACCAGCAGCTGATAACTCAGCTGTCTCCGTGGCTGCGGCTTCAGATGATGTTTTAAGTTCTGCAACTTCGCCCTGGAGGTCTAGCTCCATCAGCGCTGCAAATGAAGTAGTCTTAATAGCGTCAGCCAGAACCTTGGAATCGACAATCCTACCAGACTTAGCACCCTTAAAGAGGCCCCCGATGAATGACATGGCCTTCTTAAAGAAGCCACCTTTGGTCTCCTTCTCAGCTGCCTTTGAACCCTCAGACCATGCAGACTGAAACCATTTGGGAACCTTATAGACTGAGTCAATACCCTTATCAAGCTTACTGACGTCTGGAAAGCCCTCAACGACATCAGAAAGGTCAGCAATGATAACAGCCATTTTATCAGCCTTCTTGACATCACTCTCGAAGTTTTTAAGGTTTTTCTTCATTTGTTCAGTGGCGTCCAAGATTGCAGCGACTTCGGATGCAATTGATTGAATCTTCTTTGTGTACTCAGCAGAAGCCTTAGCGAGCTTTTTAGTCTCACCACTGATGGCCATCTGAGCAATACTCTTTGTGTCAAGATCACCAGCTGCTGTCTTCAGCGCGTCGACAACTGGTTTCCAGCCGTCGCCGGCATCACCGAATTTCTTTTCAAGGTTGCCGATCATTTCGGCCATTTTCTTTGCAGCGGCTTCGAGCTGCGCTGCATCTTCGTCATTAAAGGCTTCCATCAGCATAATGCCATCTGTAATACCTTCATTCAACGCTGCAGCCACTAAATCATCGGCTCTGGACTTAAAAATAAGCTTCGTGCACTGATATGATAAATCTTCTGTTAGACTTCTTTTCATTTCTTGTTAACTCCGGAAGTGGTGTATATCATCATTAAATATACAACGAGAGCTAGACTTGCTCATGACAATGTTGTCTAACTTTCACTCCAGCTGATTTTAATAGATCTAGTCCAGAAGTATCACGATAGGCCTCGCTATAAACAACCTCTGATATGCCACCATTAACAATCGCTTTAGCACATCCCCGACAGGGGCTTAAAGTCAGATACATGATCTTATCATGTGGGTTGTTATAATCCAGCTTAATAAGAGCGTTAATTTCAGCGTGTATCATCCCAGATTCACCAGGGCTTGTTGACTCAACTTCATTAGGTCCCCCAGAATAGTTGCCGTTGTATCCTACCGCAAGGACCTGGGTGTTTGTATCTGTAACAATGACTGAACCCACTTGATAGCGCGGATCGTATGAACGCTTTGCTATCAAGTGGGCAAACTCCATCCAGATATCGTCCCACTCAGCTCTCGGCATTTTCTTCCTCTGGTAATTCATTACCAAAACAATCCCAGCCTGATCGACGGGTACGAGCGAACAGCTCAAGGTAAGGTCCTTCGCTCCTGCTTTCAATCAAGTCATAAATCTGTTCCGGTTTGGTACTGTGGCGCGTTGGGGAAATTAGACCGCCTGATACTAAAGACGGAACATTATTCACACCCTCGGTACGGACCGCAAATCCTCGACCCTTAGTCGCAAATAAACAAATTTCATGTTGGCCTCGAAAGTAACGCCCCAAACCAAAGTAAGGTTTTGCCCAAACAAGATTAGTGATATACTTGAAACCTAAGTGGTCCAATACCCTTAGGCCTTCAGCGAGGTGATTATTCGCGACCCACATATACATATGAGCATTTTCAGCGACTTTTCCGTCTAGCATTTCAGACATCACGCTCTTAATCTCATGTTCTTTGAGAAGATCATAGTGTCTATCGGCGCCACGTTTTGACTTTCCTCCGCCTCGTTGATACCACGGGGGATCTGCCATTATTGTCGAATAAAGCTTATCACTCATTATTTTCCTTACTTTTAGAGCTTTTAGCGGTTGAGGCTTTAGAACTTTTTGTTGCCCTTTTTACCCTCACCTTTTTCGGTTTATCAAAAATATCTTCTACGTGCTTACCAGCAGGTAATTGAAAACCAGCTGCCTTTTTATGGCCGCCGCCACCATAACGCTTCGATATCTCAGCTACGTCAACAGTGTCATGAAACGCTCTCAGGCTGACTTTCGTGTGCTTTGCCTCATGATCCCAATACCAGATAAAAGCAAAATCGCAATCTGGGGCTAATCTAGCGCCGATCTCAGACATCCAGTGCGAAGCGTTAACTACCAAAACATCTTTATCGTCTAGCTTTCTTTGCTGCGCTTTTTCGCAAACTTTTTTGACAACTGTCTTGGAGTAAGCCAAGATGTAGCTGCCTCTCTTACAGGCATCATCGAATACAGAATCATCTTCAAATTTCTCAAATTCCTCAAATTCAAAAGGTACCATATCAAAAGCAGCGCTAAACTCTTTAGAGTACTCTAACTCCCATGTCCACAAATCCCTATCTTGAATGTATCTTACAAATTTTGGTGGCTCTTTTCCAGGGTGAAAGTACTCCCATGATAACATCGCTCCTGATTTAGTCATATCAAAATGCGTGTTAGCAATATCATGCAATTCTACCATAGCAGATTTATGGTGATCAATCACAAGAAGAGATTCTGCTTCTTCGATCATCTTCTTTGTAGTTGCATTATCAAATGAAAAATCTAGAATAACGACAACTTTTCCTTTGACATCTGGTGGCTTGGTGCCATGCTTACAAGCGTAATACTCTGCCCTGTTTCCAAGCTGTTTCCATGCAGAATATGCTGCACCGAAACCGTCTGTGCAGTCAGCGTGATAAATAACAACGTTTACTGAGTTGGGATCTAGTGTACTCATATTAATTCCATTTTAGAGATATTGGATAAGATTTTCAAGCTTTCTTAGCTGGTTTAAATATGATCTTTTTCTTTTCTGCCTCAGAGCAGTCTCTACCATAGTCATCTTGGATGATGACCCGGGTGTCCCCGAATCTTGAATCTGATATCTCAAAAACTACACTATCGGCGACTGCAGACAAGCGGTATGGACAACCTGCTTGAATATTAAGGATGCCACCCTTCTTAAGCGTCTTGCACTTCGAAGGATGCTTATTGGGGCTCCTAAGATGCCCTTCGTCGGCATACTCTACGAATATTTCTCCAGACTGAACGTATAACAGCTCGTCCTTATGTGTGTTAAACTTCAGGCTCGTTCGGTGGCCAGAGTTAATGTGGATCTCTTTTCCTTGAAAAACACCGTTCCATACGTTCTCGTGTCCCCAAGGTTTTTCGTGTCTGGTAGACACCCCTATCCAAGCACATCGGTTCATACAAGACCCCACCACACCAAGGTACGGTCCAGGCCTGTCCAGAAATTTACTTGTGGTGTCCACCCAACACGATACTTGATCTTATCTATCGATGCCAGTGTGTGCTTTACGTCACCAGCTCGCTCAGGAGCATGATTTATTTCAACTTCTGGAAATCTTTTCTTTAACTCAGCTAAAATCTCGTTGTTAGAAAACGACTGGCCATTACCAACGTTAAACACATCAAACCCAATCTTGTCAGGGTGCTGGGCTACGGCGAGCATAGCTCTAGCGATATCTTCAACGTACACCATATCTCTGGTCTGTTCACCATCACCGTCGCTACGTAGTGGTTCACCCTTATGTAACCTTGTGCACCATGCTGATATCGCAGTGGAGTATGGACTGGTACCATCTTGACCAGGGCCGTATGCATTGAAAAACCTAAGAGCAGCGAAGTCTAAGCCGTACAGCTCGCTATAAAGCTTACCAAATTGTTCAATAACAAGCTTTTGTAATCCGTACGGAGATGTCGGACTGTCACCATAATCCTCTTGTGTTGGTAAGGTATCAACGTTTCCGTAGCATGCAGAAGACGATGCAAACACAAACCGACCAATGTTACCATTACATGCAGTCATTAGCTCTACTGTTTTTTGGACATTGTGGTGAGTCGTTAAAGCAGGGTGCTGTACGGAAAACTCTACCCGTGGGTTTGCAGCGAGGTGGTAAACCACATCATATCTACCTTTGGAAACCCGATCTAGAATCACAGGAGACGCGAAGTCACCTGTCACAACTAACAAACCACCTGCTTGGGGATCTTTTTCGGACTTACTAAAAATAGGCAGTAGTCCCTCGTGAACTGCTCTAAAACTCAAGTCCGACAGCGAGTCGAGATCACCATTAGAAAGATCATCTACTCCCTCAACATACCCCCCTTCATTAACTAACAATCGTGTGACGTGGGCTCCAATGAAGCCACAACATCCAGTTACCAGCGCTTTCTTAAAGCTCATATCTTACTCTCCCAAAAAATCTAAAATCTTACTAATCTGTTTCTCTAAATCTCTGTCATCAGTGTTCAAAATTAAGAAATCGCAACTTGTATATTCTGCAAATTTTCGATACAGAGCGTCTAAATTTTGTAGAACACCTGTTGGCAACTTATCAGGATACACATCATCGACCAAGCCAGTATAGTCTTCTCGAAGACAAATAATAAACTTTCCCTCTATTTTAGAAAATTGAGAGTCCATCCAGCTTATAACTTCCACGTCTGTTTCTCTACCGAAAGCTTCGGCGTACACTAGCTCACAAGGATAAAACCTGTCAAGTATAACCTTTGTGTCTGTTTGCTTCATGAAATCCATTAAAAACGGACCGCCGAACCGAAGTAGGTTTAAGAAATAATCTTCACTATCCAGAGCAGTTTTCCATTCTCCTGAATTTTTAAAGACAGGTACGCTTAAATGGCTACTCAGCGCAGCGGCAATGTTTGATTTACCTGTCATATCAGGACCAATGAAAGCTAACTTCATCCTACAACACTCTCCAGAAGATCAACACGCCAGCCTGGGTGTGGATTTATGACAGTTCGAAGTGCTTCTTCTTGGGCATCAACTAGACTTTTTCTATCGGAAGCGTTTAGGGTAGAAATCCACTTAACTTTCTCCACAACATCCTCAGAGCTTCTTACGAGTAAAGACTCATCCTTCAGCCCAACAGGGACAGCGTGCTGAAACTCGATAGGGACCAAAGCAGGCACGTTACTTTTGATAGCCTCAAAAAACCGACCAGTTATATTTCCATACGGGGTATACGCAGGCTTAGTGATATGAGTAACCGTGATTGACTCGTTCAGGGTCTTAAAAATGTCTTTGTACGAAAGTCTAGGACCGAACGCCACATTCGGGGCTCTAGCGATCAAAGTTGCTGGATCAATTCTTTCAGGAGACTTCTGCAGCCAGTTTCCGTAAATTGATGTCTGGATGCCTGCAAAGCGTAGCCGTTTTGAGGGTGTGACATAATACTTCTCAAACGGATCTTCTCTCTCATAGTTGTTACCTACATAAGTGTAATTGTACGAATACTCGACAGGGTCGAAGTATCTCTTCATGTAATTACACCAGGGGATTGTAATACGCTTTCTAGTCTGGTGTTGAGGTGACACACAGGCATCTGCCAAGATTGCATTCGGCCAGCGTTGTTCCTCTTCTGGCGTCATCTTAAGGTCTCCATCATGGATGATGATTGGCACGCCTTGTTCATGATAGTGATCGAGAACTTCACACTGACGAGTATAGTCAGATTCAGCGGGGTTCTTACCACTATTTTTCCAAGTCGGCCAGCGCCACTCTACATACAATATGTCACCGTCAGGAAATCCTGTAGCGTCATACTCAACACCCGGATACTGCTCTTCATCTCGCATCTTTTGAAGTTGAATCGGAACGTGACCACGAGACATAAGCTCGTTAACAAAATCAACGCGATTACCGCGTTCACCATCAGGTGTATTTACGACGGTGTTCTTTTCAAGAGGAGTGATAAACCCCCAAAAACTGTAAAGTACTTTCATGTAGACTTCTCCTTAAATAATCTTTTATATTTTAATCGTTTTTCTTGCGCTTTTCAATTTCTTTTTTCGATTTTACCAATGCAGACCCAATTACTTGGTGCATATCAAAATACCTGTACTCTGCTAATCTTCCACCGAAAATAACACCTTCTTGTTCATGTGCCATAGCTGCGTACTTTTTATACATTGAGGTGTTCTTTTCATCGTTAATTGGGTAGTAAGGCGTCTTACCTCTCTTATACTCATCAGAGTACTCTCTTGTTACAACACTTTTATTAATTTTTCCAGCAGTCTCAGGCTGGAAGTGCTTATGCTCAAGGATCCTGGTGTAAGGAACATCAGGATGAGTGTAGTTCACCACAGCGTTACCCTGGAAATCACCCTCTATAACCTCATGCTCGAACCTAAGAGTACGATACTCCAGCTCGCCGTATCTGTAATCAAAATACTCATCGATCTTTCCAGTAAATACAACTTTGTCGGCGAGGTTATCGAGAGCATGCTTATCCTGGAAATAGTCTACGCCTGTTCGGACATCAATACCTTCTAGCATATTCGCAACCATTTGAGTATACCCATTCTTGGGGATACCTTGGTACTTATCAAAGAAATAATTTTCTTCAAATACCATCCTGATTGGTAGACGTTTGATAATCGAGGCCGGCAAATCTCTCGGATCCCGTTGCCACTGCTTCATAGTGTAGCCCTTGATGAATGTCTCATAAACCTCCCGGCCGACTTGAGACAAAATCCAGTCTTCAAGATTATCTGGGTCTTCACAAGGTATTCGAACTTCTTCAAGCTTCGCTTCTGCTTCGGCTGGAGTCATGACACCCCAAAGCTGATGTAGAGTCATAAGGTTGATTGGGAAAGAGAAAATGCGCTCACCGTACCGAACCTTGGGCTTATTAATATAGCTGTTGAACGAAGCAAACCGGTTCACATATTCCCATATCCTGTCGCTGTTGGTGTGAAAGATATGAGCGCCATAAACGTGGACATCCACACCTTCTCGCTTTTCAGAATAGATGTTACCAGCGATGTGGTCCCGCTTGTCGACAACAAGACAAGCAAAGCCTGCGTCTGTCATTTCTCTAGCAAACGTCGCGCCAAAAGGCCCTGCGCCGACAATCAAATAATCGTATTTTCTAGACATTTAAGTCTCTCCTAAAATTAAAAGAATACCCGTTAAAGCATGTGGTTTTCATCATTTCTCTAGCTTCATCCTTCAGGCCGATCTTTCTCAACCGGGCAGAAGTTAGTACTGTCGCGAAGTCAGTGAACATTGGATCAGTAACTTCAAGGTTATGTCCCTCATACAGCTTCACTATCTCAGCAAGGGTGTCACACTCTTGTAGGCGAGCTTCGTATTCGTATACATTCTTCACCTTTAAAAAGGTGATGTCTTTGCCACCAATCAAGGCAGGCATTGACCCATATTTCTGCTGGAGAAGTAGGGAGTCATTCACATACCCGCTGCGAATAATCTTCTCAGCCATATCAAAATGACGTTCGTAAATGTGGAGAGAATTGCTGGTGTGAGTATAGGTACCCAGCCCAACGTTGAGCTCATTAGCAATTAACTCTTGAAACATAGTAAAGGCAGGAATGTCATAAGCAATCCCAAAAATCAAATCAGAGCTTCTCATGTTTGCAACTTGGTGGAGCTGGCCATTCCTAATAAAGAACTGGAGTGCTAATGTACAGGGCACGTCAAGCTTAGCGTCTATAGAGTCATCAGGCACTCTTAAGTGCATGACAGCACGACGAGAGTCAGAATCACGTCTTAACTCTTCAATCACATAATCTAGCTGAGTGTATCGGCCTTGAGCAATCTTATCGTGGGGCTTAAAGAGCCGTGCACCGTAAGCCGAGTTTGCTGTCACGCCATCATCACTGATATTCTTCCAGAAGGCTGAATATTTCGAAATCCACTCGGTGCTGTTGTCGCCGGCGAGATACCAGATCAGCTCAGCCACCATGTAGCTCATGCTGAACTTCCGGCCCACAACATAGGGGATTCTATCACGTGGGTTCTTGATTGTGAAAGATGCCCCAAGGGTTTCCTTAATGTTTTGACCTCGGGGAGCTGATTCATACTGCGGTTCACTCATGACTTGTGATATCATATCGATATAACAATCAGTAAATCCTTCATAGGTGCCTAAATGCATGTTACTTTCTCACTCCATTTGTTAACAATTGTAGACCTTTTGTACCAAGCTAATCATATACGAAGAAGCTTGACTTTACTCATAGAAGTTTGGTATCCAAAATCATTTTTCTTAACCTCTGCTACGCATAGGCTGTACAGCGGAAGGTCTGTTTGACCATCCCAACCCCAGCAGAACATTCGGAAATTTTTACCATCTAATCCTGCGGCGGTAACCAGCAAATATGGCTTCTTATTTTTTGTTAGCTTCGCTTTCACATCTGAAACAAGGAACCAATACACATCGTGACCATGGGTATCAATCTCATCGATACACCGGACATTCTTGGCCAGCAGTCTTTCTTGAACACTTTCACTTACGAGAGTAGAAGCGTTAAAAGAACCGAAGTGCTTCATACTATTCTCTACCATTTCGCGGCGGGACCATGGGCCGATACCTTCGGTTTCTAGAAGAGCCTCTCTGAAGTTATTCTTACCTCGATCAGGGTCTCGCTTAGTCCACTTCTTAATGTCATTTTGTCTACCAATAACGACTTCGTGCATGTGCTTATAACTCTCAAACATCTTTCCGTCACCAATAAGATCCATAGACTTAAAGGCGCGAATATTGATGAGGGCTTCCATAGCACGCTTATTGAACTTTGAGTGGCGCCACTTACCTTCTTCAGTCCAGAGCAAATCATCGATTGATTCATATGGGCGATTGGCGACAAGCTCATCGATTGCAGATTCACCGATACCCTTACATGACAAGAGGGAAGGCATAAACTTTTTACCCTCAAGGATAGTCCAGTTCTTTGTAGCGTAATTGATATCAAGAGGAACAACACGATAGCCGAGAGCCTTAACTTCAGCAAAGGCCTTTGCGCGCTTTTTGTCATTACCTGACATTGCCTCAAGATATGCACAAAGCCACTCTTCCTCGAAGTAAGTCAACAACCACGCGCAGTAGTAGGAGTCGATAGCGTAACAAACGGCATGCGACTTGTTGAAGCCATAACCTGCGAAGAAGAGGATCTTTTCGTACAAATCATCTGCCAACTGCCTATCG
>MDTB01144073.1_pt1 | contig 10871 bp, 5 predicted proteins | sample 811161 | NCBI WGS metagenome assembly MDTB01 (sample SAMN05326650, study PRJNA326480) | marine metagenome | isolation source: seawater | place: Mediterranean Sea | collected 2009 | reverse complement strand
CTGCTGAAAATCGCGTATCGGTTTTCGATGGAAAAAATACGACAAAATGGACTTGGTATGCAGAAATTAAATCAGTACCTGACTTCAAATGTATTTCACCAAAACAAATCGAAATGATGATTGCTTGTAAAAACAATGGTTTTGGACATGGTCTGTTTATTCAAATTCCGCGTATTAAACAACCAATAGAATTGTTTGTATTGTTTCGTGCTCTTGGCATTGTTAGTGATAAAGAAATATGCCAATATATTGTGTTGGATCTTGATGATGAAAAAAAGACAGAATTGACGAATTGTCTTCAAGCATCTATTATTGATGCAAACAAATATATGACACAAGAAGATGCCATAAAACATATTGTCACTTATGTAGCATACACACCCATTAATATGGACAAGGAAAAAGGACAACAAAAAAAGCGCGAATTTACCAATGAAGTATTAACAAATGATTTGTTTCCACATTGCACTACGCGAACACAAAAACTTTACATGTTAGGATATATGGCAAATAAATTACTACAAACAAGTTTGGGATGGATTCCTTCATGTGATCGTGATTCTTATTTGAACAAACGTATTGAATTAACAGGAACTCTTCTCAATAATTTATTCCGTAATTATTTCAATAAATTGGTGAAAGAAATGCAAAAGCAAGTAGTTCGTGAAATAAATAATGGATCATGGCGTTCATCAGAAGATTACGAAAACATTATTAACATGACCAATATTTATAAAATCATGAAATCAATGACCATCGAAAACGGTATTGCAAGAGCATTATCTACGGGTGATTTCAGTATTAAACAAGCAAATAGCAGTAAGGTGGGTGTTGCGCAAGTACTAAACAGATTAACTTATGTATCTAGTTTGAGTCATTTGCGTAGAATTAACACACCTCTTGAAAAAAGTGGCGAATTAATTGCACCTAGAAAACTGCATAACACCACTTGGGGATTCCTATGTCCTGCCGAAACTCCGGAGGGTCAATCCATTGGTGTTGTTAAAAATATTAGTTATATGGCACACATTACAATACCTACGAATAGTACATCATTGCATGACTATATTCTTCCTAAAATTGTACGTGTAGATGGTACCAAACCGATTGAATTACACAACAAAACGAAGATATTTATTAACGGTTGTTGGGTAGGTGTAGTCGATAATCCAATTGAGTTCTATGAAGACATTCATGATAAAAAATGCAAAGGTATCATTAATATTTATACCTCGATTGTGCTAGATTATAAGGCTCTTGAAATCCGCATATGCAATGATGGCGGTCGTTTGACAAGACCTGTATTACGTGTAAAAGACAATAAAGCCATTATAACAAACGATATTATTGAAAAATTGAGCAAAAATGAGTTATCATGGAATGATTTATTGACAGAATGTCGTTTGAATGAATCAGTCATTGAATACATTGACCCAGAAGAACAAAATTATTCCACTATTGCAATGAAAACAAAAGACGATTATTTACAAAAGGGAAATATTATGAAATATTCCCATTGTGAAATTCATAGTAGTGTGATTTTCGGTGTTCTTGCATCATGCATTCCTTTCCCTGATCATAATCAAGCACCTAGAAATACATATCAATGTGCTATGGGTAAGCAAGCAATGGGTGTATATGCAACCAATTTTGATAAAAGAATGGATAAAACGGCCTATGTATTATCGTACCCTTCGCGTCCGTTAGTCGATACGCGTTTAATGAATATGATTAAACTAAACAAAATTCCATCAGGAACACAAATTCATGTAGCTATTATGTCACATACAGGATACAATCAAGAAGATTCTGTTTTGATTAATAAAGGTTCCATAGATCGCGGTCTATTTTCCGCTACTATTTATCACACAGAAAAGGATGAAGACAAGAACATTATTCGTGATGAAATTATTCGATGCAAACCCAATCCTGCAAAAACAAAGAGTGTTAAATTTGGAAATTATGACAAACTGAATACACAAGGTTTCATTCCTGAAAATACATTAGTAGAAAATCGTGATGTCATTATTGCGAAAATCGTTCCTATTAAGGAAAATCGCAATGATCCAACCAAAACCATTAAATATGAAGATCAGAGCAAAACGTTTCGTACTGCAGAAGAAACATATATTGATAAAAATTTTACTGGAAGAAATGGCGATGGTTATAATTTTGCCAAAGTTCGTATTCGCACCTTCAGAAAACCAGTATTGGGAGATAAAGTATCGTCAAGACATGGACAGAAAGGTACTGTTGGAAACATCATTCCAGAATGTGACATGCCCTTTAGTAAAGATGGATTGCGTCCAGATATTATTATAAATCCTCATGCTATTCCTTCTCGTATGACTATTGGTCAATTGAAAGAAACATTATTGGGTAAAGTATTGCTGGATCTAGGATTATTTGGTGATGGAACGAGTTTCGGTAATTTGGATATCAAGACGATTGCTAGTCAATTGCAAAACCTAGGTTATGAGAGTTATGGTAATGAAGTTCTATATGATGGACTATCTGGACAACAAATGGAAACAAATATATTTATTGGTCCGGTGTTTTATCAAAGATTAAAACATATGGTAAATGACAAGCAACATAGTCGTTCCATTGGTCCAATGGTAAATTTGACAAGACAACCGGCTGAAGGTAGAAGTCGTGATGGTGGTTTCCGTATAGGAGAGATGGAAAGAGATGTAATGTTATCTCATGGTATATCTAGATTTTGCAAAGAACGATTATATGATGTATCAGATAAATACAATGTCTATATTTGCAAAAAATGCGGAATGATTGCTTCGTATAATGATGGAAACAAGAAGTCGTTTCAACAAGACACATTCAAAGTTCATCATTGCAATACGTGTAATAATACTACTGACTTTGCCAAAGTAGATATTCCCTATGCATATAAACTCATGTCACAAGAGTTACAAACAATCAATGTGACACCGCGTATTATTGTAGAATAATGAAACAAATAAATAGAATAATTAGTTGTAACCATGCGAATATTATATTTTTTCATAATTTAGTATTATATGTAATATTAGTGAAATATAATGCAATAAATATCCACATAATTCTTAATATTACTACTAATAGATCGATTAATAGTAATATCATTTATTACATAACCATTTCATAGTTACGCTCCCCATTACACAAAAAGCAAAGAACTTATGTTTCACTATTGATTGATTCATAACGATATTTTACTAAAATATTGCCTGTAGACAATCCGCCTTTCAAAATAGAATATGGATAATATTTCAATTCGGTTTCTTGGATACCTTGTTCGCTAGTATTTTTTTGGTTAAAAATGTTTTTGTTAAATACCCGATACCAAACATTAAAACAAATACAAGAGTTATTACACTGTAATAGGGGAACGTATTCAAATGATCTATTTCTGTATTATGAAAATAACCATTGTTATATGATTGAATATAACTCCATTTGACTTCTTTTTCATATTCTGTGCGGAAATTCCAAAAAAACCATCCTTGAGACTTCGAAAATGCATGTAGTTTCTTTTTACCTAATTTATTCATAAATATATTTTCAGCATCATCAATTATTAACAATCCATCATATGGACAAGTTCCCATACGTGGGTTACTTAGTCCAGTTCCATAAGGAGATGTTATTGGATTTATACGCTGCAAATCTTTCACATCAATATATGGAAATGGGCAAGGGGCAAATTTACATTCTGTAATAGGGAAACCTTCTAAATTATCTTGAAATCCATTTAACCACATAGCACAATTGTCTGTAGCTAAACTATATTCGCCTATAATAACTTGAATACCTTTCTGTTTCAAATTTTCAATATATTGTTCATAACTATCCGCTTCTAACAAAAATTGATCACCATATCTTTCCAAATTCCATGCTTGGTATATATGCCAATCAAGTGCCACATTAGTGCAATTGATTAAAAAATCATCCCAAACATCATTTCGAAAAGAGTCGTGATATATAAATTTCAAATGAGGTGCGTTATTATGTACATAAACATACACATCATAATAAAAATCTTTTAAAATTTCAATTGGAGTATATATCCAAGGTTCGTTCAATGCTTCAATACCAAAAACAGCATCATGGTCTTTGTATTTATCAATTATAAAATACAAGGTCTTTTTTGTAAATTCAATATTTTTATTATTAATGAAAGAATATGTTTTATTTGTTATATCAAAATCTCCCAACCAATTTCCTGAAATAATAGACCAATGAACAAATGTCAATGTACCATCATGTTGATTATTACTAGGACTAACAACATATTGTAGTCCATTGGTTTTACCACTATTGTCCAAACCATTCTGACTATCCTTTACTCCATGTAAATCCAATAATACTTTAAGACCATGTTTTTTGCATAAATCCAATATATAATCTAAATACTTCATAGAATCATTTGTGCAACCAATATAAGGACCATATGGAAAAAACATCCAATCGCCAACAGGAATACGAACATGTGTTATCTTTTTTTTAACCAAATCAATCAAATGTGTTTCATTTACCCATTTTTTAAAATGAGCGTTTAATTGTTTTCTACCTTCATAAGGACCTAAAGTACGACAAAAAGAATATATATCCATAGCAATTTTATTTGGATCTCGAACGTTCAGAAATTGATAAAACATGGACGGGGTTATCCAAGGTTCTAATACAAATAAACCTCCCAAATTTACTCCTCTTATAGTCCATTGTTCATTTGAATTTGAAGTTAAACAACTATATTTTTTCATAAATATAAAAACACATAGTTTTTTATACTATTTATTCCGAAAATACATAAAAATAGGTTCTTTTTTCCATTTTACCAGATGTTTCATTACATTCATTTGCAATGAAAATCGGGAATTAAGAAACACTATCAGTATCATTAATCAAATCGTCCCATTCACTATCATTTTTAAATAAATCATCCATGATAATTTCACTATTTTCACCACTTACATCTGAACTATTTATATTAGGTGTTACTTGGTTATCACTATTAGAGGCATTAATTATAATATTAATAGAATCATATGACTCCTCGTCACTATTTACATGTTCGTTACCACTATCTTCACTTTCACTTTCATATTCATTAATATATTTGAAAAATTCTTTGGCTTTTTGTTTCTCTTTTGGTATGGTTATATTTTTATCAACAGGAATATAATTACACATAAAGTTAGTATATGTAACCGGTTTGCTGTAAAGAACTCCAAATGAGGGCTTTTTGAATAACGTCTTTCTTCGTCCAAAAGTAATATTATTATCAATAAACTTACGTAACATATATTTCATAATACACCTTTTTTTCCACCTTTTGTGTGTTGATAATAAAGAATGTTCTGCCAATAAATAATTATATAAAATAGGTTCAAATGCTTTCACTAGAATATCCTTTGGAAAATCATCATCTATAACTAAATACCTGTGATAATATTTCATTGATAATATATCATAAATATAATCACATTTTTCATCTATATCCCCCTTTTTCATAAAATGATCAATACATTCATCGCGTATAATAGGTTCATATTTTAATACAAACAATTCAAGATCAAATTGTTGCCTATAAAACAATTCCAATAATATTGGTATTTTGTAACTTGAATAACGAATCGAATTATAAATTTTCAGTAAAATTCCTTTCGTAAATGGCATATTTGTATATGGATTTTTGGGCATATATGGTTCAGCAAAAAAATCACATGAAAATATTAATGCTGAATTACATATATTTATTAAGTCGCGAACAGAAAAATAATACATTCCAGTATTTTGATAAATACAAACTGTATTTTTATCATTCAAACTTATTTCATTCAATAATAGATCACTATTCACTTTTACAGACATTCTTTTAATTTTACATAAATTCACAAATTTTAATAATGTATAATAGGTTTTTTGTGTTTTTTCAAACAAAACAAGTTCTTTTTTACAATTATCAGAAAAAAACAGGTTATCTAAATTTTTGTATATACTAAATTTACCACATACATTACCGTATTTACCTAACATATTAAAAACATGGCAATGTAACGACATGTGAGGTGCCATCTGAGTATTTACATGCTCATTTCTATAAACATCTTCCCACATATTATTTGCTTCCATTATAATTTTACTACCTTTATCATCTAAATTTAATATTCTATGTATAATGTTATACCATATCATGTATTTTAATTATATAATGATATAAACTATTATTTATATATATTATAAATAACATATATGGAAAATAATGATCAAACAATGAATTATAATCCAGATGTTTTGTATCCACCAATTTTGATTGAAAAACCGGAAGAACAACAAACTAATATAAGCGATGTTCTAGAAATTAATGACATACGCGACGCAAGTGATTTTAAAGGTTATTCTTTCTCTAATTACAAAAAAACAGAAGTAAAAAAAAAATTAATAGATTCTATTTTATCACAAAAAATAGAACCTGCCTGCTATTGGTGTGCTGAATTAATTTGTGCCGGACATTTTTCAGAAATTTGGGAAATAATTTTATATTATACTTCAAAATATATTTACATAGGTAACCCCAAAATAGCTATTTATTTAGATATGAGATATTGTACATTTCGCAATAACATGAATCAAGGTACATTTATAAGTGAATTAGATGCTAGAAATAGTGATAAAATACGAAAATTATTTGCTGAGATTATTTGTACATTAGCACTTTCCGAAAAAAAACCGGCATTCGAACAAATCAAAATTAGATCTCACGACAATTTTGACATGACACAGTTATCAAATAAATTGAAAGCTCCTAATACCGAATATATTCGAAATAACATGAAACCAAAAGATCCACGTGAATTAATTATTGCTATGAATGAACTATCGTATTCTTTGTCGTCAGAGTGTAAAAATATGGCATCCGCATGTTATTGGATAGAATGGACACTTGAATTTGAATCTATATGTAAAAAACGAAAGCAATTGATTAAATGTGAAGTTCGAAATTATAAAGTAGAAAACAAATGTAGAAATAACATTGTTTGGATTATTTGGGATATATTATTTGATTATGCTTCTTTGCAAAACAATAAATTAATTGAAAGAACAATGCAATCATTAATCAATTTATTTTGTATTAAATTTACAGACGCGTCACCTAAAAAAAGGCGTTATTTACTATATTATGCAGTAAGTTTAATAACGGAAACAGTAAATACAAACGTTGAAATATTACCAAACAAAGTAATATTACAAAATGTCACAAATAAAATAGAAATGATATATAAACAAATAAAAAACAACGAAGTTGCACCAAAAACAGAGTATTTGTTTAATGGCATTGATAAGAAAAAATCGATTGAAAAATCATTAAAACAAATGGAATTAGTGAATTCTATGATATCAAAAGAACCTTAGTGTATAAACATAATTTGTAATCCCAATCGATGAGATGAATAACAAAAAAATCGTTCGTATGCATGTTCTATCATACCATCCCGCAAATGAAAACTACGTGTTCCATTTTTTATGGCATGAAAAATATTACCAGACAGATTCATATTTTTCCCTTTTTCCATATAATGTTGATATAATGCATTTTCTTGTAAATTAACATTCATTAAAAATTTATTATTAGAATAATAATACCAATTCCAATCAAAACTATGAATATTATTAAGTGAATTAATTATATTATATAGATTGATTTTCATAAACAATTGTTCTATTATATCAAAACGCATCCAGAACATAGTACCTGTTACATATACTTGTTTTGTTATACGAGTCTTTTCGTTAAAATACCATGACACTAATTGTTGTAAATAACTTTGATTACGAACAAAATCTGTATGAGTATCAATACAACGAGCTTTCTTGGAAGCAACAATACCAATATTAACGTTATCTTTCATTTGTTGAATAATCTTTCGAATGGTTTGAATATTGCCCAATATTGGTTGTAATAAATTTTCTCTTTTTTCATTATTTGTTTTGGTATGTATTTTTACTACATAATCGTATTTTTCTTTACGTTGTTTCACAATTTCTAATGTATGGAAAAAACTGCCAATATCAAATCCATAATTTTCTGATAAAATAAAATGTTCTTCTGGGTACATTTTTTTTATTTCATTCATATGTTCCTTCGATATAGTCTCTACAATATTAAAATAAATCGTTAGATTGTAGTCATCATAATGTGCTGATATTAAATTATCAATATATTGTTTCATTTTTTCAAACACATAATAACTTCCAATATGACATATGCATAATATTTTCGGTAAAAATTCATTATAAACACGACTATTTTTATTCAAATTCATAACACTAAATTTCATATTATAAATACACCTCTGACTCCATAATACACTATAATGCAAATTATTTTGATATGTAGATTGTTCTTGTCTATAATGCTGATAAACATCTAATATTTTCGTATTTTTATAAATAATTGCATTTGAATCATCGTGATGAAATAATACTACTTCCTTTATCTTATTTATATGAAATTGATTGGAAAAAAAACTTTGACCCAATAAACCAGGACCAGTAGGATACAACGCATTTTTACCATAATAAAAAATCTCCGTATTTTCTGTAATTTTATGGATACATTGGCGTAATATTTTATTACCTGGTTTTGATACAATTAATGCAGTATATAATCCAAATTCATTTTTATTCCAAAAACTTTTGTTATCACTGTTATTTGCATGATCATACACAAAATGCTCTTTATTACAAAGTTCGATTAACTTAAAGTTATTGATTGTGTTATATTTAATATCTAAATAAATCCCTCCCTTTTTATACAAAATACAATAACGCCATAAATCGGATTTGTAAGAGGAAGGTGCTAATCTATCATATGCATCCAAAACATCACTATCAAAATTATTTTTAATAAACAAGCGAGCTTCTTTTTCATCATATAATTGAAATTCTATTTCAGGATTCTTTTCTTGGAGTAATGTGAAATTTTCCTCCATTAAAGGAGGTAAATTCTTAGTATGCCATATAGTATAACATGTTTTTTCAATTTCGTCATAATCTCCAGTATTTTTTGCCACATAAAGTTCATTTTTTACTTTATTTCCATTTTGTAAATATTCTGTCAAATTATTTCCAAGAATATCATTTTCCTCGTTTTTGATTTCTGGTTCTGGTAAATAAGTGTTTTCTTCTATCGATTTAAATTTTTCTTTCAATATGTTATTTTCCAACGCTTTTTTATCGATTTTATCCAATTCTGTTTTATTCATTTTTACAGATTCTTTTTTCTTATTGTTTAACAAAAGGTCGAAGTCAATATCATCTTCGCTATCTTCACCATCTTCGCTATCTTCATTGTTTTCGTCATCACTTATTGTAAAATCATTTTCAATAATTTCATTGGATTTTTTATTACTATGAATTTGTAAAGAAAACTGTTCATTACGATTATAATTTGGCGCACGATGATTTAATACAAAATGATTACTGCGTTTATTATCGTTAAATGCATGTTTTAAAAAATTATTATTATTATTATGATTGTTATGTGTAGATATCATCCTTATATTCGTTTTTTGAACTTGTTCAACAATCGGTTGTCTAAATTGTGCATTGTAATAATCTCCTATTGTATTCCTTTGTCGCATTTGTTGAAGAGACCGTAATTCATTTTTCACAACTTTTAAATTTGATTTTAATTCTTCTTCAATATTTGCATTATCATCCTTTTGTTTCTTATAGGATTTATTAAATAACATATAATTATTATTAATCAATAATAATAATTTATATTTTTATTTAGAAAAATGACCCAAATGATCCTCCTAATACTCCATTAGCTGCTTGTGGACCCATATCAAACATTTCTTCTTGTTTTGGTGCTTGTTGTACTGGTTGTGTAGGAGCATTTGATGTGACTACAGGTGCAGGAGGGAACCCAACACTTTCACCAATATTTTCGAAATAATCTGACTGACTGTTTGTGTGCATAGAACTACGTTTTTTAACAGGTGCTGACTCAGACGGTCCATTCCACATTTCCATTACACGATCAAACAAAATATTCATCTTAATACCCAATTTTGTTTGAATACTCAACACAATTACCAAAAATGCTAAAATAACATTTGTTAAAGTGAGGTTTTCATATTTAAAACCACTATATGTTGGGAAATAGGTAATAAAACGGTGAATCAAAATAATGCCGCAAAACATAATAATAGTTTGTAAAAACACTTCAACCAATAATTCTAATGAAGATTTTTCACTATCAGCCTCTGGTATAAAACGTTGAATTGCCTTATTCAACAATACAATAGGAATTATTCCTAAAGTTGCATATTGCACTACATTTAATATTTCGGCTTTTCCTTCTTCTGTTGTTGAAAAAACATGGGAAAGAAATGATTTTTTACTTATATCACGAACTTCTTGAAGAACATCCATAATTATTTGTATATAGTCTTTATATATTTTTATCTTTTGCCTTTTTGTATATTATGAAATGATTTTATTTTCATTTGTTGCATTTACTTCTCCACGTATATAACCATTTAACTTTACAAAACTATTATATTTTTCTTTACAATTAGATTCGGCATTGCATTTAATTAACGAATCTATCGATTTACTTGCATTCCAATCATTTTCATATGTATATTTAAATGGACCATCATGTGCGCTAAATACTTCGTATTTATATTTATTTTTATTATTTTGCAATATATTTTGTAATGCAGAATGCATCCATAAATAATCAGGACTCTCTATTACATCTAAATCACATTTCGTTTTTAAAAAATCAATATATTCATCTTTGTTTTCGTATTTTTGTGAAATCATTAAACTATCTTTCCAATCATTTACCATGG
>MDTB01097342.1_pt1 | contig 10871 bp, 5 predicted proteins | sample 811161 | NCBI WGS metagenome assembly MDTB01 (sample SAMN05326650, study PRJNA326480) | marine metagenome | isolation source: seawater | place: Mediterranean Sea | collected 2009 | reverse complement strand
GTCAAACTTCAAACAACTCTAACTCTCTGCTTCATATAATCTAAATCCCGAGAGAAAAATATTGGATTTTAATTGGCCTGCCCGGCCTGCTACATGTATATTACTACGTACTCACGTACCTTGGGAGCTAGCTATTTTCCTTAATTTTGGCGATATTCTTCACAAAAAACGCGCAGCTATAGCTTATAGAGAGCTGCAAACCACGAAATAATGCACAAATAATAGATATATAGTTGAATAAAATATGTAGATGTATGTATGTGTGTGTGTGTGCATTTCAGTGGGTTTTTTGTGAACTACAACAAGATAGATACAGTAGGAGCAATTGATAACGTAGAAAATAAATTTGATTTGATACAATATCTTCGCGGTTGAAATTTTGGAGGATCTATTTATATATATTGTCTAAACGTGTGTATATTATTGTATATCAAGGGAATTGTATATATATACATTTTTAATATTATTATTGTGGGAAAACAAAAAAGATGAATAATATATCTGTTCTAATATCATTACTATTATTTCTAATTATTAATATTTTTTCTTGTACATATGGAGCAATCAATACAGCTGATAATACCTCACCGTTGGATATTGAATTAACAAAAGATTGGGAACAATTAATATCAGAAGTATGGGCTGGTATATCAACTGGTCGTATGCCACCTTTACCAGAGCCAGTTATATTAGGTGATAATGATGAAGATGTTATTGATGGCGATGCTGATCCTTTGGAAATGGAAGCATTAGCAGATGAGGAAAATCATCGTCGTTCACAAGCATTTATTGAAGAGATCAAGAAAAAAACAAGTATGGATGGAGGTGATTTTTTAAAGAAAGATGGACGTTGTAAAGCCCTATGGGAAATAATTGAGAAGCATATTGAAAAAGAAAAAGTCAATTCGACATTTGTTGAACTTGGTGCTGGAACAACTTTGTATGTTCCAGCACGTGAAGATCCATTGATGAAAAGAAATTCAGCTTCTGGTGAATCATCATCTACAGGAGGATGGATGAAGAAAAGGCACAACAAAAATAATAAAGAAAACAAGGATGTGCTTAATTCAATTACCATAAGAGGATGTATTAGTTTAAAAGCGGCATTAGGATTAAAACGTGCAACTGTGTTATATACGGGGCATTCTCACTACCCTTTGGAAGATGGCGAAGATGATAGTAATATTAGCTCAGATAACATTTTAATTAAAGCTGATCGTACTGTACAATTAAGAAATAAATTGCAAAATCGACCACAAAATCATATTATGTGCAATGCCCCTATATCAACGGAAACAGTTGCTACATTGATTGAGGAAATGCCTGAATTATATACATATCAAATATTAACAGAAATTCGATCATTAGCGGGAAATATGTTACCACATGAATTTGAACGATTTATTGGACAAATTTTAAGTTTAGCTACACGTACATTTTTACCAACGCCATTACCAGATGATAATTATTTTTCATATTGGAAAAATGCACACGATTTAGCAATTGCTGCTGCTCATAGTGTTGGTTTAGATGTTGAAATCGAAGATTTGAAGAAGAAACAAACCTCATCGTTCAATTGGTATAATCGTCAAAACAACAATAAAAATGAACATAAACATTCTTTACAACCAAAATTGGATGGTGCTTTATTAATAAAATTATCGGAATGGAAGGAAACATCAGATGATAATAATAAAGATAAGGATAAAAAAAAGAAGGAGGAAGATGATAAAAAAAAGAAAAAAGAGAATGATGATAAAAAGAAGAAAGAGGATGATAAAAAAAAGAAGAAAGAAGAAGACGATAAAAAGAAGAAGGAAAATGAGGAAAAAAATGACAAAGATAAAAAGAAAAGGCGCAGAAGGCTAAATTCCAATTGGTACGTCAACCATTTTAATAATCATAACAACAACAAGAAGGATAAAAAGGATGACGATAGAATGAAAAAGGTGGATAATAATAAAAATATGATCTTAAAACTTGTACCAACTTTATTAAATGCAAGTGATGTAGGGATATCGTTAAAAAGTTTGAGGCTGTTAAATATCGGAGAGTTTGATCGTTCACGTATATTTTTAAATTTATTAAAAACAGCAGATGCAAGCATTATGAAAGCAAATAAACCTAGTGAAATTCAGTTTGTTCGAGGATCTTTAATATTTGCTAAAGGGTCTTTAGGCAAAACAAATGTACAACTAGGTGTTGATAGTGCAGAACGGGAAGAGCATCCAATTGTGAAGAATAGCATTGAGAAAGAAAAGAAAAGAGAAAAGGATGTAGAAAGTAATGATGGAAAAGATACCACACAAGATGAAGTTAGTCTAAACGATGCAACTATAGATGTCCATAGTGACGGAGAAAGTGTAGCCGATGGTACTATTCCAAGTATTAGTAGTGATAGTAGTTCAGATGAACTTGGAGAAGAAGAAGAAATGGACGATGAAGAGGAAGATGAACAGGAAGATGATAATAATATTAATGATGAAGATAGTAATAGTAACGAGGAGGATAATAACGAAAACGATGATAGTTTGAACAAAATGGAAGAATTAAAAAATCAATTATTTTCATCAATGGAAAAAGTGAAGAAAATCAAAGAGGATAGGAATAGCCATACCATCGACGATAATAATCATGACAGCGGCAAGAAAAAATATATTACTGAATCTGAATCATTTGCAAAACCAATTAAAGGCATTCGAATTGTAGAAAAAAACACAATTAAAAGGAAACAAAAGAAAACAGTTTCAATAGTGGATAATACACTATTGCCATCCTCAGCGAAAACTAAAAAAAAGAAATCCAATTTACGAAGTTATACCCGAAAAGCAAAGGCTAAAGCGAAGGGAAAAAAAGAAGAATCGCTTCAATCAGAGAATACGGAGGCAACAGATTCATCATCAAAAAAAGCCAAGGCAACATATTCTTCAAAGAAAATTGATGAATCGTATAAAAAATTGCTAAAAGCAGCTTTATTTGAAAAAATGGATAATGATGAATCTAAAGAAGATAACGATGCAAGTGATAGCTCAACAAATGATGATTTGAAAGATAAAGATGAATCAAGAACACGGCACCGTCAACTATTATCAACATCGCAGCATACGAAAAAGGCAAACAAGAAATCTTCTGCATCACCAACAGATATTTTAAAACGATGGATACGGCGTCCATCCTTGCATCATAGACAGAATAATTGGGCATCGAAAAAATTACAGGGGCAATTAAATATGGTTGTGCATGAAAACGATGGATTTGAACGTTGGTGGCCTTTGTTTAGAAGTAATGAAATTGAAAGTAGCAAAGGGAAGCGAAGGCGACGTGTTACATGGTCCATTGTTGTCCATGGAGAAAACTTAGGTTTGTTAAGTACCAAATTAGCATTGATGTATCCAAAATCGACGATAGTTAGTGTGAAGGATGATACCAATGATATGAATGCACATTTACAATTATTAGAACTCTTGGGCATACATAATAACATATTGTGTAATCAACGAACAAAGTCTATCGCGAGCGCAGATAGTGAAAACAAAGGTAGTCATAATATTATTGCTCGTTACGGCATTCTTGGTATGGATATTTTTCAAAGTATTATGCAATACGCAAATCATTTAGATAAATTTGAAAAAATGTTAGGATCATTAATTAGTGTTGCTGCTACTACTTTCATGGAATTACCAAATTGGGATGGACTTACTGCCGCTATAGATACCATCACTGGTAACGAAGATGCCGAAACAAGCATTTCTAAAACATTTACGGCAAAATATTTGGATATTGCATCAAATCGTGGCAGTGCAGATCCATGGGTTGGTCTATTGAGTGCTGCAGCAAGTCAAGCAGGTTTAAGCGGCGTAACGATGAGAATGTTATCTAGTAATAAAAACCGAAAACTTTCCTCGAGCAATTCAGTTCTAGAAAAAGTTAAATATGCCATTTTTAGACGTCTTGCAAAACGAAATATTAGAAAAAAAGGCAGCAAAGGAGCTGGGCCGACGGGCTATAAGAAAAAAATACAACGTTCAGGTAAAGTCAATTTAGTCCGTATTGACGTAGAACCATGGGCAAAGAAAGGAGAGGAAACAATACAACGTTTCCAGCATGGTGGAGTATCTTTAGCAGCATTGAAAAAATTTGGAATTATACCAAAACAATTAGCACAAATATTTAGATTATTTATGCGCCTACCAATGCACCAAATAGAGAAAAAAGAAGGATCTTCAGCAGTTATTGCGCCGTGGAACACGTATTACCACGGGAGTGGCGGTGGTTACCGATCGGGATTTCCTCGAGTTGTAGTGTCTTTTGAAAAATCTGGTGCTTCGTATGAGGCATATTATGTACCAGAAAATGAAGAAGCGGAGGAAGATGCTGCAAAATTAGTTGACCCAAGATGGAGTACGATTGAAAATGCATTGACTAAAGAGGATGTAGGCGAAGATGGGGAATTTTCCTATTTGGAATTTAACAGTGGGAGTGGTTTACTAAGTTTATCTGTTGCTGAGAAATATCCAAGCGCAACAGTTATATCTGTTGAGTCTGAAAAAGTGAACGTAGCAGCACATTTGAAGAGAATCAAAATTTTAGGTCAAAGTCAAGTTAATAATGCAGGAAAGAAGAAAAACAATAATGAGAAAGGTGAAATCGATGCAGAGGAAGAGCACCAACTTGCGAAGGTAGCAGCAAATAATTGGGTGTGCAACGTGGATGTTGGATTGGATTTGTTAAGGAAATTATACGAAAGTCCAGAATTCATACGGTGGCAAGTGTTTGGAGGCAATTTAGTTTTAGATCACATGTACGATAGTAATGGACCAGATGCAATGAAGGAAGCACTTGGTTACGTCATGTCCACAGGGATGACCACCTTTTTAAGTCTTCCATCTGCACAAGCATTATCATTAGGCTTGTACATGTTCTATCATGCTGATGATGATATGGGAACTATTCGTAGAGATGAAGATAGTGTTGATTTCTCATTGTCATCACATCCAAGGCCACGATATATGCAAGCAGAAATGCAAATTATTAGTTCCATGGCTAAAGTTCCAGGGAGTACAAAATTATCAATGCAATCATTGCCTGGAGACGTATTAAACATGGTTCGTGTAGATATTGTTAATATGACTAGAAGCGTCAATCATCATTTTGATTATGCAAAAGATGGCCATCAGCGTAAATATAAAATGCACGTGGAGCGTAATGTGTCATCTGTTTTATACAAACATGGAGTTGTAGATCAAGATGATGGCAATCGTAATAGTCTACAAATAGTCCGATCAAATATGAAAGAAGGCCAGCATTCAAATCGTGGTATGGTTATTGATGTTTACATAACGCGCCAACATGATAAATGGCATATTCCTTACGGACAATTGTATGGAATTACATTAATTACCATCCTTCGTATGGGTCTTGTTGATAGCCAAAGAACGGCTGCGTATCATCGTTTTGTAAATTTACCATTATACGAAGACATGGCGCCGTGGAATATCGTTTTCCAAGGCTCTAGAATGGCTTACATCGATTATGATACGAAAGATGTTACATATGACCGTGTGGTGCCATTGACCTATCGCGTTTTATCCGTACTTTTCAATTACAAGCGTACTGTTGAGGATTTCAAACGTTGCGGTCCATCTTCACATAATTCATATGGCTTTCCTCATATCAATAGTTGCGTTGGAGGAAGAATAAAAACAGATTTTGTACGCAATGGAGGTAAAAAATGCGAAGAGAGCAATGCCCCTGTGCCATGCGGTGATGGTTCTTGCCAAAGTGATTATATTTCATGTTTAAAAGTGTTGTCAAAGATGGAGCGTACCAAGCGTAAACGTGCTGCGCCTAAAATTACAAAATCATCCTTGCTAGAGATGTGGCGTAAAAAAGAGTGGACATTTTCAAACAAAGGTGTTGTTAAAAAGCGCATGAGAAGTTAGAGAAAGTTATACCGTATCAGGGAGAGTGTATATTATCATACGACCTCGTACACTGATAAAAAATGAAATGTGTACAAAGTATATATATATATATATATTATATATATATATAGAGAGAGTATGTTCGTTGTGCGTGTAAATTTACAATAAGAGGATAACTTGGTACACACGTGTAACTGCTATGATGCATGCTATGCATATCATATGTATCATAAAATAAAATATTATAATCGAACCATAATATTAATATATGATACGTATGATACATAAAACGTGTTTTTATACTGGAATTAAATACAAATTTTACACTTCTTTTAATGTGCAGAGACGAGAGACGAAATTATTTCTAAAAAAGACAAACACACAAAACACGTATCATATATATATATGTGTTGTAACTACGAATTCGTATTATTGTTATCTTGCTTCTTTTCTTTCTCCAGATTTGAACACTACGTATTGATTTTCCAACGCTCATCGCCACCATTATGAGTGCTTAATGATACATCATTCATAGTATGTTCTAACATAGCTTTCTCCTTTCGATCTACATTCATTGGTTCCTTCCATGACATTCGAGGGGGATTTTCACATTCCTCCCGCTCAATACACGCAAGGCATTTTTCATTATCTAAATGAAAGCCTAAGCCACCCTTATCATTGGATGGTGGAAATACAGTCATATCTATTCTATCAAAAAGTCTGCCAATAGTTCGGCACTGTGTACAACAATCATTACCAAATATACCTACACAAGCAGTTCTAAATTTCTCTTCATTTTCAGCTTCCGGCAATCTCGCAACTAATTCTTGACACCATTCATGATCTCCCCACGCAACAGCATATGTGTGGCCCATCGTTCCATCATGTGCCAGTTTATTTGCTGTGAAAGCTGCTATATATACTTTATTTCCATTGTAGCAAGTCCTATCTGCTTCTTTTACAGCTGTACATTCAGGCCCAGGTCCTAGTCGTTGTTGATTAAGGCGGCTAGAAGTTGGCTGTGCATACAGAAATGCCAACGTTATTACCATGATATGTTTAAAATTGCAGTACACCATGATTTTTAATCTTGTTATATATTTACTTTTGTACACATACAGATATGTAGTACTTTAACAAGATGTATGTATTCGAATAATTATTGTATATATATTTTTGCTATGATGTGGTATTATTGCTTGTGTTGTTATTATTATTAATTATCATGTTGTTTGTTTGTTGTTTTTTTCCCCACCACATCACCAGGAGGAAAAGAAAAGGAAACCTCTGCGTAATCCACAGGCATCACACACCAGGTAAATATATTAGATAACAGTGTATTATATTAAAATAGCAGCAGTTAAAACTACTATAATATTGATAAAATAATACTATGGATATACTATTAATATTGTATAAATACAAATACACTTTTCACATTTCCTCCAGCCTCCGTCCAGCTTTAATTTAATAGCACAATACGTTCTTGTTTGTAGTTTTGTACAGTAGTAGTAATATGTATTATATTATTATACTATTAATATTACAATATATACTATCAATAAAAAGCAACGACAAAAACATCATACATTCTTTGAACAATTTAATATTTTCCATAACATTAAAGAAAAGCGTAACAAGTTAAATGTAAAGAAAAGCTACTACTCCGTTATAGTTCCAAACACAGCAGCCAATGTAATTAATTATCATCTACTTTGATCGAATACAATAATGAATAACAATAACATAAAACGCAAATTAACAAGGAGAAAAATAGCAAAGAAAAGCCGTAATAATAATAATAACAATGTAATAACAAGAAATTTCTTATCTCGACCCAATCCATCACTACCTAAAACATCAGCTGTAAATAGTCCATATTCATCATCGCAATCGTCTACAACAAAGTCTTCTTTACCAAAACGGCCAAAGGGAAGTAAACGGAGAGGCCGTGGTATCTCAAACAATAGGAAAAATAGAATTCATAATCCATCATCAGTTCAACAAAGACGTTTGCTTAATGATAACGAAATAAATGTAGCAAAGCCAGTTGTAGAAACGTTTTTGAATAAAATAGGCATTGATAAATTTTATGATATTGATGTATACGAATTTTGTAAAGCCGATTCTGAAGGTCTGGTAAGTTTAAGTGATTTACAAAGTTCATTAAGTAAACATGAAGTTTATTGTTCCATGCCTTTTTTAAAGCTTCTGAAAAGTGTTATTTTTGGTGCTGCTGGAGACATTGCATTAGACGCTATTCTATTTGATTGTGGTCAATTAATAAATGTAGTAAATCAACTTGATACCTTGCAAGATGAAACAATAAGCATATTGCAACAGATTGGACAAAATGAAGACGATGGTAATGATTTCGATATCAACTTTGAAGCAATGCTAAAAACGTTTGCACAAGAGACAGAAGATAGACGAAAACAAATGGATAAAAAAATACCAAAAAATAATCAACCCTTTATTACCAAGCCAGCGGCATCGCGCCAAACAATAAGTCCTATTACCGTCAAAAAAAATTTTATACGCCCCACAAGTCCAATATTGTCCGATGCCATCAATCTTACGTCTGATGATTCAGCCTTGTTGCAACAAATGTTAAATAATTTTATACTACAAAGACAGCAAAAGGAAATGTTGTTAAAGGAATTAAAAATCCAACTCCATATTTTACAATCGGCTGAAAAAGAACATGTTTCACTAAATAATAAAAGAAAAAGACTGCAATATTTAAAAGGCGAATATGAACAATATACTGATCTGTTAGAATGGGAAAGAAGAAATGAAAAAATCAGAAAGCATATGATTACACGAACACATGCAGCAAACAAAATAAAGGAAAAATCCATGCGAAACACTAGAGAAGTTATAAAGCATTACAATAATGCAGATGTATTGCAACAACTTCAAAAGGCAGAGCAAGAATTGTATAAAATCAAAAAACAATTATCGAATTGTCAAAAAAAAGTATATTCAATGATAGATGCACAAAATGATCGATTGAAAGAACGCCTTGAGGAACTACAAGATGCATTAGTTGTTCGTAAAATGAACAAAATCAGCGAACAACGACGGGAAGACATAGCAAATGGTGTTTATTTCGATACTGAGAAACTCCAAACAAAATTACGTAATTTCGATGCAACAAAGGCTAGATTGTTACTAAATAAGAAATGGGATTACCATCAAGGAGTTATAAATAAATTGTTTAATGTCACGGGGACGTATGAATTGGAGTCTATGATGTCTAAAGTGTTAAACCAGCAAAATGAATCTAAACGGTTAGAAAGAGAGAAATCTGATTTAAAAGAAAAAATATCATCGTTAGAAAAAAAGAAATTAATGTGGAAAGAGTATTACGATTCGATGCGATTTGGGACTGAAAGTGATATTGAGGATAAACACCCAATTAGGCGGAAAAGGACAAAAAAATCAAAGAAGCAGAAGAAAAATACAGATGTTGTCCAAGAAAGCGACCAGGCAAAGAACGATGATAATGTTATGCCAGCTGGAATAAATTATGAAGTTCGTATTGAAGAAGTCGCAAATAAAATACGGAAGGAAGAAAATAGAAGTGAAAAGGCTTCGGTAAAATATACTAAGTTAAGGCAAATTGTTGCAGAAATGACCATGCGTATACAATCCATGATGTTGTCATTTGAAGTAAATACGAAAGAAGTTGATGTTTTATTGAAATCTATCGAAACGGATTCCGATTTTAGTCAACATGGACAATATTTAGCGGAAGAAGTTGTGGAAGGCTTGGAAAAATCTATTTTCGCTTTGAATAAAATCGCAGAGAAAAAAGTTAAAGCAAGTGCTAACGAGGAAGAGTTATTTTTGATGATGATGAATGAATTTGAATCGGAAAATATTGGTGAAGAAAATGCAACTGTGAAAAATCCAGTCACTGAAATAAAACCAGCAATAGATGCAGACAATGTTTTAAACCAAGTTGAAAAGTTGAAAATTATAGATCAACATAATAGTGATAGTGTTCAACAAAAAAGCATCTTAAAAAAGAAACATATAGGCATTATATCCGTTAAGGATTTACATATGTCCGCAAGACAAGAAATGATCAAAAACTCGCCTAACATTACCCAACGACAAGCGAATAAAACAAATAATAATCACCATCAAAGAAATACAGTATCACAAATAGGATCAGTCGGTACAAGTATTGTTGATTATATATCATTGCTTAGACTAGCACCAGATTTAAATTATATGAAGTTGAAGGCTCCGTTAGGTCAGAACATACGAGTAACTAGTACTGTGGTTGATCAAATTAATGTAAAAGCTCGCCATGCAGCTGTCTTTACATTAATACGTAACATTAATGGATTGTTAAAGAAGAGGAAAATCACTGCATCAATTTTATTCAGGAAAATTGATAAGGATGAAAGTGGTTCTATTTCTAAATCAGAATTATGGGATGGGCTGCGAGAATTAGGGATAAAATGGAGGAAAACCGATTTTGATTTACTATATGAACGTTTTGATAGCGATGGAGATGATAGCATCAATATTGATGAATTTCTCAGAATAATTGATCCTGATCATAAGGAAGTATTAGTTTTAGAAAAACTTACAATTGATGATGTTGTTATCATTAAAAACCAAGAACATAAAAAGATACACCAAAAAGTAATACACCAAACCAAGAAAAAAATAAGATCCACATTGAATAAAGAAGAATGGTTAGAGGAAACGAAAGATTATAATATTAAAACATTAAGGAATGAAATTAAATTAAAATCTGCAAAACGTGTACGAAAGGAAATGAAAAAAATAGAGAAAGAGAATGCATTGTTGCATTGGTAAAAAAGGAAAAGAGGTGTTTTGTGTGTGCGTATATAAAATGTTCTCTTACTCATATATTATATAAATTTCTTTTACTCCCGTTCATTAACATCTCAAATGAAAAATGAT
>MDTB01025417.1_pt1 | contig 10871 bp, 11 predicted proteins | sample 811161 | NCBI WGS metagenome assembly MDTB01 (sample SAMN05326650, study PRJNA326480) | marine metagenome | isolation source: seawater | place: Mediterranean Sea | collected 2009 | reverse complement strand
TTTTCCTTTTGCTTTTTTTATCCCTACATTTCTTGATCTACCAGCGCCTAATGTTTTTTTATTAACTATTAATTTAATTCGATTATCAGTTTCTCTAATATCATTAATAAATTTCAAATCTGCACGATTTACATCATCATAAACTATAATTATTTCTAAATTTTTATAAGTTTGGAATAAAATTGAATTAATAGTTTTTTCTATAAATTTTTTTTTTTTAAAATATGGAACAATTACACTGATCAAAGTCATATTGTTACGTTATAGAATTTAAAATTATTTCTGCCCTTTTTTTTAAGGAATATTTTTTACTAAGAGAATAATTATTTCTAGAAATTATAAATTGTTTTGATAATTGATTTTTAAGTTTTAATATCTCATTTTTCCAAGAATAAGGATTTTTATAATTTTTGATAAATATTGCATTTTTTTTATCTTTTATAATTTCTTTTAGAACTTTGTAATCTGAACAAATTATAATTTTTCCTGCACTCAAATAATCAAAAAGTTTCAGAGGAGATGTATATTTTGTAATATTGGAAACATTCCCATGAACTGTTATTGAAGAAACATATGGCATTAATAAAATATCCATTTTATCTAAATTTTGAGGAATTTCAGTATAAGGGACATAATTTTTTATTTTTAAATTTTTAGATAGATTATTTAATTTTGATTTTGCAACTTGAGACAAATCACCATATAAATAATATCTATTTTCCCTATCAATTTTAGATAACTCAATAATTAAATCAGTTCCTCGAGATTTATATAATGATCCAAAGTAGCCTATTTTGAATTCTTTTTTATTTATATTAAATTTAAATTTATTTTTTATTGAAGATCCACTTGGTAATACCAATGTTTTATTTTCATATGTATATTTTTTATTTACATATTCATACTTTACACTATTGGTAATTGTAATTATCTTTAAGATATATTTTGAATTAAGATAATTGGTCAATCTAATTAAAATTCTTACTATTCTAGTTTCGTGACTTATATCATTATGAAGTTCAATAATTACTTTTTTTCTAAAAAGAACTAATAAAAAACATGTAAATAAATTTCTAGTTATATATAAGTCTGGTTTAAAATTTAAACTTGCAATTATTGAAATTAATGAAAAAAGATAATATTTTAATTTAATCGGAAAATCTTTAAAATTTTTTATATTTTTAATTTTAAATTTGAATTTAATATTATAAAGTTTATATATCTCTTCAATCCTACTATTACTATTTCTAGTAATTAACATAACATCATTATTTAGCTGAGCGAAAGCTTCACAAATTTTAAGTGTTGCAATTGAGTTTGCTGATTTAGCAGGAATTGTACTATTTGTCATATAACAAATTTTCATAATAATTTTAAACTTGGATAATGTTTTTCCCAAAGATTTTTTTTGATTTGTAAACGCCTCTACAATCGAATATTAATTTAAAATTATTTTTAATGAAATTGTAATCAAACTTATCATGATCAGTAACTATCAAAGCACAGTCATAATCTTTTAAATTATTTTTACTAAATTTGGTTAGTTTTTTTTTAAATTTAATTTGACGTCCAAGTTTTATCTCTTTGAAAAAAGGATCTATTACATCAAAATTAATTTTTTTCTTTTTGAATATTTTCATAAATTCAAATGATGGGCTTTCTCTATCGTCATCTACATTTTTTTTATAAGAAATACCAAAAATCAATATTTTAGGTTTTTTATTAAAAAATTTTAAAATTTTATTTGTAATTATTTTTGGCATATTATTATTAATTTTTGCTGAACTTTTTAAAATTATTGGGTCATAACCTTTTTTTCTTGATATCCATGATAAATAGTATGGATCAATTGGAATACAATGCCCACCCAAACCTGGGCCTGGTGTAAATTTCTGAAAGCCAAAATTCTTAGTAGCAGCTGACTCTATTACATTATGCACATCTATATTTAATTTATCACAAATTATTTTCATCTCATTTACTAAACCAATATTTATTGATCTATATAAATTTTCTAATAGCTTACTAGTCTCTGCTTCCTCCAAAGTATTACATGAAAAAGTTTTATTTGTTATATTTTTATAAACTGATTTTACTAATTTTAAACATAAACCGGAGTATCCAGAAATAACTTTAGGTGTTTTGTTATAGCTAAATTTTTTATCACCAGGATTTTCTCTTTCAGGGGAATAACCAATAAATATATTTTTTCCAATTTCTAATTCGTTATCACTTAAAACAATTTTATTAGCAAGTTTTCTTGTAACACCAGGGTATACTGTACTTTCTAAAATAATAATTTTATTTTTAATATTAATCTTTGATAAATTTTTATAACAATTATCTAGATAACTTAAATCTGGTTTATTTTTTGATTTTAAGGGTGTTGGTAAACATATTATAATTATATCTACATTTTTTAAAATTAAATAGTCTGTACTTATTTGTGAATAATTTTTTTGAAAGTATTTGATCCTAATTGAATCAATTGGTGATTTTCCATTTTGCAATAATATTATTTTTTTTTTATCATTATCAACTCCATAAATTTTTTTACAACCTGATTGTAAAAACCTTTTCACAAGTGGCAATCCAACATAGCCAAGGCCTACAATACCAATTTTATGTTTATTAAAATTTAATTTTCTAGATAATAAATTATAAGATTTTGTTTGCATGAAAATAATTAATCACTTCTTTAAACTTGAATTATGTCTTTTTTATAATATTTTTAGGTATAGGTTTGAATTTACCTATATTTTTTATACTTTTTTGGTTTAATAAGTCATAATAATATTTCGGATCGAGTCCGTTAGCTGGTCTAATAATCTTAATATTATTTTCAGTGAATTTTTCACCACGTTTTATTTCTTTAAAAGCAAAAATTGACCGACGATATTTTATATTTTTTAATTCAGATTTATTTCTATAAAAATAATTTTTTCCTTTTAAATTAAAGGCTTTATCAATTTCATTCCTAAAATTTTGAAAATCTTTTGTAATTAAAGAAAATTTTGAGTCTATTCCTGTTTTTGAGTCTATAGAAATATGTTTCTCAACAATTGTTGCACCCATCATAATTGCTGCTTTAACTATATCATTATCAGTTGAGTGATCTGAAAAACCAATAGTACAATCAAAAGTTTCCTTTAATATCTTTAAATTATTCATATTAAAATCACTTAATTGAGATGGATAATTACTAACACAATATAAAATAGAAATATCTTTAATCCCATTTTTTTTTGCAAATTTATAAGTATCTTTAATTTCATTTAGTTGTGCCATTCCAGTTGAGATTATTATTGGTTTTTTTGTTTTAGCAATTCTCTTTATTAGGGGCAAATGTGCGATTTCGGGAGACGCTAGCTTGTAAACAGGACAATTTAAATCTTCTAAGAAATCAACAGATTTTTCATCAAATGGACTTGAAAAGCATAAAATATTAATTTTTTTACAAAATTTAAATATTTTTCTTTGTAATTCATGATTCATTGCTGACTCTTTATATAAATCCCACAAATATTTTTTTTTCCATAAACCCTCTTTCATAAAAAATATTTTATTTTTAGAATTAAATGTCATCGCCTCAGGTGTTAATGTCTGTATTTTTATGGCATCGAATCCACTAGATTTAGCTTTAATAATAATTTTTTTTGTTAAATCAAAATTATTTTAGTGATTACCGGATATTTCTCCTATTAGATTAACTTTTTTTGTACTGAATTTTTTTTTGAAATTTTTCAATTTATTTAGGGAGGGAGTATTTAATAGGTTTTTCAAATTTGTCAGATATTCTTCTAACTCTTGTAAATTCGTCTTTTGGGGATGTTAAATGAAAGCCTAACAATTTTTTTTGAGAATCGTTAAGTTTATTAAAAATTTTTGAAGGTGTATTTTTTGTGAAATCAAATGATGGTTTGATCCACCATCTAGCATAACCAAGAATAAGTCCCCATCTGTCATCATCGATAATTTTACCGCCAGAGCCGCCATGCCATAAAGAACCATCAAAAATTATCACGCTACCAGCTTGAGCATTGATGTAATTAAGTTTATTATATATTTTGTTATCTTCTGGATAAGTCTTTTTTTTATGACTTCCGGGTAACACAGTTGTGGTACCATTGCTTTTATTAAAATCGTTCAAACACCATAAAGCATTTACTTTCAATAAATAATTTACTCCCGGTAAACCACTATCTATATGAAGTTGTTGATTATGTGCATTTTTAAGTGGAGAGCGTGCTGAAATATTATTTAAATAATATGGCTCCTTATTATTATAAGACCCTTCTTTTAATAAAATATCTAAAATTTGAATTATTAAAGGATGTTCGAATAATTTGAACCAGTTTATATTCTTATTATGGAGATTGAATACTGTTTTTTCTAAAGCTTTTGATTGTAAATTTTTTTTTTAACTTTACCAGGACTAGCATAAAACTTTGAATATTTTTTAAAATCATCGTTAAGTTGTTTGCAAAAATTACTACTATCTTTTTTTGAAATCAAATTTGGAATTACTACAAATCCTTTTTGTTTGACCTCATCAACTATAGATTTAATTTTTTTTTTATTTATTTTTTGCATAAATAATTGCTGTTCTTCCAAGATTAATTTCAGCTAGTTTTTCATAAAATTTATCTAAAATTTTTTCATTTTTTGTTTTAAGAAAATTTTGTTCAAAGTTAATTCTTTTTTTATGACATTTTTTACCTAGAGATCTATCAGAAACATAGTTGTCGCCAAATAATAAAAAAATTTCAAAAGGAAAACTAGAATCCCTTTTTTTAACAATATATTTATTTTTATTTAAAAAATTTGTGAGAGTATCATGAGAAAAATAGTTTAAATGTGCTGGGGCTGAAACCCACCATTGTTTTTTAATTTTATTTGCCAATCTACCTGTTTCTTGGAAATCATTGAAATCATTAGGAACTTCAATAAAAAGAATACCATTCTTTTTTAGAATTTTTTTTATTTTCTTTATTATAGAAACAGGATCTCTTAGATGCTCAAGCACATTATTCATTATAACAAAATCAAATTTTATATTTCCAAAAACATCTAATTTATCTAAATTAGAAATCTCAGCTTTTAATTTTTTTTTTTTACAATATTCTATTGCATCATCTGCTGAATCAAGTCCATAACAATCTAAACCTCTGCTTTTTAAATACAAAATACATTGCCCCCAGCCACAACCTATATCAAGCACTTTTTTCTTTTTTAAATTTTTTTTAAAAAATTTAAAATTTTCGTAAATTTTTTTCCATTTATAGTCATAAAAATTTTTTTCTTTAAGTTGTTCTTTCAAAGCAGAATTATTTAGCTTCTTGTAATTTTTTGTATAAAAGAATTTTTTATAAAATTTGTCTAGTTCTTGTGAAGTTGGAGTAGGTTTTATTTGAAAAAAACCAAACTTATTTTTTTTTAAGCTATATTTCATAATTAGACCTTTAGTTTAATATAATCGGACGTTTTTGACCATCCAATATTAGCTATTACATCAATAATAGACAAATTTGAAACAAAATTTGTAATTCCTTTTTGAGAATATTCTTTTTTAAAATAATTAATGAAACTTATTGGGATTTTAGTTTTTGATCTGTAATTGTCCTCAGACAAATAATCTTCTGCTCCAGGTGTAGAAATATATTTTGATGCAGAAATTTTATCTAAAATATTTATTACTTTTTCTGTTCTTTTTCCTTTAACTTTAAGATCACTCGAATTAATAAACTTTACTTTATTATTGCCTAATTTAGCTGATATATATTTTATAATAGAAATATTGATTTCTGTTAGACTTAATGTTTTTAAATTTTCTAAAAAATCTGTAATCTCAATTATACAAGAATAATTTTTGTGATTTTTATATGCTTCTTTAATTTTAATATTAATATTATTTTTAAGAACATCTTTATCTATAACTTCAATCTGATTTAATAATGTAAGTAAACTTCTTTTTTTTATTGGTAAAGTTAACCAAGAAACTTTATTTGATAAAAGTATTTTATTTCTATTATGCCAAGAACCTTTAGAAAATTGCACATCATCTAAAAAAACAAATTTTTCTACTTCATTTATTAAATGAAAATAACCTATCCAAGGAAAAAATGTTGGCTGCATTATTGCACACTTCATATTAATAAAAAAAACTAGTGATTATTTAATTAATTTTTTTGCTAATTTGCTAACAGATTCATCTCTAGCTAATATTTTCTTAATGATTTTAACAGACTCATTTGGTGCCACTTCAAAAGCAAGTCGATAAAGATCCATCCAGTTTTTATTATTTTTAGACCTTACTTTTTCAATTTGTTTTATAATTGCAAGATATGAATTTATATTTTTTTTCATTTAAGTTTAGTGTTAATTTTATCTATTAAAAATAGTTATATATCATAAAATCTTATTTATGAAAAAAAAACTTAGTGCACCAAAATTAATTAGATTTTTTAATTTGAATTATATCTTTTTTAATTAAATTTAGTCTCAAATCTTTAAATTTTGGGTTTAATTTTTTTAAAGCGTTGAAGGTTTCCATAGCTTCATTTCTGTCGAAAAAAGTGAATTTAATATTACCATACTCTAATTTTAATAATTTTGACCTAATATCTCTTAATTGAAATTTAAATTTTAAAACTAAATCATTATTCTGATGATTAATTCTGTTTTTCTTCATTAATTTGTAAAATTCATCAACTATTGTTTTATATCCAGGTTTATTATTTAAAATATTATGAGCTCTAAATTCAAAATCTTTAAGATTTATTTTTTGTATTTTATGATTATTTTTTGTTATTTTTTTAACAACGTTTAAACATTCATTTAAATTTTGAGTTTTTATTGAATATCTATCAGCAAATTTGGCTCCAGGGGCTGAACTGAAAGGACGATATGATATTGTTGGCAAGCCTCTAACTGAAGCCTCTAGTCCTCCTGCACAACCTGAGTGTATAACCATTTTTGCTCTATGTATCCATTCAGAAATATTTCCTTTATTAATTACTTTTATATTTTTATATTTATTTAAAAAATTATAATTTTCTAATTCATCTGCAGGATGAGGTCTTACTATTATATTTAAATCAGTTTGTTTAGAAAGAGCAATGATTAATTTAGAATATTCTTTTAACATTCTGAAACAATCTTTTCTATCTTTATTCAATTCGCTAATTGTTAGTCCTCGTTTAAGATAGCCAGCTTTTTTTAAAAATTGTAAATATGTTTTTGATTTTTTTTTTGATAACAATCTAAAATTAAGGCTTAATAATATAAAATTATTATACTTAAATTTTTTATTTTTATAAAAAAAATCAAAATCTTTTCTCCAATAATCAACTCTTGGGTTACCAGACAAAATAAATTTTTTTTTATGTTTTTTAAATTTATTAGTTAAATTATCATAATCAAACCTTCCCCATGCAAAAACTCTATCTGTTAAATCCAAACTTTTATTAGAATAACGCAATTTTAAATATTTTTTATTAAGATTAACTAAGCCAACTTCTTCATCAAGACTTGTAACAATAAAATTATTTCTTTTATAATATTTCAATTCTTCAAGTCTAGTAGGGCTTGGTGTTATAGACTTAAGTAAGACTATGCCAGGAGCAAAAAAATCTCTCATTAAATAAGGCGTCAACCTACCCATATAAACCTTTATTCCTTTGGAAGCACTTTCCATTGCTATCAGCAATTTAGATTGAAATTCTCTATTCAAAATTTCAACATTAATATAAAGATTCATTTTAGTTTTCTAATAGGTCAGAAATCAAACTTATTTACTATAGTTATTTATAATCTTTTTCAGTTGTGATTTATTCAGATAATCTGAGTTATCAAAACTATTATAGGAATAATTAGGTTTCATTTTCCTAAATTTATTAAATTTTCGATTTAATTTTTCATTAGATGGATCTACTATCACAAATAAATTTTTTAATTCAAAAGTATTTAGAGAGTCTGCGCTAGAAATCATTTCCTCATGTAATTTTTCTCCTGGTCTTATCCCAATTAGTTTTACCTTATTTTTAATATTAATTGCTTTTGCTAAATCAATTACTTTATAGGATTTGAGCTTTGGAACAAAAAGTTCTCCGCCATGCATATTTTTTATACATTTAATTGAGAGTTCTATAGCTTGATCTAATTCTATATTAAACCTGGTCATTCTTGCGTCAGTAATTTCAAAATTTTCATTTTTTCTAAACTTGTCTAATAATAAAGGTAAAATTGATCCTCTGCTAAACATTACATTCCCATACCTTAAAACAGAAAATTTAATATCTTGTTTGCCGGTAATATTATTCGCAGATATAAAAAGTTTGTCTGAACATAATTTAGTTGCTCCATATAAATTAACTGGAGAAGATGCTTTGTCTGTCGATAAAGCAATTACTTTGTTTACATTATTTTGCAAGGCAGCTTCTATTACATTTTGAGCACCTATTATATTTGTATTTATAAACTCAAATGGATTATATTCAGCTGTATCAACTTGCTTTAAAGCAGCAGCGTGAATTACATAATCTACATCCTTAAAAGCTAAATTTAATCTATTTAAATCTCTAACATCTCCTAAAAAATATCTCATACATCTATACCTTGGACCTGATAATGTTTTTTTCATTTCATATTGCTTAAATTCATCTCTACTAAAAATAATCAATCTATTAATCTTTTTGTATTTTTTTAGAACGTATTTAACAAAGGCTTTTCCAAAGCTACCTGTGCCACCGGTTATGAGTATAGTTTTATTTTCAAACATGCTTACTTATTCCAAATCCATAATACTTTATAACACTTCTATCAAACTATTTATTTATTCACCTTCAAAAATAATCAGTTTTTTTAATTAATGCATCTTATCTTCGAAAATAATTTTTTATAACTTTAATAATTTTATTTTGTTCTTTATTACTTAAATTAACAAATATTGGAATACTTACTGAGTTATTAAAATAATTTTCTGCCCCAGGGAAATATCTTTTCTTTTCATTAAAAATTTTGAATTTATAAATAGGAATGTAATGATACTGTGCAAAGATATTATGTTTATTTAAATATTTCATAAAATGATCTTTATTTTTTTTCAATTTTTTAAAAGCAATATTTATTAAAAACAAATGAAAAGAAGATTTGATGTTTTTAGAGTAGTTGGGTAAATTTAAATTATGATTAAAGTTTTTAAGTTCTTTAAAATATTTTTTATAGATTTTTTCTCTTTTTTTTAAAAAAAAATTTATTTTTTCAAGCTGAGACATTCCAAGTGCACAATTAATATCAGATAAACGATAATTAAAACCATTTTTTAAAATGTCATATTTCCAATATTCTTTTTTATTTTTTGATATTCCATGGTTTCTTAATAAGTTAATATTTTCAGCAATCTTAATATCATTAGTTGTTACTATGCCTCCTTCTCCTGAGGTGATTGATTTAAGCGGATGCATTGAAAATGTAGAAATATCTGAGTGTTTACAAGAGCCAATTTTGTATGACTTATTTTGATACTTATATTCTGAACCTAGAGCATGACATGAGTCTTCCACTATAAAAAATTTATATTTTTTTTTAATTTCATAAAATTCTTTTGAATATTCTGGATAACCACCATGGTACATTAATATTAAAACATCAATTTTTTTTATTCTATTTTTTTTAATACATTCTAAAACTTTGTCTGGAGTAATTTGACCAGTATTATTGTCGACATCTACAAGATGAACTTTTAACTGCATTGTTTTTGCAATATTGTATGATGCTATAAAATTTACTGCAGGCATTAGTACAACATCATTTTTTTTCAGACCTAATGACATCATTGCCAAGTGAATTGCTGCAGTTCCACTACTACATACATAGCTATATTTTGATCTAAAATATTTATTTAATTTTTTTTCAAACTTTTTTACAAATGGACCTGTAGTAATTAAATCATTCGATAACGAGCTTAGAACTATTTTTTTATCTTTCTTATCTATTGATTGACGTCCGTAAGGAATAGTTTTTTTATTCTTTTTCATATAAAAATTAGTTAGCTCTAAGTATTTTAAAAATTGATTCTGCTTTTTTCCAATCTCTGTGTGTATCTATATCTATACCATTCCACCAATTTGTAATAATTCCAATATTTTTTTTTTTTAAATCTTTTTTTATCCATGTATTTTTTTTTGCAAGATAAAATTTACCAGCGTCGAAAAATTTTTGTTTATAATCTTGAGTTCTCTCGTTTTTTTTAATCTTTGAAACTCTCTTAATAAAACTTCTATTTTTAAATTCATAAGCTCTTTCAATTGGATGAGAGTATTCAACAACAGGAAATATTAGAGAATTTTTATTTTTTTTTAAATTTAAAAAAGCTTTTCTTAAGTCTGATAAATTTAAAAAAGGATTACATGGATAAACACAACATATATTTGTGTTTTTATTAGATAATTGAATTTTTCTTATAGCATCAACTATCACTGGTACAGTGCCAGCGTAATTATTGGATAGAGATCGTCCTCTTAAAATAATGTTATTAAAATTAATTTTTTTTAAAATATTAACAACTTTTTTACTATCAGTAGTAACAAATATTTTATCAAATAAATTAGACTCTTTTAATTTACTTATAGTCCAGTAAATAATAGGTTTACCAAAAAATTTTTTAATATTTTTTTCTTTTATTCTTTCACTGCCGATTCTTGCTGGAATGATTGCAATATTTAATTTTTTATTCATTATTATTTATATGTAAAAATTTTGCGTAGTTCTAATAAAGCATATCAATATATTTTTGAAAAATTTTTTTCAGTGCATAAATCAAGCCAATTGAGCTATTAGTACTGGTCAGCTGCACGCATTACTGCGCTTCC
>MDTB01009143.1_pt1 | contig 10871 bp, 8 predicted proteins | sample 811161 | NCBI WGS metagenome assembly MDTB01 (sample SAMN05326650, study PRJNA326480) | marine metagenome | isolation source: seawater | place: Mediterranean Sea | collected 2009 | reverse complement strand
TGAAATGAAAAAGAGTAGTTTAAATAAAATCGCTGTTTTTTCGCCATTTTTAAATCCAGTTGGAGTAAAAAGAGCTACATTTGGATTATCAAAAAAATTCTCTGAAAATGGATACCATGTAGATATGTTGAGTATTCACAAGGAATGGGAAGATTTAAATTTTAGCCAAAATATGAATCTAATATATTTATCAAAATTATTTAAAAATTTTCCAACAAAGGGGTATTTAATTTTTAGAACAGTCTCTATTTTAGTTAGCTTGAGAACTGTATTTGCTATTTCAAATTACATAAAAAAAAATAATCCAAATATTTTATTTGTTTCTATGATGCCATTTGTTGCTTGGCTTGGCCTTAAGCTTTCTGGTAAGTCTGACGTTAAGTTTGTTGTAAGTATCCAAGGTTACCCAAGAAATAATTTATTTAGAAGGATAGCCTGGAAGAAGGTATTTAAAAGCGCAGACAGGGTTATTACTGAATCAAAAAGTCTGCAAAATTTAATATCTGAGATGACAAATAGTTATAAAAATTTAAGTTATATTTACAATCCCCATTTTGAAAAACAAGATGAATTTAAAATTAAAAGTAAAAATATGAACGAATTCGGTAATTATATTATTGGGTTAGGCAGGCTAACTAAACAAAAAAATTTTAGGTTGTTAATTAGTGCTTTTTCAAAAATAAATTTCATAAAAGATACAAAATTAGTTATCGTGGGAAATGGAGAAGAGAGAAATTATTTAAATAAATTAGTAAAAAGATTAGATAAAGAAAATCCTGAAAAAAAACTTTCTTCAAAAATAATTTTTACAGGTGAATTAAAAGAGCCGTTAAACTATATAAAAAATGCAAAAATGATTGTTATTCCATCTTTATGGGAAGGCTTACCAAGAGTCGCAATAGAGGCTCAGGCCCTAAAAACCCCTATAATTTCTGCTTGCAGTAAAGGGGGATTGGGTGAAATATTGCTTGATGGCAATGCAGGTATATTGACTATTCCTGATGATGAAAATGATTTAATTAATGCTATAACTTTATATGAAAGAGACGAATCATTAACATTAAAACATACTAAGGAAGGTTTTGAAAATATAGATAGGTTTTCTTTGAAATCTTCATCAAATAAATACTTAAAGGTTTTTTCTGAATTATAAAATGTATAACTCAAAAGACATAACAGTTCTAATAGCTACCAAGGATAGGGTTAATGAAATTGAAAGGGCTATTGAAAGTACCTTAAATCAATCTGTTAAAGCTAATATTGTTATTCTTGATGATGCTTCTCGAGTAAACATCAAAGATAAGCTTATAAATAAATTTGATGGCAAGCCTATCAAGTGGGTTAGGTCTGAATTTCCGTCTGGGGTAGCAGGTGCGAGAAATAAACTTGTTAAAAGTTCATCAGGTTCATTGATGGTTTTTTTGGATGATGATGCATATTTTACTCAGCAAGATTCTTTAGAAAAAATTATCATTAAATTCTCTTCTTCAAATGAAATTGCTGGAATGGCATTTAAAATAATATTAAAAAAGGAAAATCAAGGACTCCAAATTCCATTCAGTAAATTAAAAAGATATTTAAACAAAAATATTTATAACCTTGAGTCAGATGTTTCATATTTTATTGGCGCTGGACATGTTTTACTAAGAGAAACGTTTGAAAAGATTGGAGGATATGACACTGAATTATTTTACGGATTAGAAGAGTTGGATATAAGTTCAGAAATTATCAAAGAAGAAAAAAAGATAGTTTATTTTCCTCAAATCCAAATTATTCATGAGCCTAAAAAATCCGTTGTTGATAAAAAATATAAATTAAAAGACGAGTCTTATTATAGTATTAGAAATAGAATTTGGGTTTCTTATAAACATTTGCCAATACCTTATTTTATAGTCCACATGACAGTTTGGGGTCTATTTTATTTGTTTAAATCATTATTTAAATTTCAATTATTAAAATTTTTAATTTCCTCTTTTGAAGGATTTAGAAAACTAAAATCAAAAAAGAGGAAACCATTTAACTCAAAGTCTTTAAATTATTTGAGGAAAAATTATGGAAGATTATGGTATTAGGAATGAATAAAGATAACCCAGTTGTTGGCATTTCAATAATAATACCTACCAGAAATGAAGAAGAATACATTGAAGAATGTATAGGCTCTCTTCAAAATTGCCAAACAATAACTTCGAAATCTTTTAAAGTTGAATTTATAGTTGTTGATGGAATGAGCTCAGATAAGACATTAGAAATTGTTAAAGAAAAATTCAGTCACTTGAATTTAAAAATTTTAGAAAATCCAAAACTTTATCAAGCAAATGCTATGAATATAGGCATTGGAAATAGCAACAATATTGGCGAAGACTCAATAATTATTAGAGCTGATGCTCATTCAAAATATCCTAAAGATTATATATTTAAATGTTGGCAATCTTTAATTAATTCTAGAAGCGGAAATGCTGGATCAATCCAAAAGGCAGTCGGAATTAATTTTTTTACAAAGATTGTTGCTGATGTTATGAATTCTGGCTATGCAATGGGAGGTGTAAGTTACAGGAAAATAAATCATGGCTCCAAGGAATCAAATGTTCAATATATTGATTCTGATACAGCTTATCTTGGCTGTTGGAAAACATCAGATTTAAATGAACTTAAAGGTTTTAATGAAGAGTTTCAAATCAATGAGGACTATGAATTAAATATTAGGTTAAGAAAAAATGGAAAGAAAGTAATTGTGACATCTAATTTAATTGTTGAATACTTTGTTAGAAGTACTTTATTTGGTTTGATTAAACAATTTTTCAGATATGGCTTATGGAAAACTAAAACACTATCAGTTCATAAAGATTCATTAAAATTAAGACAATTAGCTCCAGTAATATTTGTTTTGTTTTTAATTGCTTTAGGTATCAGTAATTTAATTATGCCAACTCAAATATTACTAATTTTTAATTTTTTATCTATATTAATAGGTTTTATTTGGATTAGCTTAATAGCATTAATTTGGTTTAAATCATCATCTTTTTTTTCAATTTTAGGGATCCCGTTAATTGTTCTGTCTATGCATATTTCATGGGGATTGGGATTTTTATATGGTTTATTTAAATGGATAACAGTAGGATGGAGTAGATCTTGAAAAAAAAGATTTATAAATTAAAAAGACTTCTTGATATATTTATGGTTGTTGGAGGATTATTGTTCCCACCTTTATGGCCTCTCTGGATTATTGTAATTTTTATCATACCTCTATTAATTAAACTTGAGGACAAGGGTCCAATTTTTTATTCTCAAGAAAGAATAGGCAAAAATAAAAAAGTATTCAAAGTATACAAATTCAGAACCATGATACCTGATGCTGAAAAAATTACAGGTGCTGTTTGGTCAACAAAGGATGATCCTAGAATTACCAAGGTTGGTCATATATTAAGAAAAACTGCTTTAGATGAAATCCCTCAATTATTAAATATTATTAAGGGCGAAATGAGCTTTGTAGGACCAAGAGCTGAAAGACCTGAATTACATAATGAATTTGTCAAAAGAATACCAGAATTTGATGAAAGGCTTAAGGTAACACCTGGTTTATCAGGATTAGCTCAAATTCGAGGTTCTTATGACTTAGATCCTGGCGAGAAGATAAAATATGATATTGAATACATAAAAAAAATGAACCTCTTTTTTGATATTAAAATAATTATACTTTCGGTATTTAATAGTATTTTAGCTCGTTGGGATACTCCAGAAAATTAATCTATCTTTACACCTGTTGTTTCTACATCTAAAATTTCAACCTCAAAATATATAGGCGAATTTGGAGGTATCAATCCACTTACTCCATTACTCCCATATGCTTTTTCAGGTGGAATAACTATTCTGGCAATACTGCCTTTTTTGAGAGTGATTAAGGATTCTTCTATTCCTGGAATTGCCATGTTGTTGCCAAGTAAAAAACTTAGTGGGCTCATACCTGGTAAATATGAGCTATCAAAAATACATCCGTTAGGTAACCATCCCGTATAATTCATTTTAACTATTATTCCTGGTAGAACATTTAATGCATCTTCAAGCGCCTCCTTTTTAATTCCAACAATCACTCCGTCTTCTAGTTCATTTGTATAAAGTAAGTTTGAATCATCAAATTGAGGTGCATCTTGTGGGTACTGGTCGTTTTTACAATCAATTTCCATTTCAGGAATTAATTCACCTTTAGCAATAGCCAGATTCTCATCCCAAAAATTTTTAAACTGATATGGCATCGCATTTCTCCACTTTATTATGAGCTTTTCAGCTTCAACGTCCATATTTCTTAATAAAGCAAGCCTAATCTTTATTTCAAGTGTTTGAACTGAATCTGGAGATAATATTTCCATAGTTTTTAATATTTCATTAGCTTGATTTAAATTGTCAGCTTCGTATTTTGAAAGACCTAAAAATAAACTTGCTGTTGAAAAATGAATATTAAAATTATCCGGTTCTATTTCAACCGCTCTTGAGTATTCTTGGAAAATCAGATTTTTCAATGTATTGTAATTTTCCGAAAATTTTCCTTGTTCTGATGATAAGCTCAACATGCTTTCATAGTCTCTAAGTAAAATGTAAAACATTTCCTGTCTTCCATAATTAGATAATTTAGGAAATTTATTTATATTTTCCTGCATTTCAATAACAGATCCTGGCTCCCCAAGAGGTGGAGTAAGTTTAGCTGCAGAGAAAGGTATGTATATAAAGCTTCGTATAAGAAGAATTATTGAAATTAATGAAATAATTGTAACCACGAACGTTATAGCATCCTTTGTGAAACGCTCTTCTTTGTTTTCTTTATTTTCTTTAATTTCTTTAATTTCAGAAGATTTAGAAAGAAGTGAAACTACCAGAATTACTTGAAGATATGTTGAAGATACAGAAAACATAAACATGGAAGAAGTAATGTATGATAAAAATGCCGAACCAAGAAGTATCCAAAAGAAATTATTTTTTTTATTAAATATTTTTTTCGTAATTATGGTCATGATTGTAACCCATAGAGCAATTAAAATGATTGCCCCAAATATTCCTGTTGTAGCAAGTGTATGCAAAATCCTATTGTGAGCTCTATCTAAGTGTGGACTATCATCATTCATATCTAGCTCAAGGTACTTATAATGAAGAATAGGAAAATTTTCTGGACCAATTCCTAAAATAGGGTTCGATGCAAAACCTTTAAGTGCTATGGTCCATGCATATTGTCTATTCCCAATATTGAAGCCTGATTTAAAAGGGTACGAAAATCCAGATCCAAATTTTGAAATTATTTTCATCATTTGAGTACATTCCCTGAATGAATATCTATCTGTAGCCCAAAAATATAAAATGATTTCGTCAGAACAATAAATTTCATTACTCAAAGGAGTAGAATATATATTATTTTCTTTAATATATTCACTTAAACTTTTCATATCCATAAATGTTCCGGAACTTCTCTCCGTATCTTGAAAAATTTTTATGAATTCTAATTGATTTAAAATGTTAGTTATTTCTTGATTTTCATTGTATCCGTCACCAGCGCCAAAATTGGTAAATGAGTACTGAATTTCATTTCCAAAAAGATTCTCAGGAATATAATTTTTTACTATTTCGTCTTTTAAGTTATTTCTTTGTGATTCGATTAAAATGTTAGTAGTCAAAAAAAGTATTATTAATGACCCTGTTAGAATAAAGAAGCCGTAAAAATATTTTCCTAGACTATTTATAGTTAATGAAAGCATTAAGAAAGCAAATAAAGTGCCAATAACTATACCGATAAGAGATGCCCTAGAACCTGAGTTTAAAATAGTCCAAATTGAAATTAATGTTCCAGTTGACGATAGCAATATAAATATCTTTGTGCCTAATTCAAAGTTTAAAAATGTATTCTTTAATGATTTATTAAAATTTACTTGAAATTCTCTAAGCATTAAACCAATTGATATGAATGATATTAAGGTCAAATAGGAAGCTATATATGTTGGATTGCCAATAGTTGATTCAACCCTTTCTCCTAAAGTGTAAGATTCTTCAGGATTAACAACCATAGGAAAAATATCTAATCCAAAAAATATAGGAATAACGATATTGAAAAACTCTAATAAACCTAAAAAAGCAACAATAAATCCAGCATAAGTATTAATTTTTAAAAGCTTAATCCAAGATTTTTCTTTCCTTAATACTGAGCTTGATACTATTAATATAATAAGCCAATGAAAATAATCTGTTACACCCTCCATTCTTTCCCAATTGCTCCAGAAACTATTAACCGGGCTGCTACTAGCAATTCCTGAAATCGCTTGTATTAGTACAAATAAAGCGAATATAAGTATCAAAAAATTTTTATCTGGAAGATATGATTTATTTGAAGTGAGTAAAATTAAATAAAAACCTGCAACACAATAAACAATTCCTCTAAACCATAATGATTTTCCTACTACATAAGGAAAAACTGTTTCTGGAGATACAATTAAAGGTAAAAATAAAATCAAACTTAACCCAAAAAAAATTAAACCTGGAAAATATTTATTTATATTTAATCTTATTTCACTCATGAGTCTTTAAAAAATTAATGGTACTAGATAAACCTTTGCTTAAATCTATTTTAGTGTCCCAACCAATACTTTTAGATTTGGAATTATCTAGCTCAATTCCAAATATATCTCCTTCCCTCTTATCATCAAAGAAGGGAGTACTTTCATAATCAAGAATTTTAGATATATTATTATAAATTTCTATAGTTTTGGTAGAAATTCCACTTGATAAATTATATGTACCAGTAATTTTTAAATCTAATACCTGAAATATAAAGTCAATCACGTCATCAACAAATATATAATCTCTATATTCATTTCCCGTGCCAAAAATAGAAATATTTTCATTTCTTAGCATTTTATTTCCAAAAATAGATACTACGCCAGCTTCTCCATAAGGATTTTGCCAAGGACCATAAATGTTACTCGGCCTTAAAATTGTTATTTCTGAATTAGATATCCCTTGTGAAGAAAAATAATTTAAATAATTTTCAAAATTTAGTTTTGATATACCATATGGACTTAATGGTTTTGGTAAATCATCTTCATTAAATTTTTTTCCAATTTTTTCTCCATAAATTGCACCTCCTGTAGAAAAAAAGATAAATTTTTTTAACTTAGAAGTAATTGAACTTAAAAAAAGATTTAAAGATCCATTTAAATTAATATCATTATCTAATTGAGGATTTTTTGATGATATTGAGACACTTGCTTGAGCAGCTAAATGAACAATTATATCTGGATTTATTTTATTAATCAGATTGTTAATTTCTCTTGATCTAATATCCATATTAATATAATTAATTTTATCAATAATTTTTTTTGGGTCAGCTGTATCTAAAGAAAAAATATCATATTTTTCACTTGATAATTTAGCAATTAAATTTGTCCCTACAAAGCCGGAACCGCCTGTAATAAGTATTTTCTCTTTCTTCATTATGCTGTATATTGTGGCTTCTTCATATGGAGATTGATATAAAAATGTTTTAAAGTATCAAATATTAAACATTAACTTAATAATATTATATGAAAAATTTTAAAAAGATAGAAAAGGGTACAATTACTTCACCTGAAGGTTTTTTAGCTGATGGGATTTTTGCAGGATTGAAATCTGCGGGTGAAAATAAATTAGATTTAGGTATTTTAGTTTCTGAAAAACTTTGCAACTGGGCTGCCACCTATACTGATAATAAAATTAAGAGCTCTTCAATTGATTATTGCATGGAAGTTGAAGGTAAAATTAAAGGCATTATTGTCAATAGCGGATCTGCAAATTGTTGTGTAGGTGATCAGGGGCTAATAGACTCAAGAAAAATTACTAACAAATGTAAAGAAATATTCAGTTCTTCAGCACCATTTTTAATGAGTAGCACTGGAGTTATTGGAGTTGAAATTCCTGTAGGATTGATAATTAATTCAATAGAAAAATTTAATATTGATTCAAAAGGAGGTGAAAAATTTTCTAGAGCAATTATTACTACTGATTCCAGAACTAAAAATATTTCTATTGAAGTTAATTCAAAAAGGGGCAATTACAAAATTGGTGGCGTTGCAAAAGGAAGTGGTATGGTTCACCCTAAAATGGGAACTATGTTGAGTTTTATTACTACTGATGTAAATATAAATTCTAATGATTTAACCAATATCTTGAGAAAATCTGTAACCAATTCATTTAATCAAATTGATATTGATGGAGATACTAGTACAAACGATACAGTCGTAATTATGTCAAATGGAATGTCTGGGGTAAGTTTAAGCAGCAATGAGGAATTAAATGAATTTCAAGAAGCATTGGACTTTCTAACAAAATATTTAGCTAAGCAAGTAGCAGAAGATGGCGAAGGTATCAGTCATCTTATAACTGTTGAAGTAAATGGAGCAAAAAATGACAAAGATGCATTATCAGTTTCAAATGCAGTAGTATCTTCATCATTAGTTAAGACTGCAATTTTTGGTAAAGACCCTAATTGGGGAAGGATAATGATGGCAATAGGAAATGCTGATGCAGTTATTGATAGGGATAATATTAAAATATTCATTAACGGTATTCAAATATCTGAACAAGGTAAATCTATTTCTTTTCACTACCAATCTGTTTTATCTGCACTTGATAATTTTCAAATAGATATTGAAATTGATCTCAATATTGGTAAAGGAAAAGGTATGGCTTGGGGTTCAGATTTAACAGAAGAATACGTTGTATTTAACTCAGCATACACAACATAATTATGAATTCTAATAAATTAAGTGTAGTAAAAGTAGGCGGAAGTACAATTAATGATTGGAATAAAAACATTGGTCAAATTGACGAAATAATAAGCATGGGCAATTCTATTGTTATTGTTCATGGAGGGGGCAAAACAGTAAGTGATTGGGGCTCTAAGCTTGGTATAAGGCCAGAATTTGTGAAAGGCCTAAGAAAAACTGATGCAAAAACCCTAGAAGTTGCAATTGCTGTCTTATCCGGTTTAGTTAACAGTAAATTAGTATCTTTTTTGAATAAAAGTAAAATTAAGAGTGTAGGAATTTCTGGGCTATCAGGAAATATGATTAATGCTGAAGTTACCAATCAAGAATTAGGGTTAGTTGGCGAAATTAGAACTTTAGACACTAATTTGATAATAAATTTAATTAATGAGAATTATGTGCCAGTAATTTCACCTATAGGAATTAATCATAATTCAAAAAATGAAAATGACAGCATTCTTAATATAAATGCTGACTTTGTTGCATCTGAAATTGCTAAAAATTTAAAAGCTAATAAGCTGATCTATCAAACTGATGTTGATGGCATTAGGGATAGTAATGGGAGAATTATTTCTAAAATGACATTAAATCAGGCTAAAGATTTAATAAATACTGGAATTGTTGTTGGTGGAATGCTTCCCAAACTTGAATCATGTATAAATTCAATGCAGGGGGTTGACCGAAGTCATATAATAAATGGAACTGATAATTCTTTGATAGAAGTTTTTAAAGGAAATCGAATCGGGACAGAAATTATAAATTAAGGAAAAGAATATGACATCAACTGACTGGAAAAAACTTGAATCAACTTATTACATGCAGGTTGTTAATCGCTTGCCTTTAGTATTAGTTAAAGGGAAAGGAACTATTGTTTGGGATGAATCTGGAAAAAAATATTTAGATTTCACTTCAGGCTGGGCTGTACTAAATTTAGGCCATACTCATCCTGCTGTTTCAAATGCAATAAAATACCAGGTTGATAATATAATGCAGATGACAAACCTCTATTACACAATTCCTCAGTTAAAATTAGCCAAACTTTTAATTGATAACTCTTGTTTTGACAGAGTGTTTTTTTCAAATAGTGGTGCAGAAGCTAATGAGGGAGCTTGTAAATTAGCAAGGAAATGGGGTAAACATAAATTAGATGGCGCATATGAAATTATTACCATGGAAAATTCATTTCATGGAAGAACACTAGCAATGATGGCTGCAACCGGCCAAAAAGAGTACCAAGAAAAATGGCAACCACTACCTGATGGATTTGTAAATGTTGAATATAATAATATTGATGCATTAAAAAAAGCAACTAAGAAGAATACATGTGCTGTACTACTAGAAGTTGTTCAAGGAGAAGGAGGGGTGAATATTCCAGATCATAGTTACTTGCTAGAGGTACAGGAATGGTGTCATCAAAATAATATTTTATTTATGGTTGACGAAGTGCAAACTGGAATGGGAAGATTAGGAACATTATTTGGTTACCAAAAATTTGGACTTGATCCTGATGTAATGGTTTTAGGGAAAGCTTTAGGGGCCGGCACTCCATTAGGTGCCTTTTTATGTAAAGAAAGATTTTCTGTTTTAGAGCCAGGTGACCATGGAAGTACTTTTGGGGGAAATGGGCTTACAACTGCTGCAGGTTGGGCTGCATTAAAATACATTATTGATAATGATATTTCTTCTGATTGTTCTGACGCAGGAAAATATTTAAAATCTATGTTAGAAGGGGTTTCTGCAAGACATTCTAATATTGTTGATATAAGAGGCTATGGCCTTTTAATTGGCTTAGAAATTTCAAAAAATAAAGCTCAAGAAGTAATGAAATTATGCCTAGAAAAAGGTTTACTAATTAATGCGGTAAGACCAAATACATTAAGATTGATCCCTCCTCTTAATGTCACAGAAGGAGATATTAACAATGCGATTCAAATCCTTGAAGAGGCTTTTGTCGAATTAAAAATATAAGGAGACATCATGACAAAAAAAATTGCTGTTTTAGCTTACAGTGGTGGCTTGGACTCAACTATTTCAATTGACTGGATAAAGAAGAATTATGGCTATGATGTAATAACTCTTACTGTAGATTTAGGC
>MDTB01197567.1_pt1 | contig 10872 bp, 12 predicted proteins | sample 811161 | NCBI WGS metagenome assembly MDTB01 (sample SAMN05326650, study PRJNA326480) | marine metagenome | isolation source: seawater | place: Mediterranean Sea | collected 2009 | reverse complement strand
GCTTCCTAGTATAGTTTTGGGTATTTTGATGAAACCTAAAAAGCAAGGTTTTAAGCTAGTTTTTTATGAAAAGAGTTATCATAAAAGCAATTTCTTAAAAGCGACGGCAAAAAAGTTTAAATTAGAAGCTAAAATCTATCAAAGAAATATTTTTGAGGAGAAAAACTTAGTTACTGATGTAATAATTTGTCGAGCATTTAAACCTTTGCCAGTGATTTTCGATATAGCAACAAACAATTTTAAAAATTTTAAATACATAGTCATGTATTTAGGTAAGAGTGGAAAAAAAATTTTGGAAGACGTTTCCAAAAAATGGAAATTTGATTTAGAGGAAATGAAAAGTCTTACGAGTGAAGAGTCATCAGTAGTAAAAATTTCAAATTTAAAAAAAACATGAATAGAAAAATTATTTCAGTCATAAATCAGAAAGGTGGAGTAGGTAAGACCACAACCGTCATCAATCTTGCCGCCGGTTTAGCATTGAAAGGAAAAAAAATTCTTGTAATAGATCTTGATCCACAAGGTAATGCTACAACTGGTCTTGGTTTATCCAATGCAACAAGTTCTGATCAAACAATTTACAATGTATTGAATGGAAATAAAAAAATTTCAGATGTGATCCAGTCTACAATTTTTGAAAATTTAGATTTGATATCATCAAATGTAGATTTGTCTGGACTAGAGGTTGAGACAGCTGGTGATAGCCGAAGAGCCTTCAAATTAAAAGATGAATTAGCCCTGATTTTAAACAATTCTGAGCCATCTTATGATTATATCATAATTGACTGCCCACCATCCTTGAGCCTCCTTACTATCATGGCACTGGTAGCCTCTGATGCGCTAGTAGTGCCACTTCAGACTGAATTTTTTGCTTTAGAGGGTCTTACGCAGCTAATGAAAACAATTGAGAGGATAAAGTCAAACCTAAATCCATCATTGGACATAAGAGGAATACTTCTCACAATGTATGATAAGAGAAATAAATTAACAGGTGAGGTTGAGACTGAGGCTAGAAACTATTTTAAGGATAAAGTTTATAACACTGCTGTTCCAAGAAATGTTAGATTATCAGAAGCACCCTCACACGGTGTCCCAGTTCTTATTTATGACAAGTTATGTCCAGGTAGTAGAGCATATTTTAGTTTTACAGAGGAATTTTTAAATCAAGATAAACCAGTGGAGAGTGCAGCATGATTAATCCGTTTAAATCAAAAAAGGGGCTAGGAAGAGGATTATCTTCCCTGATAGGTGATAGTGAAAAAATTGATAACAAAAAAAATGTATCAATAAGTGCACTAGTTAGAAATAAGTATCAACCGAGAAAAAAATTTGATGAAGTTAGTTTAGAAGAATTAACTAACTCTATAAGAGAGAGAGGTATAATTCAGCCAATCATTGTTAGACCATCTTCTGAAGGAGAAAATAAATTTGAAATAATAGCTGGAGAAAGAAGATGGCAGGCAGCACAATATGCAGGACTTCACGAAGTGCCAGTTGTTGTAATCAATATAGATAATCTAAAATCTTTAGAATTTGCAATTATTGAAAATGTTCAAAGAAAAGATTTAAATCCAATTGAGGAGGCTGAAGGTTATAAAAGATTAATCAATGAATTTAGTTACGACCAAGACAAAGTATCCAAATTTATAGGCAAAAGTAGAGCTCATATATCAAATTGTTTACGACTATTAACCCTCCCACAAGAAATTATAGAATTAGTAATTGAAGAAAAGTTATCGCAAGGTCATGCAAAAATTTTAGTTGGATTAGATAATGCAATTTTCTTAGCAAAAAAAATTATTTCTAAAAAATTATCAGTTAGACAATCTGAAAGTTTAGTACGTATGTTGAAATCTAGTTCTAATAATTCTATCAAAAAAAAAGATCCAAATATTATAAATCTTGAGCAGGAGTTAACAGATAAAATTGGAATGAGAGTTTTTGTTAAGAATAAAAGGAATAATTCAGGAATTATCAGTCTAGAGTATAACGGGGCTGACCAGCTCGATAGGCTAGCAGAGATTATTAAACAATATTATTAGTAACTACTTACAAAATTAGAGACAAAAAGCATTGAATTTGTTGAATTTTTTTTGACTAAGGTTTCTAACTCGTTGATTCTAAATATTAATTCCTTCACTTCATTAGTTGACCATGATTGAGCTTGTTTTTTTACAATGTCTTTTTCTTTCCAAAATACAGGTGGTTTAAAACTTGATAAAATCTGATCTATATTTTGATTATTATCAAGTTGAGATCTAATTTTCAAAAGTCTTTTTGATTTACTAAGTATAGTTCTTATTATTAAAATACAATCTTCAGATGAATAGCTGTTCTCATTTAAAATATTAGAAACTTTCTTAGAGTTTTTTGCCAAATAATTATCCGAAAGTTCAAAGACACTATAATTTTCAGCAATATTTGAAAGTATGATTATATCTTCTATGGTTAAGTTTTTTTTACTAATTGATAAATTCTTTAATTTATTTAATTCATTTTTTAAATTAATCCTATCTCCTCTTGATCTTTCGATAAGTATATTTTTAATTTCTTGGGACAGATTAATTTTTTTTTCTTTCAAAAAAATCTGAATTACGTTACTAAGTGACCTTACATCATCCTCATAAACAGGAGTGCATGTTAATTTATTTTCTTTTTCAAATATCTTTCTTAGTTTAGATTTTTTTTCTAAGTTAGAAGATTTAATTATAATTTTCGTTTCAACTATATCTTTTTCTAAAATATCATTTACAAAATCATATAATTTATCTGTTGATCTTGAGATAATAATAATTTTGTTATTTTCAAAAAGGGACTTAGTTAATAAGTTAGATATAAATTCATCATAGTTTTTTAAAATATCTTGTTCATCATATTTTAATACTTCACCATCGAAATTTTTAACGTAAAAACTATTTATTATTTCTTGCTTAAGGCCTTCATTGTCACCATAAATTAGGTGAATATTATTCTTTAATAATTGTAATTTTTCAGACTCAAAACTTTTAATTATCATCTAAATTTATTATTGAAGAGAGTATTTCATCACTAATTATCTCAGCAATATTTTCTAGTATATTTTTTTCAGTCTGCTCTAATTCAAATTTATCTGAAATGTTATTATAAATATTATTATTTTTTAATTCTTTATTAACTAATACTCTTTGGTTACCAGTAACTTCAAAAGTAGTTCTAACTTGTAATTCAAATTTTGAAGGATCTCCTTTACTATCTTTAGATATAATTTTTTTATTAATTTTTGTATGTACTACAATTTTGTATTTAATTTTATTTCCATTACTAGTATTTTTAATAAGACTTAGTTTATTCTCTATAATTCTATTTATATCTTTTTCTCCTGAAAATAATATTTCATTTATCTCAAAGTTATAATTTTTCTGCGAGAAAATTGGATTGTAAGAACATGCTGAATTTAAAAAGATTAGTATTATAAGAGAAGTTTTAATTAAGTATTTATTCATTTATTAATAAGTTAATTAATCTATTCCTTACAAAAATAATTTTGTTAATAGGTTTATTCTTTAAATATTTTTCATACATTTTATTTGTTTTTACCTTTTCTAAAAGACTTTCCTGATCTATGTCTCTATTTTCCTTTAAAATAGCTCTTTTTTTTCCATTTATTTGTATTACAAAGTCAACTTTGTCTTCATTTAAAAATGCTTCGTCTACTTCCGGCCAATTTATATCACTTGGTATTTCTAAATCTTCAAAACATTCTGCAGTAAAATGAGGTATTGCGGGTGAAAATAAAATTAGAATTTTCTTGTAGTTCTCTTTTAAATTTTTATTAATCTTTTTTTCTTCTAACGCCTTGGTTAAGAAATTATATGTCTCATATATATTCGCAATTATTACATTATAATTAAAATTCTCAAGATTATTTGATATCTTGCTTATCATTTGATTGGTAAATTTATCTAAATTATCATCTTCAGAATAAAATTCTGTTACTGAATATATTTTCTTTTTTATTTTGTTATGAAGAAGCCATAGTTTTTGCAGAAATTTGTAAGAAGCCACCATCCCTTGCTCAGACCACTGAACATCTTTTTCTGGTGGACTATCAGATAAGATAAATAATCTTACAGCATCTGCACCATAATTGTTCATAATATTTTCAGGATCAATCACATTTTTTTTTGATTTAGACATGGACTCTGATGGTCCAACTTTGACCTTATTTGTTGGATCATTTTTCATTTGATATTGATTCTGAACAAATTCTATTTCATCAGGGCTTATCCAGTTATTATTTTTATCTTTGTATGTTTCATGACAAACCATTCCTTGAGTAAATAACCCGCTAAAAGGTTCTTTGATGTTAAATTTGTCATTTCTATAGCTTAGAGCTTTCATAAAAAAACGTGAGTATAGTAAATGAAGAATTGCATGCTCTACCCCACCTATATATTGATCTACAGGCATCCAATAATTTATATCTTCTTCATTAAATCCATAGGACTGTTCTTTAGGGGAACAAAATCTTAGGTAATACCAAGAGGAACATACAAAAGTATCAAGAGTGTCAGTCTCTCTAATATATTTTTTTCCACTAATAATAATATTTTTCCAACTATCTTCAAAATCTAATGGATTGCCTTTAGAATTAAGATCTACATTATTTGGTAATTTCACAGGTAGATCTTTCTTGGGAATAGTTATTACATTACCTTTGTCATCGTAGGCAATTGGTATTGGGCACCCCCAATATCTTTGTCTTGAAACTCCCCAGTCTTTTAATCTAAAATTTATTTTTTTGTTTCCAATTTTTTTCTCTTCTAAAATATCTATGGTTTTAAGAACGGATTCTTCTGGAACTTTTAAGCCATTTAGATACCCAGAATTTATTATAATACCAGGTCCAGAATAAGCCTCCTCTTTTACTCTAAAATTATCATTTTCTTCATTTGGTCTAACTACAGTTTTAATCCGAAGATTATATTTTTTAGCAAAATCAAAATCTCTTTGATCGTGACCTGGACAACCAAATACTGCTCCAAATCCATAGTCCATTAAAACGAAATTCGCAAAAAAAACTGGGACTTTTTGAGATGGATCAAGAGGATTAATTGCCATTAATTTTGTTTTAAATCCTATTTTTTCTCCTATAGCTATTGCCTCCTCTGTTGTTCCTGTTTTTGAACATTCATTTTTAAAATTAATAAATTCTTCATCCTCTAAAAAATACTTTGAAATTTCATGATCTACAGAAACTGCCAAAAAGGAAAAACCAAATAGAGTGTCTGGTCTAGTTGTAAAGCATTTAATTTTATTAACTGGCAAGTCCCCTTCAACTTTAAAAGTTATTTCACAACCAAATGATTTACCAACCCAGTTTTTTTGCATAACCTTTACTTTATTGGGCCATTTTTTTAATTCTTCTAAACCATCAAGAAGATCTTCTGAAAATTTAGAAGTATTAAAAAACCATTGATTTAGTTTTTTTCTTTCAACTATAGCACCAGATCTCCACCCCTTACCGTCTATTACTTGTTCATTTGCAAGAACTGTTTGATCAATCGGATCCCAATTAACATAGTTTTCTTTCCGATATACTAGACCTTTTTCATAAAGCTCTAAAAAAAATAGTTGTTGATGTTTATAATATTCTTCTGAACACGTTGAAATCTCCCGATCCCAATCAATTGATAAACCTAGCCTTTTAAGTTGAGCTTTCATTACTGATATATTTTTATTTGTCCAATCTTTTGGATCTAAATTATTTTCTCTTGCTGCATTTTCTGCTGGCATACCAAAGGCATCCCAACCCATTGGATGCAATACATTAAAACCTTTAAGAGATTTGTAACGTGATAATACATCACCAATGGTATAATTTCTTACATGACCCATATGTATTTTACCTGATGGATATGGAAACATTTCAAGACAATAGAATTTCTCTTTTGAGTGATCTATTTTAGCCTCAAAAATCTTTGATTTTTCCCACTTTTCTTGCCATTTGGTTTCGACGGTCTTAAAATTATATCTCTCTAAAGATGCCATAATTTAAATTTTTCAGGTAATAGATTAATCTTTAACTTTACCTTTACCTTTATAAGGTTTGAAGTTTTTATCTTTGGTTTGTTTTTTATAAATTGTAGCTTGACTTAAAATTTTCTTTTTAAGCTCTGTAACAAGAGTACCTGAGTTTTGATTTATTTTACAGTTCAGAATTTCATTACATTTTTTGTAAAATACTTTAATATCAAGAGCATCAGCTCTTACTTCATTAGATAAAAATCTTATAGAAATTTTTACTGACTCATTTACATTATCCCCATCTGAATACCAATCAGTTATTATAATTCCCCCACTATAATTTACAGATGACAATGGCATAAAATCTATTGTATCTAAAGATGCTCTCCAAAGTTCATTGGCACTAGCAAACATAAAATCCCCACCCTTTGCACTTTTATCATCGAAAGCTTTATCTAATCTAAAACCTCTACCTTCTTCTAAATTTTTTTTAACTCTTTCAGCTGGGTCAGGTGGGTTTTTTCTAGCGTCTCCCCCTGGCATTCCTTGACAAGAATATAAAAGCAAAAAAATTATACCCAAGAAAGATACGATTCGAAAATTTTTAAATTTTGACATATTTAATCTTTAGAAGTTACTATTAGATGATAAAAACCATAAATTAAAAGAATTTTTTCATAAATGGTCAAAATATCAAATAAATCAACAATTTAAGGTGATGCAAAAATGCAACACTATTACAAAAAAAACCCTTAAAAAACAATATTAAACATAATTATTTTAAATAATTGGTAGATGTAACATGTTTAATATTAAATATAACACGAAAGGTAATAATATGGACAATCTAAAAAAACTAGGATTGACAGCACTGGGTACTGCATTAGTAACAGCAGGTTCAGCTCAAGCTGCAACAATGTCTGTATCAGGTTCAACTTCACTATTCTTTAATGGAGAAGATAACTCTGATTTAGGTAATGGATGGACAATGACTGACTCAATCACTTTTAGTGCTAGTGGTGAAATGGATAATGGTTTCACAGTTTCAACTACATTAGAACTAGATGGTAACGTAATGGATACAAGAACGTTATCTATTGACACTGGAGATATGGGTAAAATCACGTTTTCAGGTGATGGAACATCAGGACCAATTAGTGCATGGGATGATATTACTCCAACTGCAAACGAAGAAGCACACGGTGTAAACACATCTGGAACTGCGTCTGGTGCAGCTAATGCAGCAGCTACAAACGACATTTTTGTATATGACTATACAATTATGGATGGTTTAGCGCTTAAAGCATCATACACTCCATCTGGTGGAGCTGGTGTAGTAGAAAGCTCGATGGACTATGGTCTTTTATACACAGGAATGGAAGGTTTATCTCTTTACGCAGCAATGGGTGAAAACAATAACCAACCAAGTTCTGGTATAACTGGAAAAGCTGACTTATCAATGTTTGGTGTGAAATATGCAATGGGTGCAATCACATTAGGTTACCAAATAAATGAGACAGATTCAGGTACTGCTAACGAAGATGAAGACTTTACTGCAATGGGTGTATCTTATGCGGTAAGTGATGATCTTTCAGTATCACTTAACTTTTCAGAAATCGACTTTGAGAGTACAGCAGAAGATCAAGAAGCAACAGGTGTAAGTTTCTCTTACACTCAAGGCGGAATGACGATCTCTGGAACTCACTCAACAATCGATAACCAAAATGGAACTGCAACATCAGACAATACTGGTTACGAACTAAATTTCATATTCTCATTCTAATTAATTAGAATCGAATATAAAAAAAAGGGCCCCTATTCAGGGGCCTTTTTTTTAGTAAAATAAGAAATACCAGCAAATCCAATAGAATATGTGAGATTAATTAATCTTATGTTATTCTCCGAAATTCCCCCTAATGCAATTATTCCCTTTGATGAATAATTTGAGATTTGTTTAAATTTATTGAGACCTAAATAGTTTAAATTTTTTTTAAAAATTGAGGATATAAAAATTTCATTTACCTTTTGTTTTTCCTTAATTCTTATTTCTTTTAAATTATGTGCTGAACCAATTAAAATAAAATCTTTTTTAAATTTATAACTTAAGTGTTCAAAATTTTCGTTAAATGAAGGAATATAAGCTCCATCCAAATTTAGTTTAATAGATAATTTGATATTATTTGAAAGTAAGAACGTAAGAGATTTTTTTTTGCAATAATTTTTCAATAAAAGTATTTCACTAATATTATTTTTATTTTTATAATTTCTGTATATAATAGTGGTGTTTTTATCCTGAATATCAATATTACTTTTTTTTAATTTGTCTATAAAGTAGTATTTTTTTAATAATTTAATATGCATATTACTGTACAAAATTTATTATCCATTCAAAGTTCTATTAAATCTAAGTTATTAGATTTAAAAGAAAAAAATAGAATACCTAAAATAATTGCAGTTTCAAAAACTTTTAAAATAGATCATATTTTACCATTAATTGAGCATGGTCACTTGGATTATGGAGAAAATAAAGTTCAAGAAGCAATTGAAAAATGGACTGATGTAAAAATAAAAAATGAAAAAATTAATCTTCACCTTATTGGAAAACTACAAACAAATAAAGTTAAATTTGCTGTTAAAATTTTTGATTTTATCCATTCCTTAGATAGTGAAAAACTTGCAAAAAAAATTGCTGATGAACAAATAAAAATAAATGTAAGACCTAAAATTTTTATTCAAATAAATCTTGGAAATGAAACTCAAAAATCTGGAATAGTAAAAGAAAACCTATTGGATTTTTACAATTTCTCAAAAGATTTGGGTCTTAACATAATAGGAATTATGTGTATCCCACCGCTTAACGAGGACTCAACTAAATTTTTTTCGCAAATGAGTGAACTTAATGAAATAATTAATCTTAAGGAATTAAGTATGGGAATGTCATCAGATTATTTAAATGCAATAGTGTATAAGGCAACATATTTAAGAATTGGATCTAATATCTTTGGTCAAAGAGGCTAAACTATTCTAATTTTTGTTTTTTTATTGATGAGTTTTAATAAAATTAGAAAATCTTTTTTTTGAAGTGCTATGCATCCAAAAGTTGGATTATATTTTTTTGTTAAATGTAAGAAAATTGCACTACCTCTTCCAATCTTGGTATTTTTAGTATTGTAATTAATTGGAATTAAAAAATCGTATTTGTAGTCTCTTCTATATAATTTTTCATGTCGAAGATTTTTATTAATTTTTATTAATTTATTGTAGTATTTTTTGCTTTTAATATCATCACACCAACCCATATTTTTCTTAATTGGAAAACATTTTAACTTTGTTAATGGCTTAGTATTACGATCATTCCTAAAGAATAAATTACCTAAAGTAAATGTTCCAATCGGGGTTTTTTTGTCCCCTTCAATCTTAGTTTTAGCTAACCCAAGTTTACCAATTGAGCACTTGAAAATAAAATCATCAAAAAGAAGAGTTGCTTTATTTTTTAAAATAATTGTCATATTCTTTGTTATATATGAATAATCAAACTTTAGTAATTTATGATTTTAAAATTTTATACGAAATACTTAATGAATTAGAAAATCAAATTAATTTTAGTTTACTTAACATAAAAAAATTGACTGATCTTAACTTTAAAACATTAGACAATTATCTTATTATATCAGGCAAAAAACAAAACATTAAAAACCAGATTTTCATTGATCAATTCCCAATTCATATAAATAAATTAGTTGAACTTATTAATATAAAATTTTTAAAAAATAAATATAACCAACAATCAGAAATCGATCTTGGAACTTACAAACTTAATTTAAATTCAAGAAAAATCTTTAATAATAAAGATAGTATTAATTTAACTGAACGAGAGGCAAACATTATAATTTTTTTGTATAATTCAAAAAAACCTGTAAAAATAAGTAAATTACAAACAGAAGTGTGGGGACATAATTCAAAATTAGAAACTCATACTGTAGAGACACATATCTATAGATTAAGAAAAAAAATAAATAATATTTTTAATGATAAGAATTTTATTAAAAGTTCTAAGGCAGGCTACTTAATTCAATGAAAAAAAAAAATCTTATTGTTAAAGATTTATTGACACCAAAATATAAAACTCGTGTAGTTAAGCCAAAAAAAGGCAAAGGAAGTTTTAAAAGAAAAAAAAAATAATTTTTAAAGTCTTGCCCCGATTTGTTGTATAACTTTAGAGGACATTTCAGTTCCTTTATCTAAGCTTTCTTTCAGTGACATATTATTTGCATGTCCATGTAAAAACCCAGCTGCAAAAAGATCTCCAGCTCCAGTTAAATCAACAATTTTAAGACCTTCTTTTATTCCACATTCTGCAACTTCATCTCCATTAATAGCAACAGCCCCCTTTTCACCTCTTGTTAAAACAATTATTTTTCTAAGTGATTTCGAAAAATTTATAACTTCATCAAAAGATTTTGCATCTATCAGTGACATTATCTCTTGCTCATTAGCAAAGGTAATATCTAATTTATTTTTAACTAATTCTAAAAAGTGAGGTTTATGTCTATCCACACAAAACTGATCTGATAATGACATTGCAACTTTATTTGCACTTTGAATTGCTTTCTCAAAAGCTTTTTTAGGCTCTCCTTCGTCCCAAAGATAACCTTCTAGAAGTATTGTTTCACTTTGTTTAATTGCATCCAAACTTACATCATTTTCATTTATTTTTCCTGCAGTTCCTAAAAAAGTACACATTGTTCTTTCAGAGTCAGGTGTAACTAAAATTAAACATGTTCCGGTAGGTAGTTCTTCTTTTTTCTTTGAATAAAAATATTTAACATTCTCTTGCTTTAGACCATCTTCATATTTTCCACCAAG
>MDTB01136050.1_pt1 | contig 10872 bp, 9 predicted proteins | sample 811161 | NCBI WGS metagenome assembly MDTB01 (sample SAMN05326650, study PRJNA326480) | marine metagenome | isolation source: seawater | place: Mediterranean Sea | collected 2009 | reverse complement strand
TAAAAATAATGTTTCCCATGATTAGTGGGGTAGGGGAAATAATTAGAGCAAAAGAATTTTTGACCAAGGCAAGAGCAGAATTACAAGATAGAGGCATTGATTTTGATCAGAATATTAAGGTCGGTTGTATGATAGAAACCCCATCTGCTGTTACCATTTGTGATATGCTAGCCGATGAAGTTGATTTCTTTAGTGTGGGGACGAATGACTTAGTTCAATACCTTCTGGCTGTTGACAGAATTAATAATGAAATTTCATACCTTTATGAGCCACATCATCCAGCCGTCATTCGTGCGATTGAGCAAATTACCAGAGTTTCAAAAGAAAAAAATATCGAGGTCACACTATGTGGAGAAATTGCTGGAGACCCGCATTTTCTTCCTCTTCTGATAGGCCTAGGGGTCGATGCTTTGAGTGCGACTAGTACTATGTTGCCCGAATTAAAGTTTTTTGGTCGAAGATTTACAATGACAGAAGTTAATCAACTTCGATGCAAAGTTATGGAAATGAGAAGACCTTCGGAAATAAAAGAATGTTTAAAATCTTTTTACGAAGAACGCGTTTCTGAATTGATAATATAATTGATTTTTCTATTCGTCCTGAAATTTAGACGCAAATAGTTCACTCATTTCTTTCTCAAACTTTTCTCCATCTTTTGAATCTATGTGAAAAGTGAGGAGTGTTCCTTTTGCTGCGGCAAGCATCATTATTCCCATAATACTCTTTGCGTTTACTTTTTCCCCATCTTTTTCAACCCAAATATTTCCATCATACTTAGTTGCAATACGAACGACCATGGCCGCCGGCCGAGCATGAATCCCCATTTTATTGGAAACCTCCAACGAGAATGATTGGGTTTCGCTTGAGTTGTTTTGTTCAGAATCACTCATCAATTCAATATTTAGAATTGGTATTGATTAAAAGACAAAGCAAAAGTTTTAACAAAGTAAAGAATGCATGCTGAACAAAGTGCTGCTGCTAGGTCGTCTATCATAACACCTATACCCCCTGGTAGTAGCTGCAGTTTTCTTATTCCAAGAGGCTTAGCGATGTCAAAAATTCGAAATAGAACAAAGCCGGATATCAAAATGAAAACAGAATCTAATTCATTAATGCAAAAAATATAAACTAGAGGTACAGCTGTGAATTCGTCCCATATGACCTCTGGAGGGTCGGCTTTCCCCAGTAGAACTTCCACTCGGCTACACATTGGAATGCCTAAAAAGAAGAGAAGCAAAAAGCAAAGAAGTATTAAGAAAGGTGGGATTATGGATAGCCAAATAAAAAAGATAAAAATTATTACACCTGCCAGAGACCCAAATGTACCAGGAGCTGGGAGTTTGGTTCCGACAGGTCCAAGAGTACTTAGGTTTTTAACCAGCCAGTCCATATTTAATCATTATCTTCAATGAGTAGATTCCAGTATTTTGAAAGGTAAACAATTCCAGATAAAACCGTGATAATAGTGGCTATTATCAAAGTTATCCTCCCAGACAAGAGCAGGTAGTGAATTAAATCTTGATGCAAAGGTCCTGAGATTATTTCACCGAAATCGTCTTCGAGTGCAATTTTACCAAGAAATAGGCAAATGCAGGATAATTGGATAACAGTTTTGAGTTTCCCAACTTTTTCCGCAGCTAATATTTTTCCTTTTGCTGAAGCGACCAGCCTTAACCCAGTAATTAACAATTCGCGGGACAGAATTAATAAAACAGGAAAAAGTGCCCATTTCCCAATTTCATCAAGAACGAGTAGGCTAATGAACATACCAAGGGTTAAGACCTTATCAGCAAGGGCATCCATAAACTTTCCAAATTCTGACACTTGACCAATTTTCCGAGCCAACCAACCGTCAAGCCAATCAGTCAGAGCTGCAAATAGGAAAAGCAACAAAGCAGAGGTACGAACCCATTGGTATGTGCTTTCAGAAGACGGGTACAATAATGCGATTACTAATAGCATTAAGGGAATCCGGGAAAGAGTGAGAAGGTTTGGCAGATTCATAAACAGCTTTATCAATACATCCCTGTTAGTTATTTGCAATAACAACGCATTCTTGGTTGTAGACTTGTTTTGATTATTCGATAGGATGAAATCTCATTGTATGAAAACTGCGATTTATCCCGGTACTTTTGATCCTGTTACTTTTGGTCACCTCGATGTTTTGGAACGTGCTTCCAAAATCCTCGACCACGTTGTTGTAGCTGTTTCAACTGATAGTCTAAGCAAAAAAACCGCTTTTGATTGTAAAAAAAGGGTTGATTTAATTCAGGAAAATATTGCCCATTTTAATAATGTATCAGTCGAATCTTTTGATGGTTTACTAGTCGATTATGCTAAAGAGATAAGTGCAAGTGTCGTCGTCCGAGGTTTACGGGCAGTATCTGATTTTGAATTTGAATTTCAAATGGCTCAGATGAACAGACACTTGGATTCCGTGCTGGAAACAATATTTCTGATGCCCAATGAAAAATATTTTTATACCAGTTCGAGCTTAATCAAGCAGGTACATCTTTTTGGGGAAAGAGAAACCGGACTGGTTCCTCCAAATGTTTCTCAAGCACTATCAGAATTGGCTAGTAACAAGTCTCTTTGATAAATAAAATATGACTGTTGATACCGATAGTGATTTAGGCACCAGGAAAAAGGCAACCTTTGGGGTGGTTTTCCTGACAATTTTTTTGGATATGGTAGGATTTTCCGTTATCTTTCCTCTGTTCCCCGAAATGCTCGATCATTATCTAGAACGGGAAAGTTTGCTTGGTGGCGGTATTCTTACGGATTTTGTTATCTCCATACAAGGGCTTGCATTTGAAGGTGCTGTTCAAAATAAGAGTTTTCGTTTTGAAACGGTTATATTCGGAGGTGTTTTAGGGTCCCTTTATGCCATACTCCAGTTCTTTTTTGCTCCTATTTGGGGCCGATTATCTGATAAAATTGGTAGGCGACCAGTTTTACTCACTACCTTGGGTGGGACTTGTTTGGGTTACGGATTATGGATTTTCGCTGGAGATTTTTGGATTCTGGTACTATCCCGGGTGCTCAGTGGTATTGCCAGTGGGAACTTGTCCGTTGCAACAGCATCAATTGCGGATGTTACATCTCGAGAGTCTCGTTCCAAGGGAATGGCATTTGTAGGTGTTGCATTTGGACTTGGTTTTGTTGTTGGACCGGCTCTCGGTGGATATGCATCTCAATTTATTTTGGCTGATCAATCTTCCTCTGTCCTTGGTTTGAATCCTTTTTCGGTGGCAGCCGCAATTAGTTTTGTTTTAGCCTTGGTTAATCTTTCATGGCTAGCCTTTTCATTTAAAGAAACTTTACCCGTTGAAAAAAGAAAAGTAAAAAAAGATGCAAAGCCGGTTATTTTTCAGCTTGGTCGGATACAAAACCCAGCTGTAAGAGATGCCTGCTTAGCATATTTATTTTATATGATCTCTTTTTCGGGAATGGAATTTACGCTTACTTTTTTAGCAGTTGAGAGATTTTCATATAATCCAATTCAAATAACAAAAATGTTTTTACTAATTGGGGGTACTTTAATATTTGCCCAAGGTTTTTTCGTACGAAGATTTGTTGGAAGAGTGGGGGAGAAAAGAATGGCTTTAGCTGGTATTCTAATTGGTCTGATTGCATTTTTAATGCTCTCTATTCTGCATGGTGAAACCTGGTTTTTTATATCTTTATTTTTAATGTCAACTGGCGTTGCTTTTATTAGCCCAACATTAACTTCACTAACTTCGTTGCATTCGGGTGAACAGGATCAAGGTTTTCATCTAGGTGTGTTCCGTTCCTCTGGTTCTATGGCTCGAGCCATAGGACCTTTATTTGCCGGACTGATCTTTTTTAAATACGGATCTTCATTTGCTTACTTTTTAGGTGCGCTTTTTTTACTCATTCCTTTTTGGTTTCTTTTCCGTGTTCCGCAGCCAGAAACCACGAGTAAATAAAAATCATTTGAATTTCTCCACCTTTTCTCTCGCCAATTCGGTTTAATTTCCTATGATTGAGAGTTTTTCCTCTAGTTAATAATTGCCATTTTATATCTTAATTAATTTCCTTAATGAATGTTGAAATTATCGATCAACTGATTGTAACAGATCCATCTCTTGAATCCTCGCGCCAAGCCCTTGAGGCAATGACTGAAGGTGCATATTGCATTCACAGAAGTTGGGGCTTGGGTAAAATCTCCGGTTTCGATCAGGAGCGTAAAATGTTATTGATTGATTTTGAGGATGATGAGCGTAAAAGCCACGCTATGGATCCTGTCTTCTGTTTAGGTAAAATTGAAGTTTTAGAGGCTGAACATATCATATCCAAACACAGGAATAATCCTGAAGAGATAAATTTATTGGCCAAAAAAGAACCTGTTGACTTAATAATCGATATCTTATCCAAATTTGAAGATGGTTGTGCTCCCACCCGTGATATAGAAAGAATTCTAAATTTTTTATTTGGCGCAGCTAAAGGAAAGAAATGGTGGACTGCGACAAAGAAGCTTTTGGTTAAGGACCCACGGGTCGCAGTTCCTAATAAGAAAACTGAACCCTATGTTTTACGGGATGAACCTGTTAAACCTGAGCAGGAAATTTTACAGGATTTCTTCGATGAGAAAAGATCGAAGGAGAAGATTGTTCTAGCTGAAAAGCTTTTTGATTTAGCTGCTGAAAAAGAAGACCTTCAAGCAGACCTCCCACAGGTTCTGAAAGATTTAACTAATGCAATTTTAGAGGCTCGTAATTTGAGTGATGCCGATCGCTTATACGGCATTTGGGTTCGTAATAACCTTGCTCGTGATGTTGAAGAAGATGTGGAGAAACTCGAACCTACATCTGCTTCAATCCTTAAGGAATGCGAAGATGATCTGCCCCGCTTGGCTAATTTAATGCCAACTAAATTTCATAACCGCTTTTTAGATTTGGTCACTCGTGTTTACCCTGAAAATTGGAAGCCGATTGTCTTGAATTTGATGCATAATACCATTGTTAAATTTTCTGGTGAATGTGCCCACTTTCTTATCGACCGCGATGAATCAAAATTATTAATTAAATCCTTAAACGACACTTTGGGAGAACAAACTTTAAAAGCACCCGTATTGCTTTGGTTACTGAAATTCCGCGAAATGTCCAAATTTAAGGATACGCTGAAAGATTTAATTACCCCAAGACTATTAACCGCAGTTTTTGCCGCGATTGATCATGAGTCTCTACACAACTCATCAACCCGGAGGATCCCCTTGGCTGAGATACTTTCGGAGGACAAGCAATTACTACCTGATATTTTAAGTAAGGGCAGTGCTGAAAATGCACAAGACCTTGCTCAAGCCTTAATTCTCAACCCGGGTTTTGAGGACTTAAGCAAACGATCTTTGCTTGCCCGTTTTATCAAGATGTTTCCTGAAATTCAAGATCTACTTGATGGTGGAGCTAACAGTGACTCGAGTTCCAGTACAACTGTCACAGATGATTCCTTGATAGTTTCCCAATCAAGTTACGACCAAAAGTTGGCTGACTTAGATGAGCTCACTAAGGTTAAAATACCTGAAAACTCACTATCTATTGAAGCTGCCCGAGAGCATGGAGATCTTCGTGAAAATGCCGAGTATCATATGGCAAAAGATGAACAGAAAGTTTTGCTGGCACGGCAATCAGAATTACAAACCGATATCATGCGAGCTAAACCTACTGATTTCTTTGATGTTTCAACTGACTCGGTTGGGATTGGTTCTATTGTGCAGCTTTTAGATCAGTCGACAAATAAAGAGCATACATACACAGTACTCGGTGCATGGGATAGTGATCCTGATAATAATGTACTTTCTTATCTTACTCCACTTGGCCAAATGCTTCTTGGGAAAAAGATCGATGATGTTGTTGAAACAGATGTCGAAGGTAATATCCAAAGTTGGAAGGTTCATGGTCTATCCCGCTGGGTGGACAAGAAATAATATCCAATTTATGGGATGACTATTTTAGCAAAGAGTCATCCCACCTTGAATTCATTTTATTTGGCGGACCCTTCAGGAAGGGAACTTGGATCGTGACATTAAAAATTACTGAAATTCTTCAGGTTTTGTCAGACAGTACTCGTTTGCGTATGCTTAGACTTCTTAAAGAAGAGGAGCTTTCAGTTGCAGAACTCCAGGAAGTGCTGGACATGGGCCAATCACGAATATCCAGTCATCTTTCTCTTCTGAGAAGATACAACATGGTAAGTATTAGAAAAGAGGGGAAGAAAACTTTTTATACTTTAGCTATTGATCAATCTAAACAGTTTGAACTGGTTAGGCTAGCCCTGAGTACTGATTCTAATGAAGAGTTTTGGGAAACTGACATGTCCGCACTTCAACGTATTGCAGATCGAAGAAGAAGAGCAAGTGAGAGATATTTTGACGAAGTTGCCGGTCGACTCGGAAAGAATTATGTCCCGGGACGTTCCTGGGATGCGATTGGTCATTTTCTTCTTCGCCTAGTTCCTAAAATTATCATAGCAGATTTAGGTGCTGGCGAAGGAGTCATATCACAACTTCTGGCAGAAAGGGCAAAAAAAGTGTATTGCATTGACCGTTCTAAAAGTATGGTCCGAATCGGATTAGAACTCTCCAAGAAAAACGGTCTTTCCAATCTAGTTTATAAAGTCGGTGACCTCGAAAAAGTTCCTTTGGCTGATGGATCTGTTGACCTCGCTTTGATGAGCCAGTCTCTCCACCATGCTGAGCATCCTGAAGTAGCTTTACAAGAGGCACACAGAATATTGAAGGCTGGTGGGCAAGTAATTATTATAGATCTAAAACAGCATCAATTTGAGAAAGCCAGGGATTTATATGGCGACCGATGGTTAGGTTTTGCTGAGAACGAATTATACAAATCAATTAAAGATTGTGGTTTTCAGAAGGTAAAAGTAGAAATTGTTGCAAAAGAAGACAACGAGCCATTCTTTGAAACTATTTTGGCAACAGCTGAAAAAAGAACTTAGTACGAACTCTTCTATTACTGTACAGGAAATCTTTCTGCTTCAGATTTGATTCCTGCAAATTTCAAAACTTTTTTAAGGTATCGAATAATATCTTCCAAAATCAAATATAGGCAGGGAACCATGACTAGTGTGATAAGGGTTGCAAAAAGAACACCGAAACCAATCGCAATCGCCATTGGTTTTAAAAATTGAGCCTGTAAGCTGCGTTCAAATAAAATTGGCAGCAATCCAACAAATGTGGTTAATGATGTTAAAAGGATTGGTCTGAACCTTGCCATTCCCGCTTTTTGGGCAGCTTCCAAAAGAGACCCAGATTTACTATTCTGATTTACATAGTGAACCAGAACTAAACTGTCGTTAATGACTACTCCAGTTAACGCAACAATTCCAAACATGGAAAGTTGACTAAGGGGAATAGAAAAAAGCAAGTGACCCAAAACTGCACCTATAAGTCCGAAAGGAATAACTGACATTACTAGGAGAGGTTGATAATAAGACCGAAAAGGTATTGCTAGTAGTGCATAAATAATAAACAGGGCAATCCATCCTGATTGAGCAAGACTTGAATCGCTTTCATTTTGTTCTTTGCGTTCCCCCACAAAACCAAATCTTAAATTTGGAAATTGTGTTCGAAGTAAGGGTAAAAAAGATTGATCAAGATCACGCTCAATACTTGGAATGTCGGCGATAATTTTATCGGCTGATGATTGAACATTAATAATACGAGACCGATTTGAACGTTTGATTGTGGGGTAACCATTTCCGTACTCAGTATCAGAAACTTCCTCCAATGGAACCTCAATACCTGCAGGAGTTCTTATTCTTAATCCTGCCAAGGCACTTAAGCTTTTTCTGTCTATAAGTGGGTAGCGTAGCATAACTTTTAATTCTTCTCGGTCACGCTGTAGCCTTTGTATCTCGTCCCCATAATAAGCTTGTCGTACTTGCCTACCCAAATCAGCCTGGGTTAATCCAAGAGCATGCCCAGATGAGTTGAGGTTGAGTTTTAACTCTCTCTTGCCACCTGAATAAGTATCAGAAATATCGAAAAGGCCTTGGTATTTTTTGAACTGCTGCTTGAGTTGGAATGCAGCCTGCGTCATGTCCTCCAAATCCTGACCGGCAATTTCAATGTCCAGTGCTGTCTTACTTCCTCCTGCAGCAACGTCACCGAAATAGAGTTGTTTCACCCCGGGTAACGGCTCAATTCTCTCTCTCCAAAGTGCTGAAATTTGAGGTGCACTTCTAGTCCGATCTTCCGATTTTATAAGCTCCACGCTAACTTCGCCCATATTTGAGCCCGTTACTATGTTTGATGAGCCTTTGGGACCACCAGAGAAAGGTTGTGCTCCCATGGTTCGCATATCATGCTTAAATGGATTGGGTTCACCCAGTGACTTTAAGTAAGAAACTACTTCAATCCTTGCATTTTCTACCCGCTGAATGGAACGCTCAGTAGTCGCTGCAGGTACTCCGTCTTGCATAGTAATTTTTACTGATATGTAATCGGATGGAACAGGTGGTACCCCACGGACAGACTTAACATGACCACCCAAGATTAAGGAAAATGTTATAATCAGCATGGCAATGAAGCACGCCACGACAGGCCATCGAACCTGTAAGCATTTGAGCAAGAATGGAGAGTAAACTTTTACTATAAATTTCTCTAATCCGTCAGCCACAGTCTCTTGCATGCGCGAGAACCAATTTTTTGATCCATTATTGAACCTACAAAAAGTCAAGTGGTAGGGCAGTATGAATTTTGATTCTACCAATGAAAAAAGAAGTGCCGGGATGACCACAAGTGGAATGTCTTTCATTAGTTTCCCCAGCCACCCTGGAAGGAAAAGAAGTGGAACAAATGCTACTACGCTTGTTAAAATTGCAAATGTAACCGGCATTGCAACTAGCCGAGTTCCCTTTATGGAAGCTTCTATCGGTGGTAATCCTTTTTTGCCCAAGGTATAAACTGATTCTCCAACAACGATAGCATCATCGACTAAAATTCCCAAAACCACTATAAATGCAAATAAAGAAACAAGATTAATAGATGCACCAATTACGCCCATTGTCGCAAATGCGCCCATGAAAGAAATAGGTAATCCTAGTGCGACAAAAAACGCCAAGGATGGTCGTAAGAAAAAAGATAAAACGAGAAAAACAAGAATAAGTCCATGTTGAGCATTACGAATCATCATATCCAAACGACCCTGCAAATAATAAGAACTATCTTGCCAAATGGTCATTTTGATTTCTTTTGGTAGCGTCGATTCCTGATTTTTAACATAATCGGACACCTTTGCAGAAATATCGAGTGGGCTTTGTTTTCCTACTCTGAAAACTCTAAGCGTAACAGCTGGCTCCCCTTTAAATTCTGTGTATAGAACTTTGTCTTCAAAGCCATCCTTAACATTTGCAATGTCCATCAGTTGAACAGATGAACCGTTTGGGGATGAAACAATATTGATTTGCTCAAATTGTTTTCCAATTCTTGCTTTTCCAGTTGTACGAATAAGTGTTTCTCCTGCAGTTGTTCTGGCAACCCCACCAGGGATATCGGTGGAGTTTTGCTTTAGAGACTTTGCCACCGAGTCAAAGCTCAATCCATGTTCTCTCATTGATTGCTCGGATAATTCAATGCCAATTTCAGGCTTCCTTATTCCAGAAATCTCGACTTGAGTAATCCCGGCTATATTTGTCAGTTCATCCTGAGTTTTCTCGGCAAGTTTCCTAAGGGATTGCACATCGCATTTACCATGAATAGCTAGAGCGAGTACGCGTCTCTTTGCCGTCATAACTTCAACAATTGGCTTTTCAGCTTCTTCAGGGAAGTTACTTATTGCATCCACTCTTACCTTAATTTCATCAGCAAGAGTTTTGGCGTCTTTTCCTTTTTCAACTTGAATGCTAACAACTCCGGTATTTTCTCTTGCAAAAGAAGTCATCTCCTTAATTCCAGTGAGATCCCAAATTTTTTCTTCTATTTGTTTACAAATTCCATCTTCCACTTCAAGCGGTGCCGCTCCTGGGTAAACTGCTGAAACAGTTACTATATCTAGATCAAAATCTGGAAAAAGCTCCATTTTTAAACCTCGAATGGAAATAACTCCTGCAAGCAAAATAATTCCGGCAAGTAAATTGGCAGCAACACCATTCTTAGCAAACCAGGCTATCATAATTTACTTCTGTTGGAATCAGTTGCTGGTTTGGAAATTCTAACTTTCATGCCTTCAGCAATTATGTCCAGGGGTGTGATGCAAATCTTTTCGCCATCATTGATGCCTGTTTTGATCCATGCATCAACTCCATTTTTTTTAATCGTTTTTACCTTTCGCAATTTAAGTCGGTTTTCTTGGTCTAGGATAAGTATCGTATCCATGGCCCGAAAAGCAGAGATCGGAACAACAAAAATCTTTATTTCAGGTCCAATCAGTTTAAGTTTAACAAATTGACCGAGGACTAATGGATTACTTGGTAAAGGTGAATCTGTGAAAGGGTCGGTAAAACAGTTTTCAAAGCTTGCAACCAAATTATGTAATCTGGTTTTGGGATCAATAACACCTAGCGAACGATCAATTGATCCCCTGTGGATCACTTTTTCCTCCTCATCTAAAATTTCAGCTGTAATTTGTTTTGACTGCTGAGGGAGTCCATCAGTAAATCCAAGAAAAGAGAGCTCTTTACTACTTAAGGAAAAATGAACATCGCCGGTTTTGATTGAATATATTTGAGCCAGACTAGATGAAGCACCTGATCCAACCTGTTGTCCGACATCTGCAAGAATATTAAGAATGCGGCCTCGGAATGGAGCACGAACTTCAGCTCTAGCAAGGTTTTTAACTGCTTGATGGTAATGTGCTTGAGCTGATTTTGCTTCGGCTTCCGCTTTCTGGATTT
>MDTB01239674.1_pt1 | contig 10873 bp, 4 predicted proteins | sample 811161 | NCBI WGS metagenome assembly MDTB01 (sample SAMN05326650, study PRJNA326480) | marine metagenome | isolation source: seawater | place: Mediterranean Sea | collected 2009 | reverse complement strand
CCAATTGAATAAATCAAAACGTCTATAGTAAGCCCAATTGACGAACGATTGCCCCTAAACTCAGTATTTTTGTATTTCTTTTTTATTCTCCAAATGGCTGAACCATTTTGAATCCCTTCAATATATCCATTAAATGGTTTATCTCTTAATTTTTCAAATACTATATTTCCATCGAAACAACATCCCATGAAAATTCCACCCGGTTTAAGGTTATCTGCCACATTATTAACAAATCCATCAAGAATTTTTTCAGATTTGAAGAAATAATGTGTAGCAAACATTACAGATACCATATCAAAGTTATTATTTATAAAATTAGTGTTAGGATGAATATTAGTATTCCATAGGTCATACTGAAGGGATGAATATCTTGTATCTGTGACTGATTTACCCTTGAGTATTGATTTACCAGCATCTCCAACTAAGAAATAAGATTTAGGTATCCTGATGCCTGTTTTTTCGGATTGTGTCTTGTAAAAATCATAACGCGCACATGCTCCATCATTCAAATCATCAATGTTATTACTTACATAATCAATACCAACAACGGTATCGATACCGCTGTCTCTCCACTTTGGAATATCTCCGCCTTTTCCACAGGCAAGATCTAATAAAGTTAATTTTTGTTCATCACTTATCTTAGCTACATTTGCTGCATTACTTATTAGTATTTTATTTTTTATTATTTTATTGTGAAAATCTTGTAACCCGAGTGTTATAGATTTGTCACGTTTTTGCTCTCTTTTGTAGTATTTTTCTTCTTCTTGAGATATATTAGGTATATTTTGTCCAGTTGTAATCATTTCAATTGTAATTGGATTATGAATAGTACGCCAAATATTATCAGCTACATCCATATGATTTCCGTAATTAATACTAACTTTGAATACAGAATGATTTTTATAGTAATTTTCAATTTTGGTCATATTTTGTTTTATGATTTCAAATGCAGTTCCGCTGCTCTTAATTTGTAAATCTCTACGGATACGTTGTATATTTCTATCTAAATGAGAAAACTCAAATTTTTTCATTGACCGTTCATCATCATATTTATTTACAATATTAATACAATGGTTAATTTGAAGTTGAAGACGTTTTTGTTCATTGAGACCAAGTTTATAATTAAATGTTTTATCATGACGAGTACGTAATACCTTCCATCTCAGACTAGGATTTGATACAAAATCAGGATTATCAGATATAAAGTTATTGTAACTTATTTCTACTATTGTATCATCATCAATTGGATTATTATCTAAATCAACGGGTACCTTTTTTATAGAATAATTTTTACGTACATTACTTACTGGTATAAGTATTTGATTAATATTTTCCTCAGATGGATTATTAGGATTAAATGGAACAGGTTCAAAAATTTTACGTCTTCTGTTGAATTTAAAATCACATGGATTTTTATTATCGCGTACTTGGCCACCATTAAATAATTTAGCTGAAATATATTCATTATAAACAGTTTCTCCGTCTGTAATTGTCGGTATTTTAATTACTCTGTTCCTTAATACTTTGCGAGAACCTCTTTCAGCAATAACATCTTTATCAAACTTGATAAGAAAATCAATTGTGTTATCATGTGGTGGTTTCCATTTTAAATTGTGAGACCAACCAGAACCTTGTTTAAGGTCATAATCAATGCGGTTTTTTGAATAACCTACTGGATAATCAGCAGGAGTATAGATAAGACCATCAAGATAGTATCTTGAATTAATTGAGCTATTTACTTTTTTGGATGTCCAATCATTCCATATTTTCATAGAGTGTTCAAATATTTTTTCATCATTGCCAAGATAAAATTCTTTTACAAAAATACCAAATTGTCTATTATTAATCGAGACCTCTTTAGTCTTAAATTGTCCATATTCTTCTTTTGTTACGAGGTCTTCTTTGCCAACTATAAGCAATCCATCTCTTTGATCAGATTTTACGATATAATCAATTGAATCATCATCTATATCGATAGCAATAACTTTAACAATAGAGCCTTCTTCAAGTGAATATTTAGGTTTTTTAAGCACTACCTCCGAACCTTTAGTGATATTACTTGATGATATCAAAGTGTGTTTTGTATCGGTTGATGATATATGAATTACTTTTTTAATTAATTCTTTATTCATATCTACATATTTTCTTGCGAAATTAATACGGGTATCAATCGATTGTTCTTCTATCATTAAAGGTAATTTACATTTATCTGAACCATCATACAAATAGCAATCAAAGATTCCATATTTATTAAGTATATTAGATTTAAAATCAACAGGCAGATATTCACCATTAAGAATGTATGAACCCTTGCTTGACTTACCAATTAAACCTGTAGAATGTACAATCATATTAGAATCAATCATAAATATTTTATTATGATAGTTACTATTATCAGTATCATTTTCTCCAACTTGAAACAACAACATATTATATCCGTCAGCTTTATCAGTTACAGTGTAATTATGTGTAATTGCATGAGGATTATCGTTGCGTACATTATGTAGGTCGATACTTATTACTTTTGGACTAAGATAAAAACTCGAATTGTTATAAAATTCATTCCTAAAAGATTCGATATCATGTAATGTCTTACTGAGAGATTCTATAAGCTCTTCTATCTTTACAATACTAATATTTTTATTAATATTAAAGTAATCATACGGATCAGTATACTTAGATTCAATTTCTTCAACTTTGGATGTATAACCTTTACTTTTCATAACATTAAATTCCTTGAGGCTTTGTAAACAGTTCAATTTAGTTAATACCCGGTCTGTATACATTTTAGCAACAACTCTTCTATAAATTTTAATTATATCATTTTCAACAAGTTTAGAGGTAAATTGTTCAGTAATACCTATATATTCTAATGATTTGATATATATATTATCAATAAACTTCATAACTGTATTATAACTATCATTAACTGATTTGTCAACTCCATTTAAGCTATATTCAATTTCATATTCATATGTTTCATCTTGTTGACTCAGTTCAGAGTCAATTATATTTATAGAAGGTATTGGATTTCGATTGTGATCTGTTTTAGAACTTTTTACTTTTGTAAGATCAATATTAAATTTCATACCGTCGATTTCATATTCATAGCTTATACGTTGTTTTAACCTATAAATTTTAGGTAATTGATAAAAATCCATTTTTTGTACATCGTTAAATGCATCAGTAGCATTCTCCCGCATTTTTCGTATATTTTCATCACTTATATCTCCCTCAAATTGTTTTTCTACAAAATTATAATTCATCTCGAATTTACCACCAAATCTCGTTCTCAGAGAAACACAATCTACTAGAGCTCTATTTTGACGTGTTCTATAACCGTCTCTTTCCATTTCTAAATATACCTTTTTATCTACTTCATCTTCAAGCCTCCAATCAAGAGAGCCCTTGTACATAACTTGGTAAATATTACTAAAATTACTTAATTTATTATATTTACTTTTTTTTATCCATTGATGCGGTTGTGGAAGTGTATTGGTTTTACAATATTCACTTATAGTATCTTCGCCAAATAAACTAAATCTTAGATCTGAAATTCTAAGATTTGTTGTACTTTTTTTTACAGAAATATCTAATGATGTTTTGTTAGTTTTTTTAACACCTAAATCATCCATAAATTTTTCCAAACTACGGAATTGAGATAGATTAATAAGGTTTGAATCGCCTCCAAATTCACGCATAGGAAGACCAGACCTTAGTTCACATTCAAGCTGAGGATAGTTATAATTATTCATAATATTTTTCAAATATAACTGAATTTGTTTAGTTTCATTTGGACTAATGACCTGACTCATTTATTTTATAATATAATAAAAGGTTTTTAAATAAAAAAAATCAAATTTAATTATTACAAAGCAATCATATCAATTAATTCTTCTTTCTTTATATTAACTCTGCCTGTTTTGCCTTGTTTTTTTATATCTAAATTAAGCATTTTGGCTATGTTTTGAAGCTCGTCAAGTTTTTTTGATTCTAGTGTGCATTTGCTAAATTTAGTATCAATACTTAGTATTTTTATACAATCGATTCCACGTAGAAATTTATTATAGCACGAATAAGTGGTTGTGTAAACTTTACTTTTAGTTTCACTAATAATTACAGTGGCTCTAGAATTATTAAATTTTGTGATAAATTTAATTTTGTTATCATATATATAAACAATATTAAGTGAAATAATATCACCATAAATCTTCAACATATTCACTGTAATTGGTAAATTATTAGATAATATATCGTCAGCTTCTATTTTTTTAAAATGTTTGGTTGAATAATCATAGTTACGATAATAATTTTCTTTGTTAAATATTGTTATGAGTTCTAATTTAATTGATTTTAATTCATCTACTTTATCATTATCAGGTAAATTATAAAACAACGGCGAGAGTGCACTAAGTAATATAGTGCTTAAATAATCGCCTGCCTTATTAATACTTAAAATATCCAATTTTGAATCTTTTTCAATGAATTCATTAAGATAGTTACATGGACATTTAAGTTTATTAGTTTGTGTATTAATATTTATTTTACTTGTTTTAGTTGTATCATGATTAATATTTGCTACTGATATTTCTTTAACTATTGGCTTGGGAACTTTTAATTCAGATTCATTTATGTTAATTTTATCATGATTAACTACAGGATTTTTTAGAATTTTTGTAATATCTGAAGATATGTTTGTATTAGTATATTTAAGTTTATTAAAGTTACAAAATTGAAGTTCCATCTTTGTTTTTTTATATTGCTTATGAACTACATTTATCTTAAAAATACATTCACTTGGATTAAGCTGTGAAATTTTTTTATCATTTACATTATTAATATTACAAAATACATTATCTAACAAATACTTAAATTTCTTGTTAATAATATTCATAATTATATAATGAGTATCATTACTTTAAATAAATCAAATTTAAAAATCATTTGTATCACTTTCTGAGTCTTCAACATATAAATTATTATCATTATCATCATTATCACTTAAATTGTCATTATTACCATCATCTTCGTTATGTGGATTATCATTATTGACACATTCATCTTGATTATCATCATATTGATTATTTTCATCCAAATAATCTTCACATTCAATATCTTTATTTATTAAATTATTAAATTTAATTTTTTTGCGATATTTAATGACTGTTGATTCGTCATCAGAATCGTAACTATAAATTGATGTTTTATCATCAAGTGATACACTATCAGTAGGTATAAAAGGTAAATCTAAACTATTTTTATTAACATCTCTACATTTTTTCAATACTCTTGCCTTAACACCAGCAAATTTAGCTTTAGAATTTTTAAGCTGTGGATAATTAATTTTAGACTCTGTTTTTTCAAATTGTTTAATGTTAGTAACAGACAATTTATCTAAAAAATTCTGAAAAGTAAAGTTTTCATTTTTCTTTGTTTTAAGTCTCAACAATTCTGATTCTATACTTTGTTTATCTAATGTATAACCTTTATATGTGGTATTATTATTTTTCTTTTCTTCTGTAAATTTTTCTACCTTTTTTTTTTCTGCTATATCTTTCCTATAATTTTTGGTATACTGTATGAAACTAATAATTTTACTTATAGTTTCGTCATCCAAAAATTTAAGATTAACATATACACCTCTTGAATTTTCTGAATACTTAGATGAGTTATTTTGGCGAATGATGTTAAATACTTCTTGAAATTCATTCTGATTAAGTTTTGGTATTTCTTTTTCTAAGATTTTTTTATTTTTATAAGATGTTTTAACATCTAATTTATTTGTCTGTAGAGACATTTAATATAACAATAAAAAAAATTTTTGAACTTTAAATTTAGATAGTTTTAATATATTGAGCAATAACTTTAATATTTGATGAATTTAACTTAAATTTATAGTTAATTATTTCTACTTCTATTTCACTCCCTATTTCAATTTCACCTAATACATCCGTATTATTGTGATGTGCAGATGCTATAATAATATGAAGAGGTCCATTTATTGCAAATAAACCAATTTTATTTTTTCCTATAACTTTACAAACCAGTTTATTTGCTACAGACGGTTTACATATAGCTGCTTCTACTTTTATATCATAATTTATATTTCCGTTGAATTGACTAGAATTAATAACTCCCATGCTTCTTGAGATAATTTTTATACTATCGTTATCTATATATCCAAGAGAATTGCATCTATTTCCTAATTTTTTTTTTATTTTTTGTAATAATATTGAATTAATTGTGTCTTCATTTTGAATCATGTTACCTGATAATTGGGATGCTTCAATTGCTTCCTTAATGTTAAATACTTGATTCAAATACAACTGTTTAGTTTCTGTTGACATTATTTATATAATAAATATAAATTTTATATAAATATTATCAATTTTTTTGTTTAATTAATTCAATCTCAAGTAATCTTTCCTCAAATGTATAAAAATATCTCTTTGCAGAAGATTCACCAATAAAATCATTATATCTAAGAAGTAATTCTATTTCTTGACACATGGTTCTTTTAGGAATACTTCTTCCAGAATCATTATAGTTTTTATGTGGTAATACTTTTCTTGAATTTTTTTTATCAGCCTCTGTATAATTTCCTTCACCAATTATATCCTTTATTATAGCTTCAAGATGAACAGTATCTTTAGCTCCTTTAGCTTGACCACACAATGCACCTTTACGATCATATTTTCTATTATGTTTGTTTAGGATAGTTTTATGTTCTCTATATTTACCATCATCTTTATTAATAATTACAAATTCATTACTTGATGTTTTATCTCTTTTTAATTTAGTTTCAATAAATCCATACCTATTAGATTGATTATCACCTAAAAAATTAATATCTTCCGGTTTAAAAAGTAATTTATGATAACCTTTTTCCATGTTAACAAGATTACCATCTTTGTTAACAAATATAAATTTAGCTTTATCTGTAATAAATCTTAAACCACTTATTTTATCTGTTTTACTATCTGGATCAAAATCTTTTTTAGTCAATATATATTGAATAGTATTATTTCTACTATAATATTTGTAAATATCTTCTTCAATCGGAATTAGTTTATCTTTATTAAGTTTTTTTTGTACAATTTCTTTTAGTATATTCATTCTGATTTCAGGTGTAATATTAGTTAATCCGTCTTCATATATAGAATAAAACATTTGTAATTTTAAATCTTCAATAGTTGGTACAAGATATTCTTTATGTTTTAAAGGTTTTTTCAAACCTGAATAATACGTTTTGCGTCCACTGCCATTGTAAGCATTTTCGACATAAGTATCGGTATATTTACGTGCACTTATGAGACTATTAATATATAATTTATAGTCAAATTTAACAGATTTTGATTTTTGTTTTTTTTTACTACGAGATAAGTTAAATTTTAAGCTTTTAATACTTGGTTTTTTAAGTGTATACCTGATTTCAATATCTTTTGGTCTTTTAAAATTTGGTATAAAACGATATAACATAGGAGTTTGTTCGTCAAGGGCTTCCGGTTGAAAAATATAATTATTACCTATTTCTCTGATATATCCAATTCTTCCAAGACTATCATACATTTTTTCTTTGTTATTAATTATAGTATTTAAAGTTAAATATATAGCATCTCTGCTTACATTAGAACCTAAATTATATTCCACATCATTAATAATATTTTCAATAGTAACAGAATAATTATGTGAAAATATAGCTTTTATAATATACCTAATTTTATTTGTTTCTTCTTGTGTAAAAAATACATTCCATGTATCACTATCTTCGTAATCTGTATTTACACCCCGGGTGCATTCCATTTCACATTTGCTAAAATTACACTTTTCACTAAAATCGACATCACCCATACTATAATTTATTTTATTTCCTTTTGAGTTAGTTATATCTAAAACTTTATCTGATAACCTGATATTATTAAGTTTATTTAATTCACAATCAATTGCATTTTTTTTAAGAATTATTTCTAACTTGGCCATATTTTTCTTTTTAAAGAATGCTCTTCTGTAAATACGCTCATCACTTGATTCTCTGTCGTTATCAATATGTGCAGCATGCAAGTAAATAGTAACATTTCTTTCAGATTCATTAAGTTTACTATGAGATTTATTACGTATTGCGCGGCCGGTTGCTTGTTTCATCTGGTTAAGATGGTGCCAGGGGTCCATAATATGTACTTCTCGAATGTTTAAAAATGATATACCCTGTTCTACTACCTTAGTACCTAATATTATTTTAATATGTTCTCCTGTAATATTTTCTTTACCCATTTCACCACGGGCTTCCTTTACTAAATTGTTCAATTTTACTTTAGTTATAGAACCATCAAGTAATATATATTTAGCTTGCTTAAAGTTTTTCTTTTCATCAGCACTTAATTTACTATAGTATTTATTGTGTCTTGCACAGAACATATCACGTTTTTTATCAGTTTCCAATAAATTTTTATTTTTATTATCACCATCATACCTGACAAATCCATTTTCTTCCAACGCTAATGCCAAAGCTAGATTACCTGCAGCTAAAAATTGAGAAAATACAAAAACCATCCCTTTACATGTTGATATAGACTCTATTATATTTTTAAATTTAACTGAAAATTTTGCAAGATTATCTATGTGTAAAAATGCTTTTCCATTAATATTTTTTGCATAATCTTCATAATGATAAACATCATCTTTTTTAGTAAAGCACTGTGCAATACCTCTATCAGCCAATTCTCCATCTAGTTCACCTTCCAATTCACCAGATTCAATCAATATATTAGAAGGAAAAACTATATTAGAACATTGTAATGGTTTAATTGAAAAAGCATTATTGGTAATATCATCTTCTTTGCCATCTATATTCTGTATTAAATGATATTTTTGCCAATCACTGACTTGATTTCTAAATAACTTAAAATCTGTATTGGATGGAATAAGTTCATCCTCGTCTATATCACTAGGAGACGGAATATATGTGTTTTCATGACTTGGCCATAATGTGATGGGAAATGTTTTCGGATTTTCTCCACGGACATATGAAATATATCCAGTTGTTTTTTCTAACAACATCTTTCTAATTTCATCTGTATCTTTTAAGCGTATACCATCACTTTCAAATACTTTATTTTCATCTATTGGGGCTCTCTTATCATTCCATAGTAAAAGATTTATAAGGAGAATTATTTCCTTTGAAATATTATACATAGGTGTTGCTGTCAATAAAATAAATTTGGTATTTTCAGCATATCTTGCTATAAGTTCAATAAATGGTAAAGCTTTTTTATCTTTAACAGAACCACTTTCACGCATTACGTGAACTTCATCCATGATTATTACTCTGTTAGAAAATCTTTTTTTAATGTAATCTATTTTAGTTTTTTGTATAGATTTTTTACCAACCTTATAGTGTTTAAGTTCTGTTACAATACTTTTAGCAAGTTTACTGTAACCATAAAATTCATAATATAAATTAATATCTTTTTTTACTTTCATTTTGACTCTATCAATATTATCCCTGCTAAGATTGTATTCGTCCTTATAATAGGTATTGCCAGTACATTGAACTGGTTCTGTTGATTTACTCTCTATTCTCTTTAATTCTTTTTCAACATTAAATATTTCATCTCTCCAATTTTGTTGTAACGTTTCAGAAGGAGTTAATATAATTGTTTTTTTTCCATTTACATACATTTTTTTCCTGAAATTTTCAGCGATTGTTATACCAGAGCAGGTTTTACCTACTCCAACTTCGTGCCATATTAGTATTCCATTATAAGGTGTATATTCAGATATATAATTCTTTACAAAAGTTTGATTTTTACTTAGCGAAAAACCTGTATCTCTTGTAGAATCTGCTCTTTCCTCTTCATACTTTGTTTTATTGAACTCTTTCTTATTATAAATTTGATTATTAAATGTATTTTTTTCTTGAATAGGATAATAATTAAAATTATTTTCAAAGTTAGGAATTGCAGAATTAATACTCTTCTCTATTATTTCAAGTACTATATCCTTTTCTATTTCATAAATTCTTCTTCTTATATCGTCCATTTTTAAAGATAAATTATCAGAATTAATCAGAGCGTTTATTTTTTTAACCTTTTCGAGTAAATTTTGCAAAATATAAACATACTTATCATCATCTTCTGTTTCATTATACCATCTACTTACTAAAATATTATATATACTAGTATATACCTCTATAAATTTACCTTTTTTACCTAGTGCATTTTTATCTATAGCCTCTTTAGTTATCTCATCTTCTATTTGTAATAATTCCTCGTATTTATGTTTATCCATTAATATATACATGTTTTTTAAAATAATTTAATTAACTATTTGTTAAAAATTTATTTACTCTTGCAATTAATTCTTTCTTTTTAGTATCATAAGTTCTAAATTTATTGATAACACCGCTAAGTGGTAAAAATAAAATATTACTTATTTCAGTGTATTGTTCAGGTTTAAACTCATCAATAGTTAATTTACCATTACCAATATATTCTGCTAAAAAATAAATATTTCTATATTTAATGTTATCATAACTTCTGTATTCTTCATTAAACTCTATATTTTTATTTACAATTATATCATTCGCTGAAATATTTGTTTCCTCAGAAAATTCTCTAATAGCTGCATCATAATTAGATTCATTATAGTTTCTTCTTCCTTTAGGAAATCCCCACTCTTGTTCTGAATAAACAGTTTTTTTATTATAAATAAAACTATTAATATTTATTGTAGAATTATTAAACATATATCCTTTCTTCATCTTATTAAATTTAGATTCTGCTTTTTCTAAATCACGTTTTATTTTTTCTGAATTCTTCTTAAATATTTTATCCATCCATAAATGTTCCCACAAAAATCCAAAATTTTTATTCTT
>MDTB01236689.1_pt1 | contig 10873 bp, 8 predicted proteins | sample 811161 | NCBI WGS metagenome assembly MDTB01 (sample SAMN05326650, study PRJNA326480) | marine metagenome | isolation source: seawater | place: Mediterranean Sea | collected 2009 | reverse complement strand
GTTAGAAAAAAATTATTAACATTAAATAATGATAAAAACATTTATTATCTTGATTTGTTTAATGAAACAGTTAACCTTACTGATGATCAAAGGCGTTTGCCTTATGATGGACATTGGAGCAAAATAATTCATGAAAAGTTTGCAAAAATTATAAATGATCAAATAAAAGAAAATTTATCAAAAGGAATTAGATTCTAAGAATAAATTTAATAATGTTTAGAATTTGATTTTGAAATAGGAAAAATAAATGAAAAAAATCATACAAAATCCAAGAACTGGCCATATTTCTGTTGATGTTTCTGCCTTTCCCCAATGTGGCAAGAATGGAGTTTTAGTTAAAACATACTACAGTTTAATTAGTTCAGGAACAGAGAAAAACACCGTTGAAACAGCTAAAAAAAGTCTTTTAGGGAAAGCAAAAAAAAGACCAGATCTTTTAGGTAAAATAATTGATTTTTCAAAGAAAGAAGGAATAAAAAGTGCCTACAATCTAATTCAAAGCAGATTGTCTACTCCTTTACAACTAGGATATTCTTGTGTAGGTGAGGTGATCGAAGTAGGCGAAAATGAAAAAAATATTATGGTTGGTGATATTGTTGCTTGTGCTGGAGGTGGTTATGCCACCCATGCAGAAGTCAACTTTATACCATCTAACTTGGTTGCAAAAGTACCTGATGGAATTTCTTATAAAGATGCAGCCTACTCAACTTTAGGAGCCATTGCTTTGCATGGAATAAGACAGTCATCAGCTTCTATTGGAGATTCAGTTTGTATTGTGGGAATGGGCCTAATTGGGTGCTTAACAGCTCAGCTTTTAAAGGCTCAAGGCTGCAGATTAATTTGTGTGGATGTTTCAGAAGAAGCATTAAGCAGTCTAGACAGCTTTATTTCTGCTAATGATTTGAAAATTAATTCATCAAAAGATAGTGGCTTCAAAAAGATTCAATCATTTACAAGAGGACGAGGGGTTGATAGCGTGATTATTACCGCAAGTTCTAAAGATAGTTCATTAATTAATTATTCGGTAGAAGTATTGAGAGACAGGGGAACCCTAGTTATCTTAGGTGATGTAAAAGTTGATATTCCAAGAGAACCTTTTTATAAAAAAGAAATCAATGTAAAGTTCTCAAGATCATATGGTCCTGGAAGGTATGATCAACAGTATGAAGAAAAGGGTATTGACTATCCTTTGGGATATGTAAGGTGGACAGAAAATAGGAACATGGAATGTTTTTTAGATATGTTAAAAGAAAAAAACATTAATCCTTCTGCTCTAACTACACATGAATTTTCAATTGATGAAGCAGTTAAAGGTTATGAAATGATACTTGATAAAGATGTATACTGCAAAGGGATTGTCATTGATTACAACAATCCTAGTTCCATAAAGATTGAAAAAACCTTTTCATTGAATTCAGTTAATGCAATTAACCAAGATATTATCATAGGTTTTATAGGTGCAGGGAAATTTGCATCATCATTTCTATTGCCACAACTATCAAAAACTAAAAATGTATATTTTCATACTATTGTTAATAATTCAGGATTAAGTTCAAAGGCTATTCAAAAAAAATATAATTTTTTTAAATCTTCTTCAGAAACTTCTGATATTGTTGATTGTAAAGAAATAAATTTAGTATTTATTACATCAAGACATGACACTCATTGTGAATACCTCATAAGAGCTTTAGAAAAAGGTAAAAATATATTTATCGAAAAGCCAATTTGTATAAAACAGAATGAACTTGAAGAAATTAAAAGCAAAGTAGATCAACTAAGTAAAGCAAACAAAATGAATGTTTTGAGAGTTGGCTACAATAGAAGGTCCTCAAAAATTTCTTTAAAGCTAAAAAAGGAGCTTGAAAATCATGTTAGACCAATTTCAATTCTATATCGAGTAAATGCTGGATTGCTAGATGAGAATCATTGGCTTCTTGATGATGATATTGGAGGTGGTCGAATAGTTGGAGAAGTATGTCATTTTGTTGATTATTGCATTTTTTTAGTTGGGTCAAAGATCAAAAGTGTATTTAGTACTTCAGTTAACTATAATGGATCAATAAAAAATCAAGATTCTATTCAAGTTAATATTTGCTTTCAAAATGGATCAATGGCTACAATTATTTATCTTTGCGATGGGGACTCTAGTTCTTCTAAAGAGTTTATTGAAGTTACTGGAGATGAAACTATTTATCAAATTGATGATTTTAAATCTCTTGCAACGATTAAAAGTAGAAAAAAAAGAATGATTGTTTCCAGCTCAAGCCAATTGAAAGGATACAGAGAAGAAATTGAAGATTTATTTGCAGTTTTAAATGAAGGGGAATCTGATAGAGAAATGCCTTTTGACCAAATATACCATGGTATGAAAGTTGTTTTTGCAATAAAAGAATCACTAAGAACCAATCAATTGATAAAAATTGATTAAAGAAGAAAAGAAATTCTTTGAAATAATTTTTGATCTGGAAAAGAATATTTCAAAAACAGGTTACAAGGGTTATGATCCCTATGATGGTCTGAACTCTAGATTATTTCAATTTTTACCATTAATAAACAAAAATAAATTTTTCAAGATTGCTTGGACGCAGTTTTTCAAGCTATCAAAATTTAATGTTAGATCTTTATTCTTAATTAATAAGGAAATTAATCCAAAGGGAATGGGTTTAGTCCTAAGCTCATATGTTAATTTATTTAGACTTACAAAAGATGAAGAGTGGCTTTTAAAGGGTAAGGAAGTTGCAAACTGGCTTGATTTAAATCATTCTAAGTATTCTTCTCATAAATGTTGGGGATACAACTTTGATTGGCAAAGCAGAGCATTCTATGTTCCAAAAGGAACTCCCTCTGTTGTTAATACATCATTTATTTGCCATGCTCTTATGGATTTATATGAAATTGATAAAGATTTGAAGTGGTTGGAAATTGTCTCATCATCAATCAGCTTTATTTTAAATGATTTGAATAGATATGAGTCAAATGATGAAGCTTGTTTTTCTTATACCCCAATTGACAATTTGAAAATTGATAATGCAAACCTATTAGGTGCAAGTGCTATAGCACGCTTTATGAAAATACAATCATCAGAAATGTTTGAGGAGATTTTGATTAAGACTGTCAATTTTTCTATTAGAAATCAAAATAATGATGGATCATGGTACTATGCAAAAACTTCATATCAAAGGTGGATTGATTCTTTCCATACAGCATTTAATTTATTCGCTCTTCAACATATTAATAGCTTTAGATATAGTAATGAAATCTCTGAAGCGATTGATAAAGGTGAAGCCTTTTATTATAATAATTTTTTTACTAATGAGGGTTTAGTAAAGTACTATCATAATTCATTGTACCCTCAGGATATACATTGTTATGCAAGTGTGTTGATGTATTCAAAGTATTCAAAAAAATATTTTAACTACGAAAACAATATTAGATGGGCACTGAAAAATATGTATTTAGGTTCAGGAAGGTTTAAGTTTAGGAAAAATAAATTTACAAAGCTATTTGATAATAATATATCTTATTCAAGGTGGTGCAACTCCTGGATGTTGCTTGGTCTCACAAATTATTTGATTTCAATAAATGAAAAATAATAGAACTATAAAATTATTTGATTTTGAAATTCTACAAATAATCAAATCAGATTTAATCCAATTGATAATCAGATCAATAAATGAAAAAGACCCTCAATACTTAATTGCCCTAAACCCTATAAAAATTATTAAATCAACAAAGGATAGAGAATATAAAAAGCTTCTTGGTGATGCCACTTATACATTTGCTGATGCGATTGGTATAGTTTGGGCCGTAAGAGTTTTGAATAAAGTTAAAATAAATAGAATAGCAGGCTTTGATTTAATGCTTGAACTTCTATCAGAGGCAGAGGCCAATAACTATAGAGTTGCGTTTATTGGAGCTTCAAGAAGTTCAATTGAAAAGGCGCAAAATGAAATATTAACAACGAATACAAAATTAAATCTAGTTTTTTGTCATCATGGATATTACAAACAATCTGAAGAAGATAGAATTATAGACTCATTGATTGAGCTTAAGCCGGATATGGTTTTTGTAGGAATGGGTACAGGCAAACAAGAAGCTTTTTTATCAAAGGTTTTAAAAAAGAAAATGGTTCCATTCTGCATGACAGTTGGGGGTAGTTTTGATGTCATTTCCAGAGAGAGCCCAAGAGCTCCTGAGTTTATATGTAGAATTGGATTAGAGTGGCTGTATAGATTGATTCTACAACCCTGGAGATACAAGGTTATGTTGGCTCTTCCTGAGTTCTTAATTAAAGTTTTATTTAATAAGTATAAAAATGATAAAGAATAAAACAAATAAGCCTTAATTTTTTAGCATGATTACTTTAGGCATTCACGATGGACATACAGCAACAGCATGCATAGCTAAAGATGGAGAGATTATTGCATGCATTTCAGAAGAAAGACTAGTTAGAAAGAAAGAATGGGGAGGATTTCCTGAAGAGTCTATAAAATGGTGTTTTAAGTATACGGGTTTTCAGCCAGAAGATATCAAGGGAGTTGGTATTGTTGGGCTGGGAGAGCCAACGATACACAAGTCTTATAGTAAGCCAATGATATTAAAAAAACTTTTTTATTATTTGACCTTTATTCTCCCAAAATCATTTTTAAAGTCTTCTAAATGGATTCCGTTTGCTCAATGGGCGATGTCAAAATCAAGGTCCAAATCAAGTCATGAAAAGATCCTTAAAAAATTAGGAATTACTGCTGAAATAAAGTACTATGAACATCATTTCATGCATGCTGCAACTGCACATTATTTATGCCCATGGGGTGTTGAAGAAAAGAATTTAGTCATAACTAATGATGGCTCTGGTGATGCAGTTGCCGCAACTGTAAATGTAGCTAAAGGCATGGAACTTGAGAGAATGGAAACAATATCAAATTATAATTCAATTGGAGAGTTTTATACAAGGATTACTCAGTTTCTAGGAATGAAGCCAATGTCTCATGAGTACAAAGTAATGGGTTTGGCACCTTATGCAAAAGAATCATATGCTAGCAAGACTTATAATGAGATTAAGGATTGGTTTAAAGTAAGTAGTAAGAACAAAACTGTTTTTGAAAATAACAGTGGATTATGGAGATGGCAATATCTTAAAAAATTCCAAAAAATATTTTCCTTAAATCATCGTTTTGATAATATAAGTTGGGCCGCTCAGAGATTAGTGGAAGACATTCAAGTTGAGTGGATTGAAAATATTATTGAAAAATATAAGATATATAATTTGGTTCTATGTGGAGGTGTATTTTTAAATGTTAAGGCAAATAATAAAATTCTTAATATTCATAAAGATAAGAATATTTTTATCTTTCCAAGTGGAGGAGACGAATGTCTTCCAATGGGTGCTGCGATTCAAAAGCAGGTAGATTTAGGAGCCAATAAAGTTAAGCCTCTAGGATCTTTATATCTAGGTGATGAGTTCTCAGATGAAGAGATTGAAAGAGAATTAAAGTCTAACTCAAAAAGACTAAATTATAATTATGAAAGTAATATTCACAAGTTTATAGGTTTGAAAATAAATGAAGGGTTAATTATAGGAAGGTTTTTTGGTAGAATGGAATGGGGAGCTAGAGCCTTAGGAAATAGAAGCATTATAGCAGATGCTAGAAGGCCTGATGTGTTAAAAAGAATTAATGAGGCTATAAAAAACAGAGATTTTTGGATGCCTTTTGCACCTAGTGTTCTTGATAGAAGAATGACTGACTATTTTGATATGCCTAAAGACTTTTTTGCTCCATATATGGTTATGGCTTTTCCTTCAACAAATTTAGGTGTAAAGCATTTAAAGGGTGCTCTTCATCCCTATGATTTAACTGGAAGACCTCAAGCAGTAAAAAGAGAATGGAATAAAGAATATTATGAAGTTCTTGAATCATTTGAAGAAGCTTCAGGTGGCGTTGGTGGAGTTTTAAATACATCATTTAATTTGCATGGAGAGGCGATTGTACATTCTCCTGCTGATGCAATTTCGACATTTCTAAATTCGGGGTTAGAAGCTTTGGCTATTGGATCTTTTTATGTAACAAAAAAAGAAGTGCTATGAATATACTAATTGTTGCTGGAACTAGACCTAATTTTATTAAAATTTCTCCGATTATTAAGGCTCTATCTAAACCTGAATATAAAAGTTTTTTTAATTTCAAGATTATACATACAGGCCAACATTATGATTATAGCTTGTCAGAATCTTTTTTTAAAGATCTAGGTATACCTCATCCGGATTATTGTTTGAATGTTGGTTCATCTTCTCATGCGGTTCAAACAGCTAAAATTATGATTGAATTTGAAAAAGTGTGTATAAAAGAAAAACCTAAAATGGTATTGGTGTTTGGAGATGTTAATTCCACTATAGCTTGTGCTCTTACTGCTAAAAAAATGAATATTTTAGTTTCTCATATTGAGTCAGGTTTAAGAAGTGGAGATATGACAATGCCAGAAGAAATCAATAGGATTGCTACAGATTCAATTTCAGACTATTACTTTACAACAGAACCATCTGCAAATAAAAATCTGTTGAATGAAGGGGTTGAGAAAGAAAGGATTTTTTTTACGGGTAATATTATGATTGATAGCTTAGCTTTAAACAAAGATGCAATAGATAGGTGTTCCAAGATGAAAAATCAAAATAATTATGGAGTAATTACTCTTCATAGGCCTTCAAATGTTGATTCAGTTCCTAAATTTATTTCATTGATCAAGACTTTTAACCAAATTTCGAATGAAATTAAATTGTTCTTTCCAGTTCACCCTCGTACTAGAAGTAAGATAAACGAACATAATCTTGAGAAAATGTTTTCTAATAATATTAAATTACTTGAGCCTATGGGGTACATTGAGTTCATAAGCCTTTGTAAAGACGCAGAGGTTATCTTTACCGATAGTGGAGGTATACAGGAAGAAAGCACTTTTTATGGCGTTCCCTGTATAACTCTTAGAGAAAATACGGAAAGACCAATTACTATTGAAGTAGGAACAAATAAATTAGTTGGGGTTGATCATAAGGAAATAATTAAATGCTGGAAGGCTTTGGATAGAAAAGACAACCACACGGTGCCAGATCTATGGGATGGAAAAACAGCAATAAGGATTATAAAAGTTATAAAGGATCTTGATCTTGGAAAATAGTATAAGTATTATTTTATATTCTTCAGTTTTAGCTTTTTTTTTTACTATTGTATTAGTTCCAATTTTCATCAAACACTCAAAATACTTTGGACTAATTGATAAACCTAGTTCAAGGAAGATGCATCAAGGTCATATACCTACAATTGGAGGCTTGTCTATTGTACTAAGTTTTGTTCCAGTATATGTTTATTATCATATTTCAGATATAGGTATTGAGTATGATATAAAGTTTTATTCTATTCTAATTGGGACGATAATTATTTTTATGACGGGACTAATTGATGATATAAGAGGATTAGGGGCATTTCAAAAGTTTCTGTTTCAACTATTGGCAGCAACAATAGTTGTTATTGGTGGAATAACCTTCTTTTCAACAGAGGTTTATTTTTTTGGGAAATATACATTTAAATCATTTGAGTATCTATTTACGATTATGTATATAGTAGGAATAACCAATGCAATTAATCTAATTGATGGATTGGATGGTTTGGCCGGAGGCGTAGCATTTATTATTTCTGGTGCATTTCTTGGTCTCGGTCTTTTATCTGGGCTGCAACTAGGATTTGTTTATATACTTGCACCATTAATGGCAAGCTTAATTGGTTTTTTAATATTCAATAGGCAACCAGCTAGAATTTTTCTTGGAGATGCAGGTAGCTTATTTATAGGTTGGATTTTTTCAATTACTTCTATTCTTTTTGCACAAAAGACAGCGTTTTCATTGTCAATTGTTATACCTGTAATTGCTCTTGGGCTTCCAGCTTTTGATGTTATTTTTGTTATGGTTAAAAGGTTTTTAGGTAAGCATAGATATAGTTTTAAAAGGAGGTGGGTCGAAATGTTTGTAGCAGATAATACTCATATTCATCATCTTCTGATTAAGGCTGGTTTGTCTAAAAAGAAAACAGTTTGGTTATTGTATTTGGTTACATTACTAACAGGTATAATGGCAGTTTTGAGCTGGATCATGAGGGAGAATGAAAACTATGTATATATTTTATTTTTTGTTTTTATATTTATTTTTATTCTAAGATTTTTGATTGAGTGGAGGATAGGACGAAAGCATACTTCAAATTAACTAATTGTATTATATTCTTTTCATTGGAGCTAATATTTTGTTCTATTTCATCCATTGAAATCACTCCATCCTTTTCTTTAAATTCATACTCTTTTGGTGTAGCTTCTAAGTTTAAAATAAGTCCTAATTTTTTTATTTATCATAAAAATAATTTTTTTAAAACTAATTATCCATTTGAAAGGCCTGTGATCTACCAAAAAGTTAGAAATAAATCTACAGGCGTAAATGAGCAGAGTTATTTATCAATAAATGATGATATGGAAAAAATTAATATATGGTTTGGAAGGCGGTACCTAGATAGCGGACCAAGCGTTATATCGGGATTGTTTATATCTCCTGAATCACCGGCTGTTGATAATTTAAGCTATCAGTTCAAGTTGTCCGATAAAATAAAATTACAATCAAACATCATTCGTCTTGATAGCAGAAAGGAAATCTTAGATGATGGTGATGGATTAGACCGAGCAACTTATATGTATTTTAATAGATGGTATTATCATCATAGAGTAGAACTGAAATATACTGATTTTTTAACTATAGGGTTCAAAGAGGCTGTTGTTTCTACAGGAGAAAATAGATCAATTGAGTGGTACTATCTATTGCCTTTGGGCCCTTTTCACACGGAGCAACTTAATCAAGAGGCAAGAACTGATGGGCTTTATGATGCCTCCAACCTATCGGGAATAGGTAACAACGATAATGGAATGGTTGGTCTCGATTTATCTCTGTTATTAGGTAAAAATAAACTTTATGGAGAGTTTTGTGTGGATGAATTTCAATTAGATAAAGAAGATAGAAAAAAAATGCAAGATGTCTTTGGCTTCTTGATCGGTTTCAGTTCAAGCAAAGAAAATATAGATTGGAGTATAGAGTATGCATATGCCAGTCCTTGGCTATATCTGAACAGAGGTAAATTTTCTTCACCTGATGTAAAGGGGGTTTCACTAGGGCTAAGAGGTCCTAATTTACAATCATTAAGTATCAAGCCTCAATTTAGTTTTAAAAGTTATAAGATTGGATTGAACACCCAACTGTGGGTGAAAGGCAGTCAAAGCCTTGATACAGATTGGGATGCATGGCAAAATAAAATTGACTATTTTGATTTTAATGATTTTGAGATTGAACATAGATATCAAGCATTTATTCTATCAGAAGGTAAAAAAAGAAATTATGAATTTGGTTTTTCTTATAATTGGTTATATGAAGGCTCTATGCAGATTTATTGCAGCGCTACATATCAGATGCAGAATTAATAAGAAATTGTGATGGGGTATCCTAGATGGGCATTGATCCCAAAAATTTCAGATGTTGCTCCCATCGTTGATCCTGGCCAACCAAGTGTTTCTTGAAAATGTAAAACAAGCAGGCATGTGAAGCGTTTAGAAATATCTATTTTATACGTTAAGTCAATTGGGATTGAGGGAAGAACTTCTGAATGATTAAAAATAGATGAGGGGCTTAAACCAAAGCCTCCTCTGATTCCAAAGTTTCCAATATCAAGATTTAACATTCCAAATATATTTGATAGTTTATATGCACCTTGTTGGGCCTCTAATGCAGAGGGGAGAGTAGTAAAGAAAACGTCAGTGCTTACAGATAAAATAAAATTGTTAAAATATACTTTCTTTGGGATATCAAGCCTGAATCCAAAGTTGCCTCCCATGCTAAACCTATCTCCCAACCCACCTTCGGTAAGGCTAAATGGTATAGCTGATCCCATTATGGTATATATGGCAATTTTCATTTGTCTTAAGCTAGGTCCCTCAAGAAAGTTTTCCTTGTAGTACCTCTGTAAAAACTTTTCATATTCTCCGTAAATTTCATAGTCAACCGATGATAACTCCATATCATCAAGTTGAAGGTCTTTGTCTTTCAGAAAGTTATCTTTTTCTATATTTATTTCTTTTGAAGATTTAGTATTCACTGAGTCAGCAGTAAACAAATTTTCAATTTCATTTCTTTTTATGTCAAATTCATTTGATATAGCTAAAGAAAGCCAAGTAAGTAGAATTATTTTTTTGTTCATGTCTTATATTTATTTTTTTTTAAATTTATATTTAATTATAGCATCATTTATAACTTAAAGAAATTAATTTGAATATTGCAACACTTAAAGTAATACTTTAAATAGAGTCATAATTTATGAAAATTGCAGTTTTGTTCGGAGGCACATCAAGTGAGAAAGAGGTTTCTATGTCAACTGGAATTTCTATAATCAATGTTTTGCAAAAACGATATAAGGTTTTTCCTTTAAATTGGTCAGGAAAAATTAGAGACCTTGATTCTCAGTTGTTTGGCTTTGATTTAGTCTTTAATGCCTTACACGGTGGTGATGGAGAAAATGGAGCAATCCAAGCTTATTTTGAAAGTCATAATATCCCTTACACGGGGTCAAACTCAAAAGCTTCAATGTTAGCAATGGATAAGCATCTAACTAAGCTGGTTGCGCAATCAGTTGATGTCATGACGCCTAAGTGGATCATGCTGAAATGGAGTAATTATCAAAAAAATAAAATTGAACTTATAAACAAAGACAGTAAAAAATTTAATTTTCCAATTATAGTGAAACCTTCCAATGAGGGCTCAACAGTTGGAGTAAGCCTGGTAAAAGAAAAATCAGAAATAGAT
>MDTB01054916.1_pt1 | contig 10873 bp, 6 predicted proteins | sample 811161 | NCBI WGS metagenome assembly MDTB01 (sample SAMN05326650, study PRJNA326480) | marine metagenome | isolation source: seawater | place: Mediterranean Sea | collected 2009 | reverse complement strand
TGGATGTGCTGATATCCCCGAAGGAGACTGTGATTGTAATGGAAATACATTAGATGCTTTAAATGTTTGTGGGGGTTCCTGTGAAGCTGATGATGATGGGGATGGTATATGTAACACTGATGAAATTGTAGGATGTCAAGACGAAACGGCATGTAATTACAACCCGAATGCAACAGAATCCTGTGGAGGCAATGAAGACCCTATGGAAATAGAGGGTTTTAGTTTCGCAATTTCTCTTTATGGAAGTGATTATTATTTATCTACCTCACCTGCTAATTGGTTGGATGCATATAATACCTGTTTAGAAAAAGGCGGAAATTTACTTGTATTTGATTCGCAACAAGAATATGAAGCTTGGTCCGGATTAAGTGTTTATGACCCAACAAGTAACGATCTCTTGTCAGTTTGGATAGGCCTCAGTGATGCCCAAGAAGAAGGTGTTTGGAGTTGGGTGAATGGTAGTGATTTTCAAACCAATTACTGGATTGAAAATGCTCCAAATGGTGCTGACCTAGAAAACTATGCTATTCTTGAATATGGTGGCACCCTAGAAGACGAGCCGGCAAATAATTCATACTACTATGTTCTGGAAATGGAGGGAGCGTGTTGTACATATGTGGCTCCAAATGAAACTTGCGGTGGTTGTACAGATGAAAATGCATGTAATTATGAACCTCTTGCAGTAGATGATGATGGCTCATGTATACTTCCAATATCATGCTACTTAGATGAAGATGGTGACGGACTAGGTTACGACCCTGATGGACTAGGATTATTTACAGTATCTTCTTGCTCTGGATGTAATGAGGGTTATGCTGACAATAGTAATGATCAAAGTGAAGGAGATTTTGATAACGACGGAGTATTTGGAACTCCATTCTCTGGTAATGATTGTGACGATACTGACCCTAATGTAGGTGCTCCAGAAACTGGATACAACTGCCAAGGAGAGTGTATAAACGATTCAGATAATGACACAATTTGTGATGAGTTTGAAATACAAGGCTGTACAGACTCAACTGCCTGTAACTATAATGAAGAAGCAACAGATGATGATAATTCTTGTGATTATCCAGCGGAGTATTATGACTGCAACTCTATATGTTTAAATGATGCTGATGGAGACACCGTATGTGACGAGCTAGAAATAAATGGATGTGCGGACTCAACTGCTTGCAACTATAATGAGCTTGCAACTGATGACGATAATTCTTGTCTTTATGAAACCCTATGCGAAATATGTGTAAATGGAAATATTGTGGATAATGACGCTGATAATGATGGGGTGTGTGATGATGATGAAATCCTAGGATGTGATGATAATAATGCATGTAATTTTGATGCCAATGCAACGGAAAATGACAACTCCTGTATCTATACAGACGGCATATGTCAAACATGTGTAAATGGAGATATTATAGATAATGATGTTGACAATGATGGAATATGTGATGATGATGAAATACCCGGCTGTACTGATCCTAATGCTTGTAATTTTGACCCAGAATTAGGATGCACAGATGATGATGGTTCTTGTTTCTATAGCAATATTGTTCTTGAATACGCAACTAGTAATGTTAGTTGTGTTACTGCCTGTGATGGAGAAATTCAATTAGAAATTTTAAATGGACAACCTCCTTATATAGTGCAGTACACTCCATTAAATGATATAGAAAATGTCACCACAAATGGCGGAGACTTAAACGCAGCCTGTTTTGGGACATATAATGTATTAGTGTCTGACTCATATAACTGTGAAGCAGAGATTACAATATCTGTAGAAACAGATTATCCAGATAGTGACGGAGATGGTGTTTGTGATAATAATGAGATATTTGGATGTGATGACAGTAATGCATGTAATTATGATGCTAATGTTACTGAAAATGATGGCTCATGTGAATACTGTTTTGAAAATAATTGCGCATTTTATCCACCAACCTTTTATGATTGTAATGGTGAATGTTATATAGATAACGACTTTGATGGAGTTTGTGATGAATTAGAAATCACTGGCTGTACAGATGATGAAGCGTGTAATTTTAGCATCAATTATTCTGACACTTGTGATGACAACAATAGTGATGGAATTCCTGATTGTTGTACATACCCAGAAGAATACTATTTAGAATGTAATGGGACATGCACCAATGATTCTGACAATGATGGAGTTTGTGATGAAATTGAAATTCTAGGTTGTCAAGAAAATGAAGCGTGTAATTTTAATCCCCAAGCAACAGACGAGGGAACATGTATATATCCAGAAGATTACTACAATTGTGAAGGATGTATTGTTGATACAGATGGAGATGGTGTTTGTGATGAGTTAGAAATTGTAGGCTGTCAAGATGGATTGGCATGTAATTTTGACCCCGAAGCAACAGAAGAAGGGGCATGTTATTATTTAGACCTTTCAACTTTTGTGGATGGTGTGGTAAACGTAACTTGTTCTGGCTCTTCTAATGGTGCATTTTCATTATATGCTAGTGGTGGAAATGGGCCATATATCTTATCTATCCCTGAAATACAAATCAATCTTTCTTCAAATGACGGCATATTTATTGCAAATAATTTACCAGGAGGATCATATGATGTTTTTATTAATGATGTTAATGGATGTGAAACACTAGAAACGGTAGATATTGAAGAACCTAGTTTAATTGATATCACTATTGAATACTTGAATTATGTTTCTTGTGAAGGAGATGGTGATGGTTCACTTACAACATCAATTCAGGGAGGTATTCCACCTTATTATTTTCAATGGCTTGATGCACAAGGAAATGTTATATCTCAAGAACAAGATATATTAAATTTATCTGCAGGAGCATATGCAGTAGAAGTAACTGATGACAGTGGATGTTCTAATCAAGAGTCATTTATTGTGGGTAATCCTAATCCATTAACAATAGATGTGCTTAATATTAATGATGTAAGTTGTTATGGCGGCAATGATGGTAGTGTAGAAATTTTTATTAGTGGAGGAGCATCTCCTTTTACATATTTCTATACTGATAATAATGGAGACTATGCTAATCCCAACTTGTTAATTGAAGGTAATTATACAGTGACGATTACAGATGATAACGGATGCATACTAACCGCTGATTTTGACATTGAACAACCTAATAGTCAAATAGAAGTAAGTATAACTGCTTCTGACAATGAAGTTTGTGAAGATGAAATGGTCACTATAACAGCAACGCCTGGATATGCAACATATATTTGGTCAGAAATTATAAATGGAGAGATTTTTGATGATAATGACAATACATTAGAAATAATTAATGAAAGCGGATCCTATATGGTTACTGCTCTCAATGATCAAGGGTGCGAAGCAATGTCTGAGTATATTGACATTACTGTATATGAAAACCCTGTAACATCTATCAATGGAGAAGCAGAGGGCTTTACAGGTAACACCTATAATTATTACGTGACAAATACTAATGATATTTACGAATGGTATCTTATAGATAATGCAATGGGAACAATTAACGGCGCCAATGATGAAAATAGTGTAGAAATAACATGGGAATTAGAGGGCACAGCAACACTGGCATTAACCCAAACTAATGAAAATGGATGTTCTACTACTGAACTCATCGATGTCATAATTAGTTGGCCAACATTAATAGAAGAAATCAGTCAAAGTATTAATTTTACCGTGTACCCAAATCCTTTTAAAGATTACACTACTATTGAAATTTCCAATCCTAACAACGTAGAATATCACCTATACTTGTATGATTTAAAAGGCACTTTAGTAAAATCTTTTAGTGGGCAAAATGAATCAAAAATACAATTAGACGATAAAATTAGTAAGGGTATATATCACCTTCAACTAGTTAGTCCTCAAGGTAACTTTAGAAAAATAATTGTTTCTGAATAAGTTTTTTTCATGAACACATATAAGCTGTCTGCATACATTCTGATTATAATTATATCTTTTGGATGCGAACAGAAACAATATCAAAATACTGTCGTAAGTGGTCACCCTGAAGCCACAAAAATTGGCATACAAGTTTTAGAAGATGGTGGAAATGCTATTGATGCTTCAATTGCCGTTCAATTGGCACTAGCTGTTTGTCTTCCTAGTGCAGGTAATATTGGTGGTGGAGGTTTTATGATTTTTAGAGAATCTAATGGCAAAGTGTCAACACTAGACTTTAGAGAAAAGGCTCCTAAAAAATCGACAAAAAAAATGTACTTAGATTATCAAGGTAATATTATTGATTCCTTAAGTACACATGGTGGTCTTTCTGTTGGAGTGCCGGGAACTATAGATGGTATCTTTGAAGCGCATAGAAAATTTGGAAGCATAAAAATTGAAAATCTATTTCAATATGCTATAGATCTAGCAATGAATGGGTTTACAATAACCAAAATACAAGCTGACAATTTTAACTATTTTCAAAAAGATTTTAAAAAATTCAATCCCAATAATAATTATTTTCAAAATAGAGTTTGGAAAAAAGGAGATACCCTAAAACAATATGATTTAGCTAACACATTAAGTATAATAAGAGATTTAGGTAGAGATGGTTTTTATAAAGGAACTATTGCCAATAGTATTGTTTCTACGATTAAAGACAATGGTATCATATCATTAAAAGATTTGGAAGACTATAAGGCTATATGGAGAGAACCGATTTTATTAAATTTTAAAAACTATACACTAATTAGCATGCCACCTCCTTCTAGTGGTGGTATTGCTATATCGCAATTATTAATGATGCTACTTAATTTTGAAACAGATAGTTTGCAACATAACAGTACTCAATATATTCATATGCTATCAGAAATAGAAAAAATAGTATATGCAGATCGATCTAAACATTTAGGAGATAACGATTTTTACAAAGTGTCCGCAAATAATTTACTGGACACTATTTATATAAAAACTCGTGTTTTAAATATAAATCTAAATAAAGCGACCCCTTCTGACTCAATCTATGCTGGAACTTTTAGCATCAATGAAAGCGAAGAAACAACCCACTTTTCTATAGTTGATAAAAACGGAAATGCAGTTTCTGTAACTACTACATTAAATAGTAGTTATGGATCCAAAGTATTTGTAAATAATGGAGGTTTTTTACTAAATAATGAGATGGATGATTTTAGCTCAAAGCCTGGATCACCAAATATATATGGATTATTAGGTTCTGAGGCTAATTCTATTGAACCAGAGAAACGTATGCTAAGCTCTATGACTCCTACCATAATAGAAAAAGAAGGAGAATTGTTTATGGTATTAGGATCTCCAGGGGGATCAACCATAATAACATCTGTTTTTCAAACAATATTGAATACTATATTATTTAATATGGATATCCAAAATGCTGTGGATATGCCCAGATTTCATCATCAATGGAAACCAGAAAAAATATATATTGAAGCAACATTACATTCAGATACTTTAATAAAAGAATTAAATAACTTAGGTCATGTTGTTCAAACAAGAAGTCCAATTGGTCATGTAAATGCTATTATATATAATAATGGTGAAATATCTTTTGGAGCAGATCATAGGGGTGATAATCATGGTGAAATATCAAACAAGTAAATAAATTGCTTTTATTTGCAAAACATAAAATAATGGCCCTGTAGTTCAATGGATAGAATAAGAGTTTCCTAAACTTTAGATCTAGGTTCGACTCCTAGCAGGGCTACTACCAAAAACTCACCTAATCTGTTATAGTTTGTTGGACATATAGTTGGACAAAACTACTTGATTTTATGCTTCTTTTTGATAACCTAAATGATTGTTAAATGAATTAAGTGACTACAGAGTTATTTTTAAAATCATTATGGATCATATAATAAAAAATTTATAAATTAGGGACATGGATATTATTACAATACTAAAAATCATAACAGCACTAGGAATATTTAATGTCTGGATACTTAGATATAACAAAGCTACCGAATTTAGAGGGGGACAGGCGCAAAATCTCAAAGAAGAATTTGAAACATATGGTCTCAAATTGTGGTCTATGTTTATAATTGGGGGAATTAAAATTTCAATTTCAATTTTATTTATAGCTGGTCTTTTCACCCAAAAACTGACTCTATTAAATTATTCTGATTTGTATGGAGCTGGTATAATGTCAATAATCATGATAGGAGCAATACTGATGCATTTAAAAGTAAATGATCCCATGAAAAAATCAATTCCTGCTATTACAATGCTAACAATGTATTCTATCATATTTTTAAATTATTTTTTATAATTATATTGTGTCCTGAAAAATGAAAAAAGTATTATTAATTGGAGCTAATAGTGATATCGCAAGATCCGTTAAAAATGAAAATGGGTTTAATTTTATAAATATTAGTTCTAAAAATTCTGACTTCAATATTTTAGAAAAATCAACTTTTCCAGAACACAATTCAATCGATGGTTTAGTATATTTTCCTGGCACTATAAATTTAAAACCATTTAGTAATTTAAAGGAAGATGAGTTTCAACAAGACTATCAAATTAATGTGCGTGGATTAATTAACTCATTACAATTCTACCAAAAATCATTAAATCCTAATGCATCAATTGTGACAATAAGCTCAATTGCAGCAAGTTTTGGTATGCCATTCCACTCTTCTATCGCTATGTGTAAAGCAAGTGTAGAAGCATTAACTAAAAGCTTAGCAGCTGAATGGGCCCCAAAAATTAGATTAAATTGTATTGCTCCATCTTTAATATCAACCAAAATGTCTGAAAGATTAATAAATTCAGAATTAAAAAAAGAAAAAATTGCAAATAAACATCCATTGAAAAATATTGGAGAAACAAATGATATATCTAATATGATTTTATTTCTTCTCTCTGACAAGTCAAAATGGATAACAGGGCAAACAATAAGAGTTGATGGGGGGCTTTCAAGTATTAGATAAAATAGTTAAATTCAACTTATAAAAAAGGCAAAATAGATAATTCTTTTGCCTTAGCCTCAACCATGACATCTACGTCACATCCATAAAGTTCTGGCAAACTATTAATATAATCAGAATGAGCCTGTGGCTTAACATGGGGGTTTGATTCATGTAATGATTTTGACTCAGAATAATGAACTATAGGTTTTATATTTTTAGGCCAAGTGGAAATCGCTAACTTCAATGCTTGATACTGTGATAAACCACCACTACAAAACTTATGATGGTGATAATCAAAAACAATAGGTATTCCTATTTTTTCATGAATATACATTAAGTCTTTCACAGAGTACATAGATGGTTTATCATCATTTTCAACAGTTAGTCTAGACTGGACAGAAGTAGGTAGTTTTTGATAATTTTCACAAAATCGATTCATCGCTGATAATTTGTCCCCATAAACACCATTACAATGAATATTAATTTTATTGTAAGGAGTTCTGTCCAAACCCAACAAATCGAACATTTCCCCATGGATAGACAAATCTTTTATAGTATTGTTAACCACTCTTTCATTAGGTGAAAGTAATACATTGAATGGCCCTGGATGAGCAGTTAATCTTAAATTATGTTTTTTGGCAAAAGCACCTGATTCAAAAAGAGCAGAAACAATTTGTTTATAGTTTTTAAAATCTTTTAAATTATATTCTGATGCCCATGGGAAAAACTGAGACGATAATCTAAATAAATTAATACCATGATCAACATTCCATTTTAAAATTTTAATTAAATCCTGACAATTTAAAATGCTTAATTCACTTGCATAATCTAACCCCTTTTTTAAAAAGGTTTTTTTTACCATAGATCGATTTGTAGTTGTCTTGTTTTTACTATCTAACAAAGTTAAATTTATACAGGCGTATCCTAAATTCATAAATTAAAATTAAAATAAATAAATTGAAATTCAGATTGGAGGGGAACATATTGATATAAAAGAAATTTAATTTGTTATTCAAAAATTGTATTTTTGAACCATTAAAAATTAATTACCATTATAATTATTGTAAGGATCTGTTGATTTATTGATTCCATTATTATTATAAATAATTCCCATATCACTAATGATTCTTGGATCATCTAAAATATCCAAACCCTTAGTATCTAGAATAATAATAGGAAGATTTGATTCTAATTCTTGACTAGAGAGTAATAATGGGAAAATAAATAATAGTACTAGTTTTTTCATTTTAAATGGCGAATCATAAATTCTTCAGCAAATTGTAAAGATGCATCTTTCGCAACTTGATTTTTGCCATATTGTGGTCCCCTTTTTGCACACAGACCGAATCCTATTTTTTGTAAAATAGGGGTAGTCATTGGTATATTCAAAAAGTTCATTAACACACTTCCATATTCATTCATAACAAATCTACAGTCTTTCAAGATATATCCGTTTTCCTTAACCTTTAAAGTAGAGTTTCCGTCAAAAGAATGATGTGCCTCAGGATAAATAGTAAGTTCTATATTAGAATTCTTTGGCATTTTTTTTAGCAACTCTAAGCAAGCCTCAGCAGGGGTCCAATTGTCTAGTTCACCTATTAAAATATGAATTGGGGAATTGCCAAAATCTAAAATGGTTGGTGTCACAATACATGGAGGGTATAATGGTAGATGCGCAGCAAAATTTAAGTTTGCATTAATACTTTTTTGTAATGGTTGCCATGCGGAAAAAAGGGCCACACCCCCACCTAAACTCCAACCAGTGATTCCTATTTTATTTTGGTTAATCATTGGTTTATTTGCCAAAATCTCAAATGCTTTATAGGCATCTAAAATCATCATAGCAGTTGTTACTTCTACCTGAGTGCCAACAGTAGACTCAACACCTCTACTTTGAAAACTACAAAGCTCAAATGTTGCAATACCATTTTGACGATATATCTCTAAATACTCATAGTGATGATCTGACCATCCATTACTGCCAGCCACAGCAATCACTAACGGACATACCTGCCCATCTTCCCAATTATCTGGCATTTGTAAAATACCATACACAAGTTGTTCTTCCTGTGTATGTAGGCTAGTCATGATGTCATTAAAAGAAAATGGATTATTACTTAAAAACTCTATTCTCTCCTGACCAAAAAAAAGGAATGGTATTAATATATATATATATATAAGATGTTGTCGCATTGAATACAATAAGCCTGCTCCATTGAGCAGGCTTATCTAACTTGTAATTATTTTAATTGATACTTCTTCTCGACGCTTCCATCATCATATATATAGAATAATAAAGCATCCTTATTAGGTTGCGTAACCTCTTTCCCTAAAATATCCACAATTATCAATAATTTCTTTGAATTTATGATTTCATTAATAGAAGTATTATCACATAATGAACCAAATTCAATATTCTCACTTGTTCCAGATAAGAATTCAACACTTCCTTGATTCCCAAAACTATCACTTGTTATTGTCCAAGTCAAATTATCTCCACCCAGAATATCAATAGTAAAGCAGTCTTGCTGTAAGTCTGTCATCCAACAAGAAGATATTGATCCTGAATTAGTTAATAATGAATCTGTATATAATAGACCATTTATTTCTCCTGTTACTGAGAATATAGCTCCAGTAAATACATCATCAAATGCACCATCCCATTCTAATGTTAATAGTGTGTATCCTTCAGCACAATTGCCTTCACAATCATAACCCTCATCAGGACCTGGACCGTTACATTCACCACATTCATCAACTATAGAGTCTCCACCCCAAACACCTGTACAATCCTGCTCACAATCGTTTGTTGAATCATTATCACATACACCACATTCATCTTCAGTGGCATCCCCTGCCCAAACTCCAGAACAATCTTGTTCACATGTTGAATTGTTATTAGTATCATCACCATCACATACACCGCAATCATCTAAAATTGCGCCACCATTGGGAACACCAGAACAATCTAGACAAGATAAATCATCGTTACAAATACCGCATGCACCATCACATGTTGTTCCATCTCCATTTGGAACGCCGCAACAATCTACACAAGTTGAATTATCTCCATTACATACTCCGCAATCGTCTAAAATTGCACCACCATTTGGAACACCAGCACAATCTAAACATGTTGTATTATCATTAGTTGAATCATTATCACATACTCCACATGTATCTAACTCCGAGTCACCATTTGGAACACCAGCACAATCCAAACATGTTGTATCGTCATTGGTTGAATCATTATCACATACTCCACATGCATCTAACTCCGAGTCACCATTTGGAACACCAGCACAATCAGCACAAGTACTATTATCTCCACCTGGGATACCACAATCATCTAAACATGTTGTGTAATCATTACATGGACCACATAGACCATCACATGTTGTGCCATCTCCATTTGGAACACCACAACAATCAGCACAAGTACTATTATCTCCATTGACAACACCACAATCATCTAAACATGTTGTGTAATCACAAGATTCATCATCTATTTGAGCATCTTGACTAAAATTACAAGCTGTGCTATCCATACATCCCTGTATACATGTTTCGCCAAAAAGAATATTTTCATTAGTTCCCTGTAAAATAACAATACCACCTGTTCCTAATTCCCATGTTAAACTATTAGGGCCAGCGATATCAATTGTAAAACAATCTTCTGCTAAATCCAATAACCAACATTCTGTTATTGATCCATCATTAGTCAGCGTATTAGAATATAACTCGCCATTAACATCCCCTGTTACTGTAATAGTTGTCAATCCCGTTCCTGTTCCACCACCTGTTCCATTGCCGCTACCTGATCCAGCACCACCACCGGCTCCTGTCCAAGTCAATGTTAAAGCTTGATAACCTTCTAAACAATCACCATTACAATCAGCACCTGATGCTGGACCATCTCCATCACAAACGCCACAATCATCATTTACTAAACCTGAATTTGCAACACCATCGCAACCTGCACATGAAGAATTATCTCCAT
>MDTB01163865.1_pt1 | contig 10874 bp, 6 predicted proteins | sample 811161 | NCBI WGS metagenome assembly MDTB01 (sample SAMN05326650, study PRJNA326480) | marine metagenome | isolation source: seawater | place: Mediterranean Sea | collected 2009 | reverse complement strand
GATATTTCGGCCATGTATATTCTGGGTGAAAATCCAGCTATGTCTGACCCCGATGTTGATCACGCGCGTGATGCTTTGGCGAAACTTGATCATCTGGTGGTGCAGGATATTTTCTTAACCGAAACCGCTAATTATGCCGATGTTATTCTGCCAGCCTCAGCATGGGCGGAAAAAACCGGAACAGTCACCAACACAAACCGGCAAGTGCAAATGGGGCGGAAAGCGGTTGATGCCCCCGGTGAGGCCAAAGAAGATTGGTGGATCACGGTTGAACTGGCAAAGCGGATAGGTCTTAACTGGACATATCAGCATCCAAGTGAAGTTTTTGCTGAAATGAAGAAATCCATGGCATCGCTTGATAATATTACATGGGATCGCCTTGAGAAGGAAAATGCCGTTACTTATCCATCTTTGTCACCCGAAGACCCCGGGCAGGCCATTGTCTTTGGTGATAGTTTCCCGCGGGAAAATGGCAGAGCAAAGTTTACACCAGCAAGTATCATTGCGCCTGCGGAAACGCCTGATGCAGAATATCCAATGATTATGACAACAGGCCGTCAGCTTGAACATTGGCATACCGGGTCTATGACTCGCCGGGCAATGGTACTCGATGTGATTGAGCCGGAGGCAAATGCCTCTTTGCATCCTAAGACATTGCGTCGGCTGGGCGTTGAGGCAGGTGAGATGGTGACAATCTCAACCCGTCGGGGTACCATTGACATTATGGCAAGAGCAGACCGCGCGGTCGCCGAAGATATGGTATTTATCCCGTTTGCTTATGTTGAGGCTGCGGCGAATATCCTTACTAATTCGGAACTTGACCCTTATGGAAAGATTCCAGAGTTCAAGTTTGCCGCCTGTCAGGTGACGAAAGCACTGGAGACAGCCGCCGAGTAAGGACAAAACGGTAAGCCCTAAACTTCTCACTTGTCCTAAATCTCTCACTTGTGAGGCGTGAACGGCTTAATTAGTGTCAAGATCATAGAGGCCGACGCGCCGCATATGGCTATCAAAACGAAGCTCATAGCCGATAGGCGGCTGTGATCGCTGGGTACATTCCAGCCGTTCACATACCGAGCAATTCACGCCAACAGGTTCGAGCTGTTTATGCTTGCCTGTTTCCAGATGATCGGCATAGACAATATCATTCGCGTGATGAAGCTCACAGCCAAGAGCGATTGCAAATTCAGGCGCTGGCTGGGTTGACGATGTTAGCAATGGCGGTACCGCACGGGCAATCGACAGGACTTGCTGGCCATTGGGCAGTTCTGCCGCTTGAACAAGTGTTTTTCCCGGCGTCCGAAAGCTTCTATGGACAGACCATTTCGGGCAGGCGCCGCTATGCAAGGCAAAGTTAATTCCAGCCGCCGATATCCGTTTTGAGATATTGCCGGCATCATCTATCCGCACGAAGGCAAAGGGTATGCCCTTCTGGTTAGGTGCATTAAGCGTGGTGAGGCGGTGGCAGGCTTGCTCAAAGGTGACGCCAAAGCGCCGAGACAACAGATCAATATCATAGCGTAAACTATTTGCGGCCTGCAAAAATTGGCTATATGGCATCATGACAGCGGCGGCAAAATAACCAGCTAATGTGATTCGCATCAACGAAATGGTCTGTTCATTCAATGTTTCAATATCTTGAATGAGTGGGTTTATTACTTGATTCTGTTCAATCAGCGCATACTGAACGAGCAAATGAAATATCCGTTGCGGACGCCGAAGCACTTCGCTGATCAATATTTCTTGCCGATGGTGATCATAGCGGCGCAGGTTATTATTCATGATATCCGCCGGCATGACGCGAACGCCAATACTAAGCCTGTCATGGATATAGCTTATAAGAGCATTAAAGTCGGTATCCTGCGGCATACTCTTGGCGCTAACCCCTTTGATAGGGCTATGAATATGATTGCGAAGCTCAAGTGATTGGTCTTCTAACGCCGCGAAATAGTTGTTATTCTTCTCAAGCATATGGCGGACTTGTTCAACGGAATTGCTGAGAATCAGAGGCACACCTTGAGCCCCTTGAGCGCCAACATTATTCTCTAGCTCATCACGAACACTGCGATATGCCTGAAACATCTTGATAATAGCGCGGGATACATTAGGACTTGCCGTTACAATATCTTGTAAATCACGGCGGGTAACGCGCTCCTCTGACATAACAGGATCAGTAAAAATTTCAGACAAGTTGTTGATCAGCGAATTGGTATCATCCTCTGCAAATTCCATTACATTAATGTTGAAACTACTGCCAATTTTTAACAGAATGGCAGCGGTAAGAGGACGTTGGTTATGCTCAAGCAAATTGAGATAAGAAGGGCTGATACCTAAGGTTTCTGCCATTGCAGATTGAGATAAATCAATGGTTTGCCGAAAGCGGCGAAGCTTATGGCCAGCAAGTATTTTTTCCATAACACCCTCCTGTGGCACCTTCTCATCAAGTCATAATCAGAAGGAAAATATTGAGCATTGGTAATCTTTTACATAGGATTGTTGTAACATAAAATCTGGCGTTTTGTAAATTGTATTTGTAAAATATTTACAATTTTCATTTTATCACTTTTTTCCTTTTCATTACTCTGTATTGATCTAATTATAAGAGTGAACAAAAGGAGTCTTGCGATGAAAATTTTAATTCTTGGTGCGTCTTATGGATCACTGCTCTCAACGAAATTGCTCATGGCAGGTCACGATGTGACTTTGGTTTGCCGCACGACTTCTGCACATCTGATTAATACCGAAGGCACTGAGGTGCGGATTAAACTGCGCGATGAAGACACGCACCGCATCATCATGTCAGATGATCAGCCCGGCCGGTTGGACGCAACAACGCCCGAACAAGCCAGACCTGAAGATTATGATCTGATTGGCTTGGCGATGCAGGAGCCGCAATATTCATCACCTGCGGTTGTTGGCTTAATGAAGCGCATTGCCGATGCCAAAAAGCCATGCCTGTCGATTATGAATATGCCGCCTCTAGCGTTCCTTAAGCGTATTCCTGCTTTGGCTGATGCTGATTTAAGCTCATGCTATGACGATGCCAGCGTTTGGATGAGCTTTGATCCCGGGCTTATCTCTCTATGTAGCCCTGACCCGCAAGCCTTCCGTCCTCCTGAGGAAGCGAGCAATGTTCTGCATGTTGGGCTGCCGACAAACTTTAAGGCCAGCACATTTGCCGCAGATGAACATAACGCCATGCTCAAGACCTTAGCCGAAGATATTGATCAGGTTCGGATTGAAGGCAAGGATGTTCCGGTTAAGCTCCGTGTTTTTGATTCGCTTTTTGTTCCGATGGCGAAATGGTCAATGCTAATGACAGGCAATTATCGCTGTGTTCGTGATCATGATATCCAGCCTATTCAGGCCTCTGTTCATGCTGACATTGAGACCGCTGAGCAAATGTATAAATGGGTTGATAATCTGGCGCAGAAACTTGGTGCAGATGCTAGCGATCAAGTGCCTTTTGAAAAATATGCCAACGCCGCAAAGCAACTCCTCAAGCCATCATCTGTGGCAAGGGCTATTGATGGCGGCACGACCAAGGTTGAGCGTGTTGATCGCATGATTCAGATCATTGGACGCCACCTTAATATGTTTAATCCAACCGTTGATGGCATTGTTGCAACTGTTGATCAGCGGCTGGTGGAAAATGCCGAAGCCATAGAACAGTCGGCTAAATCAGCATAAAATCATGCTAAATCTTCACATAGAGGTATCCCTCAAGATTGAATAAATGAAAAGAGCGCTGATCCAGCGCTCTTTTTTTGGTGAGAAGGACCTCACCTCTTAATTTGACAAAGCCTAAACGTCTTAATTTTAACGTTCCAACAGCGCTACCAGCGTATCCCCTAAACTTGCTGGTGAGGGCGATACTTTAACCCCTGCTGCCTCCAGTGCTTCAATTTTGGCATCGGCGCCACCTTTACCGCCTGAGATAACGGCGCCAGCGTGACCCATGGTGCGACCGGGCGGTGATGTTCGGCCAGCAATAAATCCAACCATAGGTTTCTTGCGGCCTTTTTTCGCTTCTGCTTTGATAAAGTCAGCGGCTTCTTCTTCGGCAGAACCGCCAATCTCACCGATCATAATAATGGATGCGGTTTCATCATCGCTAAGGAACATATCAAGGACATCAATAAACTCAGTGCCTTTGACAGGGTCACCGCCAATGCCAACAGCTGTGGTTTGGCCAAGCCCTGCCATCGTGGTCTGATAGACGGCCTCATATGTTAAAGTTCCAGAACGCGATAGCACACCGACCGAACCACGGCGGAAGATGCCGCTCGGCATAATGCCGATTTTGCACTCACCGGGGGTAAGCAGGCCCGGGCAATTCGGGCCAATGAGCCGTGACGATGAGGCGTCAAGACGTTCTTTCACGCGAACCATATCAAGAACAGGAACGCCTTCGGTTATGCAAGTGATTAGCGGGATGCCAGCATCTATGGCCTCGATAATCGCATCTGCTGCGCCTGCTGGCGGAACATAGATTACCGATGCATTGGCGCCAGTCGCGGCCTTTGCTTCCGTCACTGAGCCAAAGATAGGTAGCCGTTTGCCGCTGTCGCTGACCCATTCTTCGCCAGCTTTTTTCGGATGTGTACCAGCCACCATCTGAGTGTCGTGATAGGCCAGGGCTTGTTCGGTGTGGAACGTGCCAGTCTTACCAGTCAGACCTTGAACAATTATCTTCGTCTCTTTGTTAATTAAAATCGCCATGGTCTTGCCCCTAATTCCCTTTAACCGCTTTTACAATTTTTTCTGCCGCATCATTAAGATCATCGGCGGCAATCAAATCAAGCCCGCTTGCCTCAAGAATAGCCTTGCCTTCGGCGACCTTTGTGCCTTCCAGGCGAACAACCAACGGCACCGCAAGTGCGATATCCTTCGCCGCTTGGACAACGCCTTCGGCAATCACATCACATCGCATAATGCCGCCAAAGATATTGACTAAAATACCTTTGACATTCGGGTCTGCGGTAATGATCTTGAAGGCGGCGGTCACCTTTTCGGTGGTAGCGCCACCCCCAACATCCAGAAAGTTAGCTGGCTCAGCACCATAAAGCTTGATGATATCCATGGTCGCCATGGCCAGGCCAGCGCCATTCACCATACAGCCAATGTCACCATCAAGAGCAATATAGGCGAGATCATATTTTGACGCTTCCAGCTCTTTAGGGTCTTCCTCGGACATATCGCGCAATTCAACAATATCAGGGTGCCGGAACAAGGCGTTGTTATCAAAAGACACTTTCGCATCCAGCACTTGCACATGATTTGATGCTGTGATGATCAATGGGTTAATTTCCAGCAGGCTCATATCCTTTTCAACAAAGGCCTGATATAGCGACTTGAACAGCGCCATGCCTTCGTCTTTGGCTGTGCCAGTCATGCCAAGTGCATCAGCAAGCGTTGCCGCATCATCATCGGTGCAACCAGTGCTATGATTGATGGGAACGGTATTTATCTTTTCAGGCGTGTCATGGGCAACGGTTTCAATATCCATTCCGCCTTCGGTTGAGACAACAAATGCAACTTTACCAACCGCCCGGTCGACCAGAATAGACAGATAAAGTTCTTTTTCAATCTCCGCGCCAGCTTCTATATAGAGCCGGTTAACGGCCTTGCCGCTATGACCTGTTTGTGCGGTAACAAGTGTATTTCCATACATTTCATGGGCATTGCCTTTCGCTTCATCAGCAGAAAAGCTCACCCGAACCCCGCCTTTGGCATCTGCCGACAGCTCTTTGAACTTGCCTTTACCTCTACCGCCAGCATGAATCTGGCTTTTTACAACCCAAACTGGGCCGGGCATAGAATCAACAGCTTGATCAATCTGATTGGCGGCTGTGATGACGGCGCCGTCAGCAACAGAAGCGCCGTAGCTCTTTAATATAGCTTTGGCTTGATATTCATGAATATTCATCGACTTCCCTTTATATTATCGCGTCATAATGCGTTGTTTGTTGTGACCAAAAATAGCGCTTTGATGACAGCCTACTTATTGGTTATGCCATGGTATACCAGACAATCTTTTTTTCAAGTCGGAACAGACAATGCATTAAAGATTATCCCAATTATAATGCTAACATGTTGAAATATAATAATAGTGCAGATTCTGTAATGTCAGGCTTGACGAAGTTTTTCTTTGGTATATTGTATTTTTAGTGTAATTAGTGCAAGATTATCAATTGTTATTTTGTCTGTTTGCTGAAGGTTTTGGGGGAATATCTGAGGTGAGTAAGCTCAAGCTTAAACCAATCTCTAATGACTTTACGATTAAAGATCATCTTTATGGTGTTCTCCGTGATCATATTCTCGGGATTGACATCTATGGGTCAGATGATGATTTGCGCCTTGATGAGCGTCAGCTTGCGGCGCAACTTGGCGTATCCCGGACGCCAATTAGAGAAGTTTTGGCACGGCTGGCGCAGGACGGACTTGTTGAAATTATCCCGCGCAAGGGTGTCTTTATTCACCGCAAGACGATGACTGAGATTCTTGAAATGGTGATCACATGGGCAGCTTTGGAAAGCATGGCGGCGCGGTTGGTCACCGAAAAAGCCAGCGATGATGATCTGTTATTGCTTCGGCGATTCGCGCAAGGCAGCATAGGCGAAAGCAATTCCATTCCAATTAGTGAATATTCAGATGCCAATATCACATTTCATCAGACGATTTTAGAATTATCAGGCTGTGCGCTCCTGAAAACAACAACAGATCAGTTGTTCATGCAGATGGCGGCGATCAGACGGCGTGCCATTCATGAAGATGATCGCGCGGTTAAATCAGTTTCAGATCACATGCAAATCATTGAAGCGCTTGAGGCCAGAGATGCTGATCTTGCGGCCACGTTAGTCCGTGAACATACCATGCGTTTACATGATCATATTAAATTGCGCTGGACCATTTTTTCTAATGGCGAAGATGGCACAGATGAAGATGGCGCAGATGTAGATGGCGCAGATAAAGCTAACGCCGATACTGAACCCGGTTCCAGTTCTGATAAAGCTATCCCTGAAATGACGCGGGATAGTGATCAGGATAAAATTGTCAGTGATATTGGTGCGGTATCAGCCAGCCAACATAAAGCACAGGCTAGCGTCCAGACCGCCGCCCTGACCATATCTGAGCCACAGCCATTTTCTAAACCACAACCTATGACACCAAATGATAAAAAAGAGGAGCCTTCTATGTCTGATCAGGCGATTACTGAACAGGATACCGATGTAGCACATTTGACAGATGGATTTCATCTTGTTGTTGATGCGTTAAAACTCAATGATATCAACACTATTTACAATGTTCCTGGAATTCCAATTACTGATCTGGGCCGGATTGCACAGGCTGAGGGCATGCGCGTCATCTCATTTCGTCATGAACAACATGCTGGTTATGCTGCATCGATTGCGGGTTACCTGACGAAAAAGCCGGGGGTCGCGCTTACCGTGTCGGCGCCGGGGTTTCTTAATGGTTTGACGGCATTGGCTAATGCCACAACGAATTGTTTTCCTATGATCTTGATCAGCGGCTCATCAGAACGCGAGATTGTTGATCTTCAGCAAGGCGATTATGAGGAAATGGATCAGCTTGCTATTGCCAAGCCGTTATGTAAGGCGGCGTTTCGTGTCTTGCATGCGGAAGATATTGGTATCGGCGTTGCAAGAGCCATTAGAGCCGCATGTTCGGGTCGTCCGGGCGGTGTTTATTTGGACCTTCCGGCGCAATTATTCTCACAAGTGATGGATGCCGATAAGGGCAAAGCATCGCTGGTCAAGGTCATTGATCCAGCCCCCGCACAATTGCCAGCACCAGAAGCGATTACTCGTGCGGTAGATGTTTTGAAGAGCGCAAAAAAGCCGTTATTGATTATCGGTAAAGGTGCCGCTTATGCCCAAGAAGATGAACTGATTAAAACCTTTGTTGAAAACAGCGGCATGCCGTATCTGCCCATGAGTATGGCAAAGGGGCTACTGCCTGATGATCATCCGCAATCGGCGGCGGCGGCGCGGTCACTGGTTCTGAAAGAGGCTGATGTCGTTATGCTGGTCGGGGCGCGGCTTAACTGGCTGTTGTCGCATGGTAAGGGTAAAACATGGGGAGCGCCGGGCGCAAAAACCTTTATCCATGTAGATATTGAACCTCGCGAAATGGACAGCAATGTTGAAATTGCCGCGCCACTTGTTGGCGATATAGGCTCTTGCCTGCGCTTGATGAATGATGCGCTGGGATCAAACTGGCAGAAGCCTCCGGCTGACTGGATTGGTGCTATTACCGAAAAGAAATCGGTTAATCTGGAAAAAATGGCATCTAAGTTGATGAGCAATGCCGTGCCGATGGATTATCATGGTGCGCTTGGCTCACTGCGTAATGTGATTAAGGATAATCCTGATGTTATTCTGGTCAATGAAGGCGCTAACACGCTTGATTTTGCGCGGAGCATTATTGATATCTATAAACCGCGGCACCGGGTTGATGTCGGCACATGGGGGATCATGGGTATCGGTCAAGGGGCGTCAGTTGCGGCGGCTATTGAAACGGGCAAGCAGGTTCTGGCTATCGAAGGCGATAGCGCTTTTGGTTTCTCTGGAATGGAGATTGAAACGATCTGCCGCTACAACCTGCCCGTCTGTATTGTCGTCTTTAATAATAACGGGATTTATCGCGGTACGGATACAAACCCGACAGGCGGCGATGATGTTGCCCCAACCGTTTTTGTTAAAGATTCACGTTATGACATGATGATGCAAGCCTTTGGTGGTGTAGGCGTTTATGCCACAAATACGGATGAGCTTGGCCGTGCGGTGAGAGAGGCCTTGGCATCAGGCAAGCCTACTCTGGTTAATGCCATTATTGATGAGGGCGCAGGTACCGAAAGCGGCCGAATTGGTAATCTCAATCCGCAAAGTATTGTGATGCAGAATAAGGCAAAATCCTAATTGGATTATTGCCATTTGGATAGATAGTAATGATGACCTGAATGGTTTTTAGAATGGATGGTAATTAAAATGATGAAAGCATTAGAAGGAATAAAAGTTCTTGACTTTACTCATGTGCAGTCAGGGCCGACTTGCACGCAGATACTTGGCTGGTTTGGCGCTGATGTAATCAAGGTGGAGCGCCCCGGTGTCGGTGATGCAACCCGTAAACAGCTTGTCGATAAGCCGGGCGCTGACAGTCTGTATTTTACCATGCTAAATCATAATAAACGGTCTATTGAGCTGAACTCAAAGAACGAAACTGGCAAAGAAGTGCTGACCAGATTGATCAAGGAATGTGATGTGTTGGTGGAAAACTTTGCCCCTGGTGCGTTGGATAGAATGGGCTTTGGCTGGGACCGCGTTCATGAGATTAATCCTCGTATTATTATGGCGTCAATCAAGGGTTTTGGGCCTGGTCAATACGCCGATTGTAAGGTTTATGAGAACGTGGCGCAATGCGCTGGCGGCTCTGCCTCTACCACAGGGTTTCTGGATGGCCCGCCATTGGTAACAGGCGCACAAATCGGCGATTCGGGCACTGGGCTGCATCTTTGTCTTGGTATTGTCACGGCGCTTTTCCATCGTGAAAAGTCAGGCCTTGGTCAGCGTGTGAGTGTTGCCATGCAGGATGCTGTGCTTAATTTGGCACGGGTAAAAATGCGTGATCAGCAACGTCTTGATGCAGGACCGCTAAAAGAATATTCGCAATTTGGTGAGGGCATTCCATTTGGTGAGGCGACGCCTCGTTCGGGCAATGATTCGGGTGGTGGTCAGCCTGGCCGTATCTTAAAATGTAAGGGCTGGGAGACTGATCCAAATGCATACACATATTTTATTATTCAAGCGGCGGTGTGGGAAAAAGTCTGTGATCTGATTGGTGAGCCAGATTGGAAAACCGCAGAAGGTTTTGCATCTCCTCCTGAACGGCTCGATAAACTGAACCAGATTTTTGAGCGTATTGAAACGTGGACAATGACTAAATCGAAGTTTGAAGTGATGGATTTATGTAATCCGCTTGATATTCCTGTTGGGCCTATTCTGTCGATGAAAGAAATTGCCGAAGACGATGGGCTATATGAAACAGGGACATTGGTGAAAGTCGATCATCCTGAACGTGGGGAGTATATTTCTGTTGGTTGCCCGATTAAACTATCGGCAAGTCCTGTTGAGGTATCACGGTCACCTTTGTTAGGGGAACATACGTTGGAAATATTAAAAGATGTCTTGCATTATGATGATAATGAGGTTGAAAATATCGTGTCATCAGGTGCCGTTGGTGAAGCCAAATAACCTGCTGATCAAAAGGGGATACTAATAATGCGTATCGTATTACACGGACAACAAGCCTTTGGCGAAGCGGTATTAAATAAACTGCTGGAAAGAGGCGAAGATGTGGTTGCTGTTTGTTGTGCTCCAACGAAAGAAGGCAAGCCCGAAGACCCGCTAGCTCTCTTAGCCAAGGATAAAGGCATCCCGCTGCATCAGCCAGATTCATGGAAAACACCAGAAGCGCTTGAATTAATGCAGTCTTTCAAATCTGATGTTTGTTTAATGGCATATGTGTTGAAGTTTGTCCCTGAGGCGGTGCGCGATGCGCCGACTTACGGCACCTTTCAATATCATCCATCGCTTTGTCCTCAGCATCGTGGCCCATCATCTATCAATTGGCCGATTGCAATGGGTAAAACCCATACTGGATTGACTATTTTCTGGCCAGATGACGGCCTTGATGAAGGGCCTATTATGCTGCAGAAAACATGTCCTATTGGCCCTGATGAAACGCTGGGTGATATTTATTTCAAAAAGCTGTTCCCGATGGGCGTGGATGCGATGATGGAAGGCCTTGATATGGTTAAGGCCGGTGTCATTATTAAGCATGATCAGCGGCTT
>MDTB01115335.1_pt1 | contig 10874 bp, 12 predicted proteins | sample 811161 | NCBI WGS metagenome assembly MDTB01 (sample SAMN05326650, study PRJNA326480) | marine metagenome | isolation source: seawater | place: Mediterranean Sea | collected 2009 | reverse complement strand
TTTTAAAAGTTTGGCCTGTGGGTGCTAACAAACATATTCCACCATAAACAAAATGTTTTTTTCCAGACAATTGTATTAAATAATTTTTTATTTTTTTTTTGTCATTTGTCTTTTCATAAACCTTACCGGCTCTATAAACTATATTATCACAAGACAAAATATATGAATCTTTGATTTTATTTCTTTCTTTAACATTAAGAGCTTTTCTTAAAGCAATTTCAATAACTCTTTTTTTTACAGGTAATATTTTTATCTGGTCCTCATTGATATTTGGAAAAATAATCTTTCTTGGAACCAAACCAATTTTAAGTAATAATTTTTTTCTTCTTGGAGAAGAAGATGCTAGAATTATTTTATCATTACCAAACAATTAAGATATTACTTAAATCTAAAAGTAATTCTTCCTTTAGTCAGATCATAAGGTGTCATTTCTACAGTAACCCTGTCGCCTGCTAAAACTCTGATTCTAAATTTTCTCATTTTACCAGCCGTATGAGCAATTATTTCATGGTCATTATCTAACAATACCCTAAACATTGCATTTGGTAGAAGCTCTTTTACAGTCCCATTAAATTCCATTACTTCTTCTTTAGCCATTCATCCTCCATATATAAAATAAGAATTTTTTATTTGTATATTAAATATCTACAAATTTCTATTACTCTTTATTAATTCTTATATCTATTGATTTAGCATGAGCTTCTAATCCCTCTTGTTTTGCAAGAACAATGGCATCTGGTCCAATTTTGTTCAAACTTTTTAAATCACATTTTACTAGTGACGTTCTCTTCATAAAGTCAAGAACATTTAAGCCCGACGAAAATCTTGATGTTCCATCAGTAGGCAAAACATGATTGGGTCCGGCTATATAATCGCCAATTGCTTCTGGAGTATATTTACCTAAAAAAATCGCACCTGCATTATTAATTTTTTTTGCAAAATTATAGCTGTTCTTAATAGATAACTCAAGATGTTCAGGAGCTATTATATTAATTAATTCAATTGCCTCTTTGAGATTATTAATCAAAATTATAGCCCCAAAATCATTCCAACTTTTCAAAGCAATTTTCTTTCTAGGTAAAACTTTTAACTCCTCTTTTATATTTCTTAACACATTAGTTGCAATAGACTCGTCATCTGTAATTAATATCGATTGAGCAAATTGGTCATGTTCAGCTTGTGAAAGTAAATCAATTGCAATATTCTTAGGATCATTAAATTTATCTGCAACCACAAGTATCTCTGAGGGTCCAGCAATCATATCAATTCCCACTTTCCCATATAATTGTTTTTTTGCAGAGGCAACATACGCATTACCTGGCCCACAAATTTTGTCTACTTTCTTAATTGATTTAGTTCCGAAACTTAACGCAGCGATTGCTTGTGCACCTCCAATTTTATAGATTTCATTAATTTTTAAGATTTTTGAAACGGCAAAAATTACTGGATTTATTTGGCCATTTGGAGAGGGGACAACCATTGCTATTCTATTCACTCCAGCCACAATTGCAGGTACAGCGTTCATTATCACTGAGGATGGGTAAGAGGCCTTTCCACCAGGAACATATAATCCAACAGACTCGATAGGTTTCCATTGTGAACCAAGAAAAACACCTTCTTTATCCTTATAAAAATCATCTTTGGGTTTTTGTCTAATATGATATTGTTTAATTCTTTTTGCAGCTTTTTTGATTGCTTTTATGACTAACGGATCAACTTCATTATATGCCTTATCAATTTCTTCTTTTGATACAATCAAATCATTAAATTCTTTAGCAAAAAAATTATCAAATTTTTTTGTATATTTCAAAATTGCATTATCAGAAAAAACCTCTACGTCTCTGATAATTTTTTTTGAAATTTCATCAATTTTTGTAATATCAAATTTTCTTTTTTTGATAATAGCATTAAAAAATTTTTCAAAGTTTATGTCCTGGATATTTAAAATCTTATTCATTTATTGAGCCCTCAATCTTTTTTATCCAATGAGAAATTTCATTATTTAGCAATTTAAATGCTACTTTATTAACAATTAATTTTGAAGTTATTTGAATCAAAACTTCAGTTTCTACTAAACCATTTTCTACTAGTGTTTTTCCAGACGAAACTAAATCAACTATTGATGTACACATTCCTAGGGTTGGTGCCAATTCTATTGCCCCATTAAGCTTTATACAATCTGCTCTTATTCCTTTCTTTGCGAAAAAATCAGTTACAGTTTTTTTATACTTTGTGGCAACTAAAATCTGACCAGATTTTTGTAAATCTTTTTGACTTTTTACTTTAGCTACTGATAGTCTGCACTTTCCGATCTTAAGGTCAAGAATAGAATAAATTTCCTCATAGTCAAATTCCGTCAAAACGTCATCCCCTGCTACACCTATTTGTGCAGCTCCAAATGCAACAAAAGTTGCAACATCAAAAGCTCTGACACGAATTATTTCTAAATTTTCGTAATTTGTTTTAAAACTTAATCTTCTAGAGTTTTCTTCAAAAAATTCCTTTTCTATTAATATTCCTGCCTTTTTTATCAAAGGTACTAATTCGTCTAAGATCCTACCTTTTGGAACTGCAAATACTATTTTTTTTTTCATAAACTTTTTACTCTTTTTATTTTTGCATTACATTTTAATAGCTTCTCTTCAATTTTTTCATACCCTCTATCCAAATGATACACTCTATTAATAATAGTTTTACCCTCTGCCATCAAGCCTGCAATAATTAAGCAAGAAGACGCTCTTAAGTCTGTTGCCATTACCTCAGCTCCATGCAATTTCTTTTTACCAATTATTTTGACTTTCGAGCCATCAACATTTATTTTAGCCCCCATTCTCAATAATTCTGCAATGTGCATAAATCTATTTTCAAAAATGGTTTCTTCAATTGTTGAAGATCCTTTAGCCTTTGTCATTACTGCGGAAAGTTGCGCTTGAAGATCAGTCGGAAAACCTGGGTAAGGTTTCGTTTTTAAATCTACTCCGTTGTATTCACCAAAATTTGATACTACCTCAACACCATTATTTTTATCCATTATTTTTAAACTTTTTGTAAAACCAAAAATTTTCTTTAAGTTTTCTTTTATTAGATTATCAGCAAATCTTAAGTTTATTTTACCGCTACAGCCAAGTACCGCTAAAACAAAAGTGCCTATCTCAATTCTATCTGGCATTATTTCAAAAGTACATCCACTTAATTTATATTTACCTTGTATTTTAATGACATTAGTTCCTAACCCGCTAATATTTGCTCCCATTTTTATCAAGCAATTTCCTAAATTTTCAATTTCTGGTTCTCTCGCGGCATTAGAAATTATAGTTTCACCATCAGCTAAACAGGCTGCCATTAGAATATTCTCAGTTGCTCCAACAGAACTAAATGGTAAGTTAATCTTGGTTCCAATTAATTTGTCTTTTACAGTTCCTTTAACATACCCATTTTCTACTTTAAAATTTGCTCCCATTTTCTGAAATGCGTCTAAATGAATGTTTACCGGCCTAGCTCCTATTGCACAACCTCCTGGAAGAGAGACTTCAGCATGTCCATATCTTGCTAATAGAGGGCCAATAACCAAAAAGGATGCTCTCATTTTTCTAACTAAATCATAAGGAGCAATCTTTCTCTTTGGCTCAGAATTAGTGATTTGAAGAGTATTATTATTAAATTGAATTTCAGAATTCAAAGACTTTAGAAGTTCTAACATTGAAATTACATCAGTTAAATTTGGTACATTTTTAAGTGTTAATTTATTACCGGTTAAAAGAGAACTTACAATTATTGGTAACGACGCGTTTTTCGAACCACTAATCGTAATATCTCCTATGAGAGGAAAACCACCTTTTATTTCAATTTTATCCATAAAAATTTAAAGTTTTGGAAGAGTAACACCCTTTTGGTGCATATATTTTCCTTTTCTATCCGCATAAGAATTTTCACAAACTTCTGCGCCCTCAAAAAAAAGAAATTGAGCTGCACCCTCATTTGCATAAATTTTTGCTGGGAGTGGAGTTGTATTAGAAAATTCTAATGTGACGTGTCCTTCCCACTCAGGTTCTAATGGTGTAACATTTACTATGATGCCGCATCTGGCATAAGTAGATTTTCCAACGCAGATTACAAGAACATTCTTTGGAATTTTAAAGTATTCAACAGTTCGTGCAAGTACAAAACTGTTTGGAGGAATAATACAATAATCTGCTTCTCTATCAACAAAGCTTTCATTTAAAAAATTTTTCGGATCCACTGTTACGGATTCCACGTTAGTGAAAACTTTAAATTTATTTGAAACTCTTGCATCATAACCGTACGATGACAATCCATAGGACAAAACTCCATCTCGGTTTAATTTATCCTCGAAAGGGACAATCATTTTATTTTCAATTGACTTTTTCCTTATCCATTTATCAGGCATTACTGGCATCGTTTAATTCCTTTTTTTCTTTTTTTAAGATTTTCTCTCAACGCCTCGGCTTTTCTGAGGTTATTTTTTTCTTTTTTTCTCATTAAGAATTTTTGTTGAAATTTATCATTTAAATTTAAAAAATAAAACTCGCAATTTTATTATTCATTATATTTTTTAGAAAGTCCTTTAAATTTAGAAACAGGATATTTTTTTTCATTTTTTTTAATTTTATTTAAACAAGCCATTTCTATATCTATATTCGCCTTATCTGAAAATCTAATTAGGTATAACATTATATCAGCGACTTCATCAGAAACTTTTTTCTTTAACGTTTTATTTTTACCAATTTCAAGAGAGTTATCGGACCATTGAAAAATCTCCAATAATTCAGATGCTTCTACTGACAAAGCTGAAGCTAAATTTTTTAAGGTGTGAAACTGATCCCAGTTTCTTTTTTTAGCAAAATCTCTCAAAATTAGTTTTATTTTTTTCTCATTCATTTTAAATACATGATTCTTAATTTCTATACTAACTCTTCTAAAAAATGTAACATAAAGTAATAGAATAATTAAAGATTAGAAATAAAAAATTGAAGATAATTATTATTGACCCTGGACTAAAGAATATAAATGGTCATAATTTCGCAACAAATTTCTCACTTGCCAAAGAATTAAAAAAAAAAGGTATTAATGTTGAGATCCTTTGTCACAAAAATGTAGATCAGAGTATTATCAAATATTTCTTTGATGCTGAGATTAAAATTAAGAATGTTTTTGAAATAAGTTCATACAGTGGATTTCCTTACCAAAATCGTAAGAATTTCTTTGAATCATTAAAATTAACTACACAAGAACTAAATAAATATATAGAAAGTACTTCTCATGCTGATATTGCTATTTGGCCACCATGCGTCTTTGCTTTACAACTTATTTCTAATTTGACTGTGAAAGTTGCTAAAGTTCAATTTATATTTCTAGAGCCTGCATTTTCAAGCTTTTCAAATCAGACAATTCAAATCTATAGTTCCTTTCGACAAAAATTTATAGAAAGAAAAGATATAAATTATTTATGCGTTGAGGAAAGGATAAAAAATTATTTTGTAAAATTTTTACCAATAGATATTGAGATTTGTCCTTTTTTAACTTTTTCACGATTTGTTGAACTTAAAAAAAATAAACTTGAAAAAATTGGAGTTTTTGGTTTCGAAAAAATAATTAATGAAAAGTTTGCTATTAGTTACTTAGATTTACTCAAAAGTTTCAATATTCTTTTCGACTTCCATGATCCACGAAAATATTTTCATATTAAAAAAGGATTTGATAACAAATTAGGCGATTTAAGGAAAAAATTGAATTTTGAGAAATTTACTTTTTCAAACTTTAAAAGGGATTTAAATAAAAAAATAAGTGAATACGATTGTATTTTATATTTTTTTAACCCTCTTTTTTACCAACTCATTCCTTCTGGAATTGTAAGTGAGTCAATTGCTACAGGACGACCAATTATTTTGCCTAGACAAAATAGTCCTGCCGATACTGTAAATTACTATAATTGCGGATTATTTTTTGAATGGAATGATGTAAAGTCTCTTCAAAGTAACATTCAATATTCTATTGATAATTTTAAACAACTGAAAAAAAATTCTTTTAATGCTTCGAATTTATGGAGTAGAAAACAGGGGATTGATAATTTTTTAAAGTTCATTTTTAAAAAAATAAAGTAAACAAATTTGCGTTTTTAAAGTTTTTTATATAATTTAAGTTACTTAAATTAATTAAGAATTTTTATGTCTAGTGAACTTTATTGTCCAAAATGGATTTTTGATTTATGTGTAACATCTACTGCAAATAGTTTTATTGTTCATGACGTGCCAATCGATATAAGCGCAAAAAAATTTGTTAGAGGTCTAAATAAAAAATATAAGGAAGTAAAACTTCTTGAAATAAAATTTGGAGCTGAGTTAATAATAAAATTTATGGGTGAAATCAAAAAACCTCAATTTGAACCATATGAAAGACTGCGACAATTTCTGTATTTTACTCTTAAATTTGAAAAAAAAATTTTTATTTCAAAGCGTAAACTGAAAACTTTTTTTGGCTCTGCGTTTAAAGGCACCAAAAAAAAAGAATATAGTGAAGATTTAACTTTAGATAATTTTAAAAGATTTATATATTCGTTAAGGTCTGATTTAGTTGAAAGAGCTCCTCCAAGCTGGAATATAGAGGATGAGGAGGAACAAGATTTAGATTTTTTGTTAAAATTATTAAAACAAAAATATTATAATTAAAAAAAGGGGAGCATAGCTCCCCTCGTATTAAAACTTCAGAAATTTAACTTTGGCATTCACTTTTTTACCAAAGGTTGCTCTGATAAATAGTTAAAATTATTAAATTTCCTAAAATAGTTAATACTAGACATCAGATCACCTCCTTTTAATTGGTTAATATTATGTAATTTATAATAATAATAAAAAACTTATACAAGGTAAAAATTTAATATCTATTTCAATACTTTTCACTTATTATTTAAACTATTGATTTTTGAGCCCTTATAGTTTAATGGTAAAACACAGTCTTGGTAAGACTGAACTTCCTGGTCAGTACAGGGTAAGGGCACCAAATTATGTTAAATATAAAATTCGATATATGGAGATGGTTAGGTTTTTTTTTAGCATTTATTGGTGCTTATATTCTAGGGAATGCTGAAATTTCCTCTCAGTGGCTTGGATGGCTTATTTGTTGTTTTTCTTGTATTATTTGGATTTTTATGGCTATAAAAGATAAAGACACTCCCAGAACATTGATGGAAATTATGTACTTATTGTTAGGAATGAGAGCAATTTATCACTGGTATTTGTAAAGAAAATGGTCACAAAAAATAATCAAAATCTAACCAAAAAAATATTTTTTGCATTTTTATTTGGAATTTTCCTCGGGCTAATATTAAATTTTTCAGAAAATATAATGCCCAGTTTATCAAATATTATAGTGAATAATATTCTAAAGGTCGGTGGGGATATTTTCTTAAAAATCTTAAAAATGTTAGTCGTTCCAATTGTATTTTGTTCGCTTATTTGTGGTATTTGCAATTTAAAAGACTTTACCAGTTTAGGGAGAATTAGCTTCAAAACTATTTCACTCTATATTTTTACAACTTCAGTGGCAATATCAATAGCTTTAGCATTATCCAGTCTTATAGAACCAGGGAATAATCAAGAAAAAGAATTACTTAGTCAAAATTTGAATATTTCAGAAGCACCATCTGTTGTAAATACAATTTTAAATATTATACCATCAAATCCATTTAAAGCTTTAGCTGAGGGAAATATGCTTCAGATCATATTCTTTGCAATACTCTTAGGTTCCTCTATTTCATTATGTGGTAAAAAAGGAGAAGGAGTTGCAAATTTTTTTTTAAGCCTAAACGAAGTGATTCTAAAAAGCTTGGAAATATTAATGATTATTGCTCCATTAGGGATTTTTTGCTTAATTTCTCAAACATTTGCAACATTAGGTCTAAATATGATCTTTGAATTAGGGAAATATTTTTTTACAGTAATCATTATACTTTTATTTCACATGTTATTCTTTTACGGTTCTATAGTGAAGTTTTACTGCAAAGTATCTCCCATCTTATTTTTTAAGAATATAAAGGAGTCACTATTTTTTGCTTTTTCAACATCTAGTAGCAGTGCAACTGTTCCAATTACTTTAAAAAACGTAAAAAATAATTTAAAAGTAAAAGATAAAATTGCTTCGTTTACGGTACCCCTTGGTTCCACGATTAATATGGATGGAACAGCTATCATGCAAGGTGTGGCAACAATTTTTATAGCAAATATTTATGGACAGTATCTTAATTTAACAGATTTTTTAACCATAATACTTACTGCAACTTTAGCATCAATAGGTACTGCTGGAGTTCCAGGAGTTGGATTAATTATGTTAGGTATGGTTTTAAATCAAGTAGGCCTACCAATAGAGGGAATTGCTATTGTAATGGGAGTTGATAGATTTTTGGATATGCTAAGAACCTCTACTAATGTGTCTGGGGACGCAATGATAAGTTTAATTATAGATAAATCAGAAAAGTAGTGAACTGGTATCAGATTGAAATTGAAATATTTTTATTCGGTAAGGATACTGAATTTATTCAAGCAATAAATAAAGAAGATGCAATCATGGTAGTTAAAAGAAAAGCTTCAAAAAAATTTTCATGTTCTGAGGAACATATTGAAGTAATGAGTTGCAAGCTAAAAACTTAAGTATCTAAAAAACAAATTTTCTGACCCTGAGGTTTATCAATTACTTTATCTTCACGCATTATAATTTTTCCTCTAATAATTGTATAAACCGGCCAACCTTTTACTTTTAACCCGTTGTATGGAGTCCAACCTGACTTACTAGCTATCCAGCTATTTTCTATTATTCTAGACTTGTTAAGATCAACAACTGTAAAGTCTGCATCAAAACCAATACTAAGTGAACCTTTATTCTTAATTTTAAAAATTTTAGCTGGATTAAATGATGTTAATCTTACGAAGTCTTTAATAGATAATTTTCCATTATTAACAAAATTTAACATTATCGGTACCAAGGTTTGGACCCCAATCATTCCCGATGGACTTTTTGGGTAGGGTCTTTTTTTTTCTTCTAATGTATGAGGAGCATGATCAGAACCTATTATATCAATCACTTTATTCTTAATTGCATTCCACAAGGCATCTTGATGAATTTTTCCTCTTATCGGGGGATTCATCTGCACTAATGACCCTAATTTTTCGTAACATTCTGGGGAATTAAAAAACAAATGTTGGGGAGTTGCTTCGGCTGTTACGAACGATTTATTGTTCTTAATTATTTTTAATTCATCCGCTGTAGAAATATGAAGTATATGAATACTTCTGCCAACTTTTGTTGCAATTTTTAAAAGTCTTTTTGTACTTCTTAAAGCTGTTTCAGCATCTCTCCAAATTTCGTGATCTTTAACATTAACGTCTTTATCCTCAATAATATTTTTTCTTTCTCTTAATCTCAATTCATCTTCACTGTGCACAGCTATGGTTCTAGTACTTTTTGAGAGAATATCCTCAATATTTTTGTCATCTTCAACTAACAAACTTCCAGTAGAAGAACCCATAAAAATTTTTATTCCACAACATCCGGATAGTTTTTCAAGATGAATAAGTTCATTAATGTTTTCCTCAGCAGCACCGATAAAAAAACCAAAATCACAATAAGATTTTTTAAGTCCTAATTTTACTTTAAATTCAAAATCATTTTTAGTTATTGTTGGTGGAGAAGTATTTGGCATCTCAAAGATTCCTGTAATACCTCCTAATACTGCACCCAATGTCCCTGATTCTAAATCCTCTTTGTGAGTTAATCCTGGCTCTCTAAAATGAACTTGAGTATCTATGCATCCAGGAAGGACGTGCAAATTTTTTAAGTCAATTATATTCTTAGCTTTTGTTGATTTTAATTGTCCAATAAACTGGATTTTAGAATCAATTATTCCTATATCTAACTCTTCGATGTTATAATTAGGAAGAACTACTCTTCCGTTTTTTAATATTAAATCATACGTTTCTATATTATCCATTCTTCAAATGTTATCATTTAAAGTATCAAATGTATCACCTTCAATTTTTTTGTTTTCAAAATTAGATATATGCCACATGGAGAAAAATAGTATTCTCCAAACTGGTATTACAGCTTTATTATTACTTCTTAAGCTGATACATAAATCCTTAATCTTTTGAGCAGGAAATAATTCCAAAAGACATTTCATTTTAGGCAAGGTTTGCGAAAGAAACTTATATTGTTTTGGTATCCAATAATTTATAGGAACAGTAAATCCCTCTTTTTTTTCAAAAGCATTATATCCCTGAATTTTTTTTTCTAAAAATTTTCTTATAAAATATTTACCATAACCGTTTTTAATTTTTAAATTATCATCTATTTTAAAAAATTTTTTAAATAAAAGAATATCTATAAGTGGTGTTCTTCCTTCAAGACCAAATGCCATCAAACACCTATCCAATTTTATTAAAAGATCATTAGTCAACCATTCTTCAAAATCAAAATACTGAAGTTTTTGAAGTTTATTTAAATTTAAACTGTTCAATTTTTCCTTTTCTAACTTTAGATACTTATTCCAACCAGTTAAATAGTTTTCTAAATCTCGAAATTTATTAAAACCTCCTTTATTTAAAAATTCTTTTTTAAAAAATTTTCTTATCCCGCTTCGATATCTTCCATAACCTCCAAATAATTCGTCTCCTCCTTCACCAGTTAACACAACTTTTACTTCTTTACTTGCTTCTTGAGCTAATTTAAAAGTTGGCAAAATTGCATAGTCAATTACTGGATCATCTAATGCTTCTGCCACAAATGGTAAAAGTTTCCAAAAATCTTTATCTGTAAACTCAACAAAGTTTATCTTCGAATTAAGACTTTTAGATATATATTCCAAA
>MDTB01078045.1_pt1 | contig 10874 bp, 11 predicted proteins | sample 811161 | NCBI WGS metagenome assembly MDTB01 (sample SAMN05326650, study PRJNA326480) | marine metagenome | isolation source: seawater | place: Mediterranean Sea | collected 2009 | reverse complement strand
TTTTTATCTTGATCTAGATCTTTAATTAATTCCTCTAACTTAATAACCTTAATTTCATTATTAAGAATGTAATCTATATGCGAAAAAAATTGCTCTTCACTAACATTAGTAGAGGGGTATTTGTTTTCTCCAAATCTATGGTACATGAATACTGAAATACCAGGCTCAGAAAAAGCAGGTAAAGTATATGAGAAGAAAATTACTAAAAATAAAAAATAATTTTTGCTTAAATTAGTAAAAAAAAAATTATTCATATCATCTAATTTTTAGTCTATATGTAAAAAATAGCAATATTATGTTTCTTATTTTAGATTTTACTCAATCATTTAAATTAGCTTTAATACATAATGGCAAAATAGTTAATAAAGAATTAAAAATAAAAAAAAACATTTCTGAGATATTAATTATTGAGATTGATAAATTTTTAAAAAAATCACATACAAATATAAAAAAAATAAAATCAATTTATATTATTACAGGACCAGGAAGTTTTACTGGCATTAGATCTGCATTAACTTTTGCTAAAGCTCTTAAGTTAACTATGAATTTAAATGTATTTGGATTTTCTAAATTTGAATTAATTAATTCTAAAATGGGACTAAGTAAAACTAGAAAAACAAAATGTATAATTTTACATTATAGAAATAATGAATTTTTTATTCAATCATTCAAAGGAAATAAAAGTATCAACCAACCCAGATTAGTTAATTTTGATAATGAAAAGTTCAGGTATAACAGTGAAACAATCTATATTTGTGATATTAATTTACATAAAAAATCACTAGAAAATGAAAATTTTCTTAAAATAAAAGAAAATTTTCACTTAATAAATTATAATTTGTACGAATTCCCAAAAATAATTGATAATAATATGATTGATAAAATTGACCCAAAACCATTATATATAAATAATTATTTTTAAGTGGTTTATATGATTGATGTAAAAAAAATGTGCAGAGATAAAGGACTAAGAATGACAGAGCAAAGAAATATTATTGCCGATGTTATCACACAGATGAGTGCCAATGGTCACCCAGATGTAAATGAAATATTTTTAAATGCCAATGAGCAAGACAAGAATATTAGTATTGCAACAGTCTACAGGACCGTGAAGCTTTTTGAAGAATACGGCGCTATTGAAAAACATGAGTTTAAAGATGGTAGATCAAGATATGAAGCCATTGAAGACCATCATCATGACCATTTGATAGATATTGAGACAGGAGAGATTCATGAATTCACTAATGAAGAAATTGAAGAGATTCAACGTTCAGTTGCAAATTCTCTAGGATACAGACTTGTTGATCACAGGTTAGAGCTTTATGGAATTAAAATAAAAAAAGATAATTAGATGTCTATTTTAAGACTTGTTTTTATTTTAATTTTTCTACTTTTAATTATAACTTTTTCAATACCTATCCAAGTTTTTTGTAACATAATTGGATTTAAGTTAAAGAAGATTTATCCTCTTTATTTTTACCAAATGATAAAAATAGTTACAGGCATTAATATTAATTTTAATAAAACAAAATTTAACAAAAAAACGATGGGGGTTCTCTACATAGCAAACCATATTTCATGGTTTGATATAATTTGTTTAGGAACATTACTAAATGCAAGGTTTATAGCTAAGAAGGAAGTATCTCAAATGGGAATTTTTGGTTTTTTAGCAAAGTTGAGTAATACTTTTTTTATAGACAATGAAAATAAAAATAAAATCATTGAATATAATCATTTAATTCAAAAAAAATTAAAAGCCGGCGAAAATTTTATTATCTTTCCAGAAGGAACGACGTCTGATGGAAATGGCATTAAGAATTTTAAATCCTCTATGCTTGAGTGCGCTTTTGACAACGATAATGAAATTAATATTCAGCCAATTTCAATATGTTATTCCAAGTTAAATAATATTCCAATGGGAATTTATTTAAGGCGAAACATTGCTTGGGTCGGCGATACCTCAATGGTCGCAGCAATGGCAAATTTTCTCAGATCTGGTAGAATTACAGTTGAAATTATTTTTCATGATCTCATGAGCGTAAATAGCTTTAGGAATAGAAAAGAATTGGCATCTCATTGTGAGAAGCAAATATTAAGTGGTTTAAATCAAAGCATAAAAGTTAATTAAATGAGCCTTTCGACTTTTTTCATAAAATCTTATGGATGCCAAATGAATATTTACGATAGTGAAAAAATAACGTCTATTTTAGAAAATAAAGGTTTGAAGCTAAATAAATATGCTGAGGATGCAGATTTGATTGTATTTAATACATGTAATATACGAGATAAGGCTGCCCATAAACTTTATTCTGATATTGGAAGAGTAAATAAATATAAGAAAGAACAAACTATTGCTGTTGTTGGTTGCGTAGCCCAGGCTGAAAATTCAGAAATGTTTAATAAAAATAAGTCGATTGATATAATTCTAGGTCCACAAAGTTATCATTTGCTACCACAAATGATTGATGATTTAAAAAAATATCCTAAACAGCTCAACACTGAATTTATTGTAAATGAAAAATTTGACTATTTAAGTGAACAAAAAAGAAAACAAGGTGTTTCATCATATATAACCATTCAAGAAGGTTGTGATAAATTTTGTTCATTTTGTGTTGTTCCTTACACAAGAGGACCTGAGTACTCCCGTTCATTGGAGTCATTATTAAAAGAGGTAAAAATTCTCACTAATAATGGTGCAAAAGAAATAGTATTATTAGGTCAAAATGTGAATGCTTATGAGTCTATTAACGATGGATCAAAAGTAAATATTTCTGACTTAATCGAGGAAATTAGTAAAAATGAAAACGTTAAAAGAATAAGGTATACGACATCGCATCCAGTAAATATGAGTGACGATTTAATCAATCTCCATGCTACAAATGATAAACTGATGCCATTTATTCATTTGCCTATTCAGTCAGGTTCATCATCGATATTAAAAAAGATGAATAGAAAATATGATATTGATTTTTACAGAAAAATTATCGAAAAGCTAAAAGATAAAAATCCAAAAATTGAAATATCATCAGATTTTATTATAGGGTATCCAGGTGAAACAGAAGATGATTTTAATAAGACACTTGCATTAGTTGATGAATTAAAATTCACTCAATCATATTCTTTTATATACAGCCCTAGACCCGGAACTAAGTCAGCGCTAATGAGTGATAAAACACCAATTCTAGTAAAAAAAGAAAGACTTAATCTCCTTCAACAAAAGCTGAAATTAATACAGCATGAATTCAATAAAAGTTTTTGTCAGCAAAATGTTGATGTATTAATTGAAAATCAAAGCACTAGTAATCCTGAATATTTTTTTGGTAGAACTCCTTTTATGCAGTCCGTTTATATTAAGTCTCAAAAAGTTATTCCTGGTGAGGTAAAAAATATAAATATTTCAACTTGCAATCATAAGAACTTATATGCTAGTTGTTAATCTAAAGCTTATTAAAATTTGAAAAATAAACTTACCAATAATAAGTATACAAATCACCGTGATCAGGGTCCAAGTTCAACCGTAATAAAAATTGAAAATTCTGAAGCTTTAGACATATTTGGTATAAATAATGAAAATCTTAGTTATTTTGAAAAAACTTTACCTCTAAAAATATTTCAAAAAGGAAATCATTTAATTGTTCAAGGTAATAAAAAAAATATAGATATTTTAAATAAAGCAATATCTCAAACAATTAAGGATAGAAAAATCAATAAAAAAAAAGTAGATAGCCAAATTAACTTAATGCAGGAGAACTTACAAATGCAAATACTAAATGATAAAAAAAATATAAAAAATATTAATATTACCAAAACCATTAAATCGGATGTTATTGGTAAGAGTAAACTGCAAAATTCATATCTAGATATTTTGCAAAAAAAACAAATCATATTTGCAATTGGACCTGCAGGTACAGGAAAAACTTTCCTAGCTGTGGCAGCAGCTGTTTCTCAACTCTTAGAAAATAAATTTGATAGAATCATATTGTCAAGACCAGCCGTTGAGGCAGGCGAAAAATTAGGTTTTTTACCAGGTGATTTAAAAGAAAAAGTAGATCCATATTTAAGACCATTATACGACTCATTATATGATTTAATTCCATCTGATATTGCATCAAAAAAAATCCAATCATCTGAGATTGAAATTGCCCCTTTGGCATTTATGAGAGGAAGAACACTTAATAATTCTTTTGTTATACTTGATGAAGCGCAAAATGCTACGCATAATCAAATCAAAATGTTTCTGACAAGATGTGGTAAGAATTCTCGAATGGTTGTGACAGGGGATCCCTCACAAACAGATCTGAGTAGAAGAAGTGACTCTGGTTTACTTAGATCTATAAAAATTTTATCAGAAATTGATGGTGTTTCAGTAATTAATTTTGGGCAAAAAGACATTGTAAGAGATGAAATGGTAACAAAAATTATCAATGCTTATGATTCCTATGATGACCAAATAAAGGACCTCTTTGATCAAAAATCATAATTAATGATAGAAATAAATTATAATATTGAAGAAAAAAACTGGAAGAAACATTTCCCACACTTTAAAAAATATATTGGAAAAGCTGTGAATGAAACGCTAAAGCAAATAGATACAAAACTTGATGAAGACGTTTTTGTTAGTATTTTTTTAACCTCAGATAAAAAAATCAAGAAACTTAATCATCAGTATAGAAATAAAAACAAGCCAACAAATGTTTTGTCATTTCCAATGCAATCCTCTTCAGATGGAACTTACCTTTTAGGTGATATAGTTCTATCAAATCAAACTCTTCTAAAGGAATCTATTGAACAAAACGTTACAAAGTACGACTATTTGTGTAAGATGACAATACATGGCATGCTTCATCTATTAGGTTATGACCACAATACTGAAAAACAATTTCAGAAAATGAATAAGTTTGAGAATACAATTTTTAAAATGATTAAAAAAAATAAATGATAGGAAAATTATTTAAGCAAAAATTTTTTTCAAAGAAAATTTCTAACAATTCACTTAAACGTAGCATTGAAACTGTTTTAGATGGTGACCTAAAAGATACTGAAGGAATTTCCAAGCAAGAAAGGCTAATGTTGCTTAATATTTTAAAAATTGATGGAATTAGATCTTCAGATATTATGATCCCAAGGGCTGATATTGGCGCAGTCGAAATTAATGATAGTTTTGAAAAAGTTCTTGAGGTTTTTATAAAAGAAGCTCATTCAAGAGTGCCTGTATATGAAAAAAATCTTGATAACATTATTGGCATGGTTCACATTAAAGATTTGGTGAATTATCAAAATCAAAAAAAAATAGAAACTGGCTTCCTTACTAATTTAAAAAGAGAAATTTTGGAAATTCCACCCTCAATGCCAGTACTCGATTTACTACTTAAAATGCAAATTACTAGACTTCATATGGGAATTGTAATTGATGAATATGGTTGTACGGATGGTCTTATTACAATCGAAGATGTAATAGAAGAAATTACAGGCGAGATAGAGGATGAGCATGATGAAAAAAATTTGCCTATGTTGATTAAATCATCTGTAAACACTTTTGAGGCTAGTGCAAGGGTTGAAGTTGAAGAGCTTCAAAAAGTTACCAATATTAATTTTTTAAATGACGAAGACAATGAAGATGTCGATACCCTTGGAGGACTCATATTTTCTATCGCTGGTCGAGTACCACAAAGAGGTGAAATCATTAAACATTTTTCTGGAACTACCTTCGAAATAAAAGATGCAGACCCCATGAAAATCAAATCTGTAAAAATATTAACACCAAAAAAATAATGGTTTTATTGGAAATCATTCCACAAAAAAAATTTTACTTAATATTTTTAAATTTCTTATTAGGATTGTCTTTTGCCCTCAGCTTCGAACCGTTTAAAATTCCCTTCTTTTCAGTTTTAATTATTGGCTTTTACTTCGTGGTAAATGAAAAAGTATTTAAAAATTTTCAATCTTACTACAAAATATTTTTTTATAACGGAGTTTCTTTTGGTTTTGGATTTTTTCTACTAAGTATGTATTGGGTTTCAAATTCAATTAGTGCATTTGATCCTAACTTATTTTACTTGGTGCCATTAATTATTATTATATTTCCGCTCAGCCTTTCTATTTTTTTCGGAGTTATGCAATTAGTAAATGCTTTTTTATGGTGTGAAGGAAATTCAAAATTATTTTATTTTAGCTCAACCTGGGCAATTTTTGAATTTTTGAGAAGTTTTTTATTCACAGGACTTCCTTGGAACTTATTAGGGTATAGTTGGTCATGGTCTCTAAGTTTTTCACAATCAGTTTCTTTTCTTGGCATATATGGACTTGGACTACTATCAGTATTTTGTTCAGTATGTATATTTAGTTTTATTATTGATAATAAAAACAAATCTTATTTTATTATAGCAATTGCAATACTTTTGCTTTTATATGTATATGGAACATTCAGGATTAATAATAATCAAACAATTTTTACAGACAACGAAATAAGAATTGTACACACATATTTTGATCAAGAAAACAAATGGAAAAAAAGTTCCATCGACCAAACAATTTTGATGGGCTCATCAGACTTAATAACTGTATTTCCTGAAACGTCACTTGGAACAGATGCAAAACAACCAAAAAATTGGATATTTGGCTATATCAGAAAAGATAGACATAACTTTTTTAATTCAATTAATTATATGGGTTTCACTTATGATAAAAAAATTCTCGTTCCTTTTGGAGAATATTTTCCATTTTTTGAATATTTGAATATTTTATTTACCGAAAACCATTTATTCAATAGAGGGTTAACCAAAGGTGACAGCGATCAATTATTTGCAAAAAATATTTTGCCACTTATTTGTTATGAGGCAATTTTTTCAAGTTTTGTCAGAAATTCTGTATTAGAAAGTACTAATTTATTAGTTAATATAAGTAATGATGCATGGTTTGGTAATTTCAGTGGACCAATACAACATTTTGTTCATGCAAAGTTTAGGGCAATTGAGTTGGGTATTCCTATGGTAAGATCATCTAATAAGGGAGTCACGGGGTTAATTAGTCCTTTGGGAGATACAATCAATATTATAAATTCTAATAAAAATGGCTTCTTAGATGTAAAAATTCCAAAAAAGCTTAAGTCAACTTTTTACTTAAAGCACGGAAATATTTTAACTTATTTTTTGATAGTTTTATTTTTTATAATTGGATATGCTATAAATTCAAAAAAAAATAAAATATATGAATAAAAATTATCTATTTACTAGTGAGTCAGTTTCTGAGGGCCATCCTGATAAGGTATGTGATATCATTTCCGACTCAATTGTTGATGACTTTCTTAAACAGAAAGATCCAGAGAATTCAAGAATAGCCATGGAAACTCTTGTGACTACTAATAAAGTTGTAATGGCAGGAGAAGTAAGAGGGCCCGATGGTTATAGCTGTGATTATGAGCAACTTGCTAGAAATGCAGTTAAAGAAATCGGTTATGAGCAAGATGGGTTTCATTGGCAAAATTTTTCTTTTGATTGCTCTGGTATTCATAGCCAGTCAGCGGATATCGCGATTGGCGTTGATGCCTCTGCAGATAAAGATCAAGGTGCTGGTGACCAAGGTATCATGTTTGGTTACGCTTGTAGAGAGACCCCCTCTTTGATGCCAGCGCCAATATATTACTCACATAAAATACTTGAGCAAATGGCAACAGATAGAAAGTCTGGAAAAACTCCGGGCATCCAGCCTGACTCTAAAAGTCAGGTTACCCTTGAATATAAAGATGGTCACCCTGAAAAGTGTACTAAGGTAGTTGTATCAACACAACATGATAAAGACCTAGACCAAAAAGGTGTGAGTGAGCTGGTTATTCCTATCATTAAACAAACTATACCTGATAAATGGATCAATGATGAAACCCAGATTTTAATTAATCCCACAGGTAAGTTTGTAATTGGTGGTCCTGATGGTGATACAGGATTAACTGGTAGAAAAATAATTGTAGATACTTACGGTGGTGCAGCTCCCCACGGTGGAGGAGCATTCTCAGGCAAAGATCCAACTAAAGTTGATAGATCTGCTGCTTACATTGCGAGGTATATTTCAAAAAATGTAGTTGCTTCAGAAATTGCAGATAAGTGTACATTGCAACTTGCTTATGCCATTGGAGTATCGGATCCATTATCTATTTATGTTGATACACACGGGACTTCTAAAATATCTGATGATGAGCTAATAAAAAAAATAAAAAGTTTTGTTGATCTTACTCCGCGAGGAATTCGTGACCACCTGAATCTTCATAAATCTATTTATAAAAAAACTGCCGCATATGGTCACTTTGGAAGAGAGCCTGAAGATGATGGATCTTTCTCTTGGGAAAAAATTGATATAGCAAATAGTTTATAAAAAATTGTTTTTGCATAAAAAAGAGGACTCAGAGTACTTCAGGTATCAAGGAAGAAAAATTTCTAAAAGACTATCGCCATCATATCTTAATTTATTAAAAGAAAATTATGATAAATATTCTTTTGATGAAGAAATTTTATCATTATACAAACTAAATAATAAAAAAAAATTTTTACGAATTTCCAACAATCGATTTAAAAAAACAAATATTGAAATAGGATTTGGAGATGGAGAATATTTATTGAAAAGTGCTATATCAAGACCTGATGAATTATTTATAGGATCTGAGGTTTATATTAATGGCATTGCCAAAGTATTAAGGCAAATTATTAACTTAGAAATCAATAATATTAAATTGAGTAAATTGAATTGTATTTATCTTTTGAAAGTTATTCAGCCTAAATCAATTGATATGATTACAATAATCAATCCAGATCCATGGCTTAAGAAGAGACACCATAAGCGAAGACTTATATCCTGTGAGAATATAAGAGTGCTTACCAACCTGACTAAATCTAAAAATTCGATATTAATAACGACAGATTCGGAAGGTTATGTTCAATACATTAAAAATATTTTCTCTAAAAATAACAATTTATCATGCAATTTAAATTTACTAGTACTAGAAGAAAACAATAATTTATATGGAGTTTCTAGATACCAGAGAAAAGCTCTTAGAGAAGGAAAAAGAATATATCTGGTAACAATATGAAATAATTGAATTATTTTAGATGCTTGATTTATTCTATTTTGAAGTGTATAGAATTTCTTAAAATTTTGCTAAATTAAACAAAAGTGGGATAAACCCACTTTTTTTTTACGTTAAAGGATTATTATGGTTAGCGCAAATAAGATTGAAATATTAAGAATTGCTGAGGCTGTAGCACAAGAAAAAATGATTGATAAAAACATTGTTATTACAGCTCTCGAAGAGGCCATAGCTAAGGCTGCAAAGAGTAATTATGGAGAGGAAAATGAAGTAGTTGTAGAAATCAATCAAGAAAACGGTGATATTTCTATATCCAGGAAAATGCTGGTTGTAGATGATGTAAAAAATAAATTTTTAGAGATAAATCTTAAATCAGCAAAAAAAATAAATGGGGCTGCTCAAGTTGGCGATGAACTCCTTGATCCCTTGCCGCCACTTGATTTTGGTAGGATAGCAGCGCAAGCTGCTAAACAAGTTATAAACTCAAAGGTAAGAGAAGCAGAAAGAGAAAGACAATATAATGAGTATAAGGATAGGGTGGGCGAAATAGTAAATGGTATTGTAAAAAGAGCAGAGTTTGGAAATATTATATTGGATCTTGGCAAGGCTGAAGGAATAATCAGAAAAGATCAAACAATACCTAGAGAAAATCTTAGAAATGGAGATAGAGTAAGAGCTTATATATATGATGTAAGGTCTGAAACTAAGGGTCCGCAAATATTTTTATCAAGATCACATCCTCAATTTATGGCAATGTTATTCACTCAGGAAGTTCCTGAAATATATGATGGAATTATAACAATTAAAAGTGTTGCTCGTGACCCAGGTAGTCGAGCTAAAATTGCAGTCTATACAGGTGATGGTTCAATTGATCCAGTTGGTGCTTGTGTTGGTATGAGGGGGAGTAGAGTTCAGGCTGTTGTAAATGAATTACAAGGAGAAAAAATTGATATCATTAATTGGTCTGAAAATGTTGCAAACTTAGCAATCGCATCATTATCTCCAGCTGAGGTTTTGAAAGTAGTGCTTGATGAGGATCAAAATAAAATAGAAGTTGTAGTATCGGAAGAACACTTAAGTTTGGCTATAGGGAGAAGAGGTCAAAACGTTAAGTTGGCAACTGAATTAACTGGATATGAAATTGATATATTAACAGAAGATGAAGAGTCATCAAAAAGACAGGAAGATTTTTCAGCAAAAACTAATATTTTCGTATCATCACTTGATGTTGATGAAACATTAGCACAACTTTTAGTTAGTGAGGGTTTTGGAAGTATTGAGGAAGTTATCGAGGCTGAGGAGTCTGAGTTACTGAGTATTGAGGGATTTGACGAGGAAATAGTAAGTGAATTAATAGAGAGATCAAAAAAGTACTTATCTGATAAGGATTCAGAAAATCAATTGAAAATTGAAAAATTAAAAGTTTCAAAGGACCTTGTAGATTTCAAATTATTAACCAAAGCCATGTTGGTTACACTTGCTGAAAATCAAATTACAAATATTGAAGATTTTGCAGGATTAACAACTGATGATTTAATTGGCTATTTAGAGGATAAAACTGACAAAAATTCACGAGTTAGCGGTATATTAGAAGAATATAATCTATCACGAGATGAAGGTGACCACTTAATAATGGAGGCAAGAAAAATATGGCTTGATTAGTCATATAACTAAGTTGGAAAATGTCTGAAAATAAAAATGAAATAAAAAAAAAGAAGACACTGAGTCTTAAGCTTAATTCAAAGCCTTTAGTCGTACCTCAAAGAAATATAGAGGCAGGTAAAACGGTTATAGTTGAAAA
>MDTB01025690.1_pt1 | contig 10875 bp, 13 predicted proteins | sample 811161 | NCBI WGS metagenome assembly MDTB01 (sample SAMN05326650, study PRJNA326480) | marine metagenome | isolation source: seawater | place: Mediterranean Sea | collected 2009 | reverse complement strand
ACAGAACATTGGGACAGATATACTTTATCTCGATTTCGATAAGCCAGATACGTCCGTCACTAAAGAATCCTCCCTTTTGGAGCGTGTCAACATTGGCTTATCCAGGCTACCAGATTTAGGAGAATACTCGCGCCTGGGTCTGGTAGCTTTTTATTCTTCTTCTGCATATTGGAAGGGGGCAAACGAAAGCGAGCCAAGAATACACGTTATCTTATTTCTGGATAAGGTATATCCGCATGACAGCATCTATGAATGGCAAAAACAATTTAAAGAGGACATATTAGACCCCCATACAGCTTTAAGAAGCCAACCTTTATTAGTCGCTAACCCTGTCTTTGAAGGGATAGAGAAGAGAAAGATAGAGGGAGACCAGATAATAATCCGTCCTGGAGAAAAGTTAGCACTCCCAAAGATAGGTAATACCAGGAAGACAACGAATAAAAAGACGTTTGATTTCGGAAGAATAACAATATCGAAAGATAGGGAAGAATGGTTAAAGATACAACTAGAGAACGCCAGAAAAGGGAAGTTAGACGGAAGAAGGGGAGAATTTTTATTTAATTTATTTCAGAGAGAAATTTTCTACAATCGAAAAAATATAGGCGAGCTTTTAAAAATATTAAAGAATAATCCTATCTTATATGTAAACCCAGAGAAGAATGATAGGGATTGGAAGGAGGTAGAAAGGACTTATGAAAGGGCATTAGATTACGTTAATAAAAGGCTATTAGGAACGTCAATTAAAGATAGCAAAAAATGGGAAAGCAAAGTTATATGTAAGCCATGGTTAGAGGATATAGACATTAAAGCATTACCTACGGAGAAATGCTTAATACTAATAAAATCACCACCCTTTACAGCAAAGAGCCAGTTAATAGAGGAATACATAAAGCATGGCGGGTTTGATTCGGGGATATATGTCTCTACGGACATATCAACTATAGATAGCTTTACGCAAGAATACCCGAGATGGAAGAGTTACCAGGAAGGAGGTAAAGGAAAGCAAGATAAACAACGATGGATGCCAGAACAACCCTGGTTAGCCTCTACCGAGCAAAGTTTAACCTACTTTTTGAGAGAAGAGGCAGGACAGCTTTGGTTTCCTAAAGACAATCCTCCAGGGGTTGTTTTCATAGATGAAGCCGAAGCGGTGAATATGAACATTCTTAATAACAATTCATTCAAGAATGTTTCTTCTCTTTACGAAATATGCAGAAGGGCGAAATCGGTGGTGTTGCTTGATGCCGACATTACAGAAGAGATTACAGGAGATTTTGCCCAAACCCTCGCAGAACAAGGGACGTTTACAAGATATAGCCTGGTAAATGATTTTGACCATAACTCCCATAAACGGATACAAATGCTTAACAGCGAAGTCCAGGCAATGCACACGATTAAAGCTCTCCTGGATTCGGGCCAGACTGTTTTTTGTCATGTTGGATTCTCTGATTCTACAGAACAACGAAGATTAACCAGGCTTTATAAATTCTGGTCTAACTATCTTAAAGATACTAATGCGGTTAGAGCTTATGACGCTCAAAATGTACCCGCAGAATTAAGGAGAAACCCTAATAAGGTTATACAAGATTGGCTTAATGGTGGATTAAAGCTATTGATACATTCTCCCTGGTCAAAGAGAAGCTGGAACTATAACCCAAAGACAAAAGATGCACCCCAATTTGATGCGAATGTTGGAATCTATCCCCATACATTCTTCTCTCATGTAAATATAAACCAACAAGATTGGAGGATGAGACATACCAGGCAAAGCTATATCTACATAACACCCCATAAGACTTATACCCCATATAAGGATATAGATAAGCAGGAAGCGAAAGGTTTAATACTCTTTAAAGACGAATTAAGAGACCAGGTATTACGCTCGGTCAAGAATAGAAGAGCAGATGAAAAATCCAATGTTAAAGATGCTTATATGGAACTGGTTAAGCGGGGAGGGGCAGACTTATTAACAGAATTCATAGACGAACCCTGGCATAACGAATTCGAGAAATCGGTAACCCATCTTATTACTGAAGCAGGAGAAGAAGCCAGGGAGGAAGAAGCAAGGAAAGCCTGGGAAAAGCCAAGGACAAGAGACAGGATACTTAATGCCTTTTATCGTGAAAGTGAATCTAACGAACACTATGCGCCTGGACTAACAAAAGATATAGGATTTGAAGCATTTAAAGACCTTTACTTTAGGGATGAAAAAATAAAGGAGGAAGATTTAGACGATATCTTACATATATGGTTTATGTCAGAAGAGGAGAGGGAGCATCTACAAGTTGATGAGCCAGTAACGTGGGCGGTAATGAAAGGGAAGCTGTTAGACCGAATAGATAAATTGGTAGAGGACAGCTTTCCAGAAGGAATAAACAAATTTCCAGAGATTGTTACTCTTAAAGATAGAGACAGGTTAGAAATATTCGTTACCCAAAGCAATAAAGGACAATTAGGAAGATTTGTTAGAGAGAACCTTTCATCTTTAAGGGATGAGATACCCTTCCTATTAAGAGAGGGATATGGAAATAATTACCTCTCTATCATAGAAGATACTTTCGATTGGTTTGGGTTGCCCTGGGTAAAAGAGGAACAATACACAAAGCAGGAAGGGAGAAAGATTGCCATTATACAGGAATATGAAAACCTCGGATTGGTAAAGAGGAAGGAGGGTATCAATCTCAAGATAAAAGACATAAACGAGAATATATCAAAGAAGATAAAGAATAAAGAAAACCTATCTTATAGAGAGAAAGAATGGTTAAGGACAAGAGGGACAAACTACACGATAACTTTAGAAGATATAAAACATAGAAAATTACATAACGCTATCTTCCGAGAGAAAAATTTTTCCTCCATACAACATGATATTAGATTTCAGAATGAAAAAATCTCGGAGGGACTTGGTTAATGAATCTCGAAAAGGATAAAAGAGAAGCGGCTCGATTTAAGACCGAGACAAACCCAGAAGCCTATATGACAAGGGATGCTTTAGTTACCTTGGCGATACAAGGCTTCACACCATGCGAGAAAGACAGCTTAAAGACAGGCGATTACTGTCCTTCAAGAAATTATAGCGGGGACGATGCGTGTGAGTGCATCCGAGCAACCTTCCCAAGCCCAAAGTTTTACGAAGTTTACAAAATTCTACGTCACTATTATTTAGAGAATGTAGGAAAGGCTCTGCTACGCAAGATAGCAGGAGAAGCATTAGAGGATAACAATGAAAACGATAGATGAAATAATAGCAAACGCATCTAAAGAAGGTGCGGAAAAAGCCATAGAACAATTAAGAGAGTCTAATAAGGCCGAGGTAAACTATGATAAGAAACCAGTTAATACAGGTTACTTCTCCCATAAGTTTCTTGGGCTTAATGACCAGGCTAAAGAAGTATTAGCGAAGGTATATCTGTTAAGAAGAACACCTTATACAGACCCGCAATGGTTACACCTCTATAAAGATTGGCTTATAGCTACAGATAGAAAATACCATGACCAGGGCGAAGGCTTGAAGGAGCTTAAGACTATGTCTGTCTATTACTGGGAAAAGATAAAGCTCGGTAAAGATAGCCTGGTAAAGAAAGACTGCCGAATACCTGGGTTTAATTCACTTAAAGACTATGCAAACCATGAGATAAGAAGGAGGACAGACATAGAATATGACTATTAGCGTTTTACCAGAACAGGAGGTAGAAACTATCTCCAACGAGATAACAAAAGCGAAGAAAGACATTAAAGATAATCACAAGCTAAACGCAGAATCGCGGCAAACGGCAAGAGATATTCGGGAAAAGATTAAAGAGCTTGAATCGGAGCTATCAGATAGCAAGAAGATAGAACAGACATCACATCTTAATATGAATAACTCTCACAAGATAATCCAAAGGTTAGAAAGATTGGTGCTTGAGAAAGAGGAGCAATTAGCCAAGGATGCAAAAGATAAAGAGATATTATCTTTATACGAAAGACAAAAGCCTTTCTGGGAAGCATTAGAATTAAGAATGATTCAAAAGAGGCAAGAGCTAACATTAGGTTTGGTAGGAATGAAAGAACCAACACCCACACCCGAGGTTATTAAGACTTTGAAAGAGATAGGAGATAACCTTAGGTATAACGGAGAGCCAAGAATAACTATTCTTAATTTTATGAATAGATATAAGGAAACGCTCCTGGATATGTGTCGCTATCAGATAGAAGGTAATCCTGTCCCCGCAGATACCTCCCAAAGAAGGATAAATACATTAGATAACTTCTTAATGCAGGAACACATACAGAGATATTGGAACTGATATGGATAGATACCATAAACGGAGAGAGATTATTAACTTTCATGAAAACGTAAAACCGAGGGCGTATCTGGTAGTTGATAACACTATAGATAACCCCAGACAAAGAAGGCTATGCAAACAAGCTCTCGATAAAGCGTTAGCTTTGGCGTGCGAACACCTGGATACAATCTATGATAGAGGTGTTAAGGATGGAATAGCCAAGGCGGAGGCTATCGTAGATGCAATAAAAGCAGAGGCAGAAGAGAACACCGAATGACAGCACCAAGGAACGAACAAAAGTATTTCATGCTTAAGCTCATACACTCGGGCAGAACATTAAGAGAGGCTAAAGCTCTAATGTATGCAGTCGCAACGGGGTTGCATCCAGAATACACCGCATCGGGTGATTTAAAAGATTTATCCGAATTAGAAGGAGGTTTATCCAGGATAGGAGCAATGACTCGCATAGATGCGAAGAAGCTCTCTTATAGAAGGTTATTCAAACCGAGAAAGACTGTAGCGACAAGAGAGGAGACTCTCGCTAAATTCGCTACACGTTGGAAAGGAGGAATACCTCTATCCTGGAAGCGATACGGAAATTTGGTAAGAAAAGGCAGACCGAACAAACCAAGACCAGGCTCTTCCAGGGGAAAGATTGGAAAGACCAAGGTAATAGGCGTTAAGAGCGTTCTTAATGATTTCAAATTCCTAATAAGAACTTTGAGCGATTTAGGCAGAGACCGAGGCAAGGGTAATTTAAGCGCGATGCGTAAAGCCTATAAGAGCGTTAGAACCTCGGTTAATACTTCAATAGCAAACGCAGGGAAATAAAAGTAGAATGGGCACCTCCAAGCGTTACTGATTTTAAATTACGCAGGATAAAAGCAGGATAAAATAATATCAATAATTTATGCTTCACGAAAATACTTCCAAGTTATTGATTTTGTTGTCGTTTTAAGCGTGCGCCCGTAGCTCAAATGGATAGAGCATCGGCCTTCTAAGCTCATCTTCTGACCAAAATCTTCTTATTTTCGGGGCAAATAATCCTTTAATAACAATAACTTGCTCTATGTCCTGGCTTTTGATGGTGCAGGATAATTGCAGGATAATTGCTAAATTTTCTTAAATTCGGTAGGCTAAATCCACCAATGCAGGATAATTGCAGGATAAAAAGCCATGCCGACAGCATTAGAAGGAACTACGTTTAAACATCCCTCCTTTAAGAATGTAAGCATCTTTGCACAAGCAATAAAGAACTCTGACCGCATAAATTGGTATTCAAGGACAACCTTTAGCAGAACGAACCAGGTTGTTCGTTCTCTCAAAATTCCATACATTCCAGGCGATAATAAAAATAAAATTGAAGCAGAGAAGAAAGCTACAGAAATCTTTTACGAACTGGACAAGAGACAACAGCAAGGCTTAACCAATAAACGAGCTTCTATCCTTAAATTATTAGACTCTTTTACCAACCAACTCGAAAAGGCGACAAAAGAAAATAAAAAATTTTTTGAAGCTAACCAGACCCCGCCAAATATCATGCCTGGAGGAAAAGCACCCATAGACCAGGCAAAGCTAGACCACATTAACAGCGTTATAAGCAGGGTGATTCGTCCTTTCTTCCAGGAAAAGAAATATGAAAGCAGAAGCCTGGACAGCTTAAGCAAAAGAGACCTGGAAGAATGGAATCTCTGGCGAATGAAAGAAGCCCAGGAAGAGGAAAACAAAGTCTGGGCAAATGGAACGCTAAACAAACAAAACCGAGTCTTTCGGAGCTTCTTTAAATGGGCTGTGGATAGGGGTTATTTGCTCGGAATTCCAGACATAAAAGATTTTTCAGAGGACATAAGAACCAATCGCAGACCCGAGATGTCTACGGAGCAATATGAAGCCCTTTTAAAATATATTGAAGGGGAATACTCAAATAAAAAGAATACGGACGTTAATCGGGTTTATATGCGTTTCTTTTATCTTTACCTATGCACGATTGATGCTACAGGTTGTAGACCCTGGAATAGCCCAAAGAACGCAATTAGAAAAGAAGATGTTAAGATAAAGCGGGGTAAAAGCGGGGATATAGAATCTATAATCATAAGGAGAAGAGAGAAGGGTAAAGAATACGATGCGATTGCAGACAAGCAATGGGCAGACATATACGAAGATATCATGGTGCTACATAAAGCCTGGGGAATAGAATCAGAATATCTTTTCGCTCATCCATATACCAATGAAAACATGGGAAGATATAAAAATGCTCCTATTGGTTCATTCAATAAACAATGGGATAGGGCAATGGAATATTTTGGATGGAATAAGAAGGGAGATAAACAGAAAGATAGAATTTCTAAATACTCTATAAGGCATAGATATGCTTATAGACGATACATAGAAAACAAAGATATAAGCCTGGAAGAATTAAGCCAGGTAATGGGAACATCACCCTCTATAATTTTTAAGACCTATTGGCACTTCAAAGCAGAGAAAGACTATTCTCGGCTTATGTCCTCTGGATATGAAACCAAACCTGGCAGGGTAAGGCTCTACGATTCGCAAGGAATACGGATAGATTCAGCAAAGATAGACTCTAAAAAGCACAGAGATTGGTACGCCAAGCACCCAGAGTTTACAGAGAAGCCTTCATAGCAGACAATGCGTTCATGAATATGCTTTTTGCCTCGGCTTATGAACCACTCTACGCACTTTTCAAAGAAGAGAGAGAATCATACCCAGACCTTTATCCCGAGCCGTTGCGGGTGCGTATACACCGAGCATTGTCCTGGTTAAGAGCCGCAGAAAAACACAAACTTGACCAAGACTTTTGCTTTTTATCGCTAATGATTGCTACCCATTCCTGTTATACCCGAAACGATAGCGAACACTTACTCGAATTTACATACATAGACCAAATGGAAGGCTTGAGAGAGCTTAAAAAGATTGAATATATCCTCTTAGGTATAACTGGACAGGAATTTATAAAAGAGGTAATAGCGAACCCACACCTTAAATATAACAAATATACTGACGGAAATTACGCAGGAGACCAATCAACGAGAGCAGGGTTTGATAAATATATCGAACTAATGAAGAAAAGAGACTCTAAAGGCTTATTCAGAGAGATGCTAATTCACTTAAATATGGTAAGGAACGCTATAGCACACGGAAATAGAACATATAACAGCCATTTAAACAGCAAGACCCTAACGAGCGGTACAGCTATACTGGCCGAGGTTGTTCCTATGATGATACAAGCAATAATATTAAACCCAGATAAAGATTGGGGAGAAACTCCCTGGTGGAATGAAAACAAAATATGACTGATATAGGAAAGATTAAAGGACTTATTACTTTAATATTACTTTTAATGTCTACTTATGCAAGCTCTGCAATTCACTTATCGTGTGAGCATACCCTTTATAACAATCAAAACACCTATTTAATAACTCTCGATAAAGCAAATATGATAGCTAATCTATCCATAGCTAATCTTAATTACATTCGATATATGGTAGGAGGGTGGGAAGATATAGAAACCTCTTTTACAGAAAGAATATACCCTTTTCGAGGCGAAACTTATGATGTATATGAAATTAACGTCAAAGGTAAATCATTTCTTTTAGATAGGGCTACTTTAATATTACATAAGCATACTTTGACTCCTCAAAAAATTTTAGAAAGGGAGAATTATAAATTCCAATGCAAGATATTGGATAAGAAACAATTAGAAAAAAAATATGATATGTTGGTACAAGAAATAAAAAGAAATAAAGAACGCATAAAAAAGGAAACACAACGTAAAATTTAATATATGGCAGATAAAGAAGAAGATACTATAATAACAATCACTATAGAGCTTGAACAAGAAGAGGAAGAATACATACCCTCGCAAGCTGACCAGGCTCTATATGCCTTCACTAATACCATACATTGGTATGTTAAAGGGTTTTCCATACTCTTTATATTCGGACTCATTTCCTCCTTATTTTCCTAATTTAAAAGCCCCTCCGCACTAAAAGAATCTGGACTCGCCTGGTTATTGGCTTGATAATTTTTTTTCATAAAAATTTTTTTAAACAAACCAATACAAGGATAGAAAAGGATATGTCTGATATACCAGAAGATAAAATAAAGAGGATGAAAGACCTAAAAATAATTACATATAGCCCACATATAAGGAATGGTTGGGTATTTAATTTCGCGGACGGAGGCCGAAGGACGAAGAAGCAAGCTATTAAGGAGATTGAAGAGCAAATAAATCTACTTATGTGCCTAAAGAGTTTTATAGAAAACTCAAAAGAATAAAGTTTTACGCGCTCGGGTGTCCACCATAATAAGGTTATCTAACGTCTAAAAAGCCCCCCATATCATCTAAAGGAAATAACCAGGATAAGGTTATTTAATAAGAGAAAAAGGATGGTAAATAAGGATAAATAAGGTATAATAAGATAATAAAAGATAGATTAAATTATCTTATTAACTAAACCATTGAAAGGAAAGGGATTATGGCAAAAGAAGGACAATCTATTACACTTAACCAGGAACAACATAAAGCCTTTATGGATTACCTGGCTACAACAAGACACCCCGAGCGCGATACGCTCATTTATCTTTTAACTTATCGAGCAGGGATGAGAATTGGCACCATAGCCCAATTAAAGATAGGAGACATTCTGGATACAAGTAAGAATGTCAAACAAGTGATTACTCTACGCAAGTCTATAACTAAAGGTAGTAAAACAACGATGGCTTTTATATCGCATCCAGAGCTACAAGAATCTATAGTGGAATACGTTAAATTACTGGAAAGTAAAGGAAAGAAAGGCCGCGTACAGGCCGCGAGTAATCTTTTCTTGACCCAGAAGGACTATCCTCTTTCGCCTAATGTAGCATCCCAGATAATGCTTAAGCATTATAATAAAGCAGGGTTTGAAGGAAGCTCAAGCCACCAGGGAAGGGCAGGGTTTGCCACTAATTGTCTTAAGAAGGGCATGGATATAGTCGCTGTCAGTAAGCTAATGTCTCATACATCTTTAAATACAACGATGCGATACATAAGGCATGACCAGGAAGAATTATCAAATATGGTTGCTAAACTTTAAATTATGTTTTTAAATGCCCAATATCTTAACCAATAGAGGGAAAGAAACCATGTTAAAACTTCCAGAAGGTGTAAGGAATGTCCCTGGTAGAACGGCAAGCAAAAGCCGAGCGACAGGGATATTTGATAGCTCTAAAGAAAAGGTATTAGATGATTTAGCTGTAAGCATAAGAGAAGCAGAAGGAAGATACCATAGCGATAACCAGGGTGCAGCATCAAAGGACAATCCTGTATTAAGCGCGAGGTTTGATGAATATAAGCATGGTGCGTATAACTCAATGTGTTGGAAAGTCCAGATAACAGAGGGTAAGCCAAAAGTAGATGCGGACGGAGAAGAGCTTTTACTTGTTAATATCAAATGTAAGGGTGCAAGGATTCCAGGGTTACTCCAGGATTCAGAAGGAGAGACTAAATTAGAATTAACTATCAGAGGATGCGACCTGGTAGAGACCTTAAAAGGGTATAAAGAAGCATTGTCCGCAATGGATAAAGATTCTGAACTCGGGCAATACTGGCATAACTTTGCGGTCAATCAGTCCTTTCCTCCCAAAGAGAAAAACAATAGAAGTAATTGGGCACATTGTCTGGAACAAGATAAATGGGTAAAGAAGGGTGACGTAAAACAAGCAAGCCCATACCCCAAAGCCTCTTAAATACCTCCTAAACCTTCCTAAAAATAATTCCTTGCTACCAGGTTAGATATTAGCCTGGTAAGCAGGGTATTGCCTTCTATACCTTCCAAAAACATTCCTATCTCTCGAATTTCAAAAATGGTAAAATATATGCACAAATTAAGAAAATATAACCGATTAACAACAAGATAGGAGGCTTAATTAGAATTGAGATACAGATTATCAGATAAGGATTTATTACATTTAAATCTGTTAATGCCAATAAGCGAAATAAGCAAACACCTACCCGAATATTGTCCTCCGTTATCTACCATTTATAGACGTTTAAAGAACTACAATATAGAGAAGCCTTCACAAGCAAGAAAGAGTTTTGAGAGAGATGTATTCAAAGCGGGTTCTAATGATATGAATGATAAAGACAGACAGAAGGCTATAAAAAAGATAAGGAAAGAGATGATAGAGGATGCAATTATCAGGATAAGAAGGAAGGCAGAAAGGCATAAGGAAATAATAGAATGACTATAGCTGTCTGGAAGCCTTTGAATAGCGTTAATTGTGTCAGAAAAGGATACAACCAAAACGGAAAGATAAAAAGATACTGGGCTAACACCTGGAAGAATGTTGGAGGCATAAAGAACGGAGAAGCAACACCCGAGAAGGTTGGAGCTTTAAAGAATCTTATAAGCGAAAAGAATTTAAATGTATCTTGGGGTAATGCCTTTCCACAAAATCTTAAAGAGCCTTTTGTAAGGCAATATGAAAACAAAGACTTTAATCATCTACAGAACATTGGGACAGATATACTTTATCTCGATTTCGATAAGCCAGATACGTCCGTCACTAAAGAATCCTCCCTTTTGGAGCGTGTCAACATTGGCTT
>MDTB01053204.1_pt1 | contig 10876 bp, 9 predicted proteins | sample 811161 | NCBI WGS metagenome assembly MDTB01 (sample SAMN05326650, study PRJNA326480) | marine metagenome | isolation source: seawater | place: Mediterranean Sea | collected 2009 | reverse complement strand
TGCCAAAGGTCCAGGCTTTTAAACAGGTAGTTGTTTGGGGTGGCGCTGTGGCGCCACAGATCCTCCGGCATTCCGAACGGCTTGTTTAATCTCTCGCGAGGATGCCAGCTGGACGCCGTAAATACGCCGTTGGGGCCAACAACGGGTAGAGCCCAAGAGTAGATATGGGAAAAAAAGAGATAAAAAGAAATAAAAAGAGATAAAAAGAAATGACTGGAAATCACAATTTACCTGGTTTGTACACGGCACAGTATGCTGGTAGCGCGTCGCTACAATGGGCGCATACGCCAACTGCAAGACAGTACCAAGGGTCCGTAACCACGGCATTACCTCCGCGTGCTAAATCATCAATGCGCCGCGGACTTTATCCTCGGTTGTCGCGCAGGGAGCTCAGCCTTTGGCATAAAGCAAAGCACCGACGTCGCTGAACTGAACTTGAGCATTGCGCTGTAGACAGCCTAAATTCCCTTAGGTCCTTTTTCAAAATGCTTGCAGACCTAATTTTTTGTCAATCCCGCCTTGTCGATTGTTCGTAGCCGGATTCTTTCAGCATGTTCTTTTTTCCGCGGCGGCATCTTCACAAAAAAGTAAAAATGCATAATTTGAGCGTTGCGGTTTATCGGAGCGGGCTGCTAGGCGATAGGATTTGCGGAGACCTCCACCATACTTCCTACAATCTCATAATAAAAACAGCTTCGCCGCTCGGTATGACATGCCGCGCCAGTCTGCACCACCTTCATTAAAATGGAGTCTCCATCGCAATCGATGTGCATCGACTGTAATGATTGCGTGTTCCCGGAGGTTTCGCCTTTACGCCAATAGCCGTTACGGCTGCGGGAAAAGTAGGTGACTTGACCTTCTTCAAGCGTGGTTTCAATTGCTTCGCGATCCATCCAGGCCAGCATTAATACCTCGCCGGTCGCCGCATCCTGAGCAATGGCAGGAACCAGCCCTTGCTTGTTGTATTTAAGGGCGTCAAGGAAGCTGTCTAAGGGAACTTGGTGTCCTTTGGCAGCATTTTCCAATGTTTTAAGATTGACCATAACGTTCGCGAAGATAGTGGAATACCGCGCGCAGCGCCATGGCTTCGCCGCCTTCAGGCCTGCCAGGGCGATTGCGTGTATTGAACGCCATTAAATCGAAGTGAACCCATGGTGACTCCGTGACGAAGTGTTGTAGAAATAAACCGGCGGTCACTGCACCAGCGTAGGGTGATGGCGCTGAGTTCACTAGGTCGGAGACCTTGCCACGGATCATGTAGTCATAGCCCTTGTGTAAAGGCATGGGCCACACCGGATCATCCTGCTCTTCGCCGGCATTGAAAATCTCGTCGGCCAAGGACTTTTCGTTGGCAAACAGCGCTGCAATTTCTGCCCCCACTGCGGCTCGGGCGGCACCTGTCAACGTGGCGAAATCGACTATGAGTTCCGGTTGGTCTTCACTAGCAATCGATAATGCATCGCATAAGAGCAGTCGGCCTTCTGCATCAGTATTGTCTATCTCTACGGTAAGGCCTTTGTGAGTGGTAAGGATATCGCCAGGGCGAAACGCCGCTCCGGAAATGGCGTTCTCCGCAAGCGGAATAAGCACCCGAAGTCGAATAGGCAGGGCTTGCGACATTATTAAATCTGCCAGCCCCAGCGTTACTGCTGCGCCGCCCATGTCCTTTTTCATCAGGCGCATGCTTGCTCCGGGCTTCAAATTAAGGCCACCACTATCGAAGGTAACGCCCTTGCCGACCAAAGTAACCTTAGAATGATCTGGATTGCCCCAATGGATGTCGAGGAGACGCGGTGCGTCTGCGGCGGCACGACCTACCGCATGGATTGCACCACAGCCGGCGGCCAGCAGTGCGTCGCCGCTGATGCAATGCAGTGAGGCTTCGTGTCGGGCGCAAACAAGCTTTGCTACCTCAGTAAAGTTAGACGGCCCCATATCCTGCGCTGGGGTGTTTATTAGATCGCGCCCCAAAGCCATCGCAGCAGCCTGATCGACTACAGATGCTGCGTCGTTGTCTTTCGGCAGTATGAGTTGGGCTGCTTCGCGCGTCGCCGGCTTGTAACGCGTGAATTGATAGCTGCCGAGTGCCCAGCCAAGCAGCTGCAGATCGCTAACGGCATGTGTTAGCTGGTAGATGCCCGCTGGCAAAGAGAGCGGTAGATGTCCCAAGCTGCTTAAATCGTTGGTCCCGCTCCAACCGCAGACGACGCTGCCATCACTTAGCCAGGCTACGTCAGATGAATTTGCCGTAAAATTTTGGCGCGCAAGCCAGGTTTGGTCAGCGGTGTCCAGCCGGTCAATAAAATAGGCTAATTCAGCTTTCCGTAAAAGCGATACCGGCGTCGCATTTTGCTGAGCAGGGCTGTCGGTTACTAAACCGAAAGATTGAGGATCGCGTTTCATATTGACTGTTTACTTTAGCTGTTGGCGTGCCGTGATGGGCAAGTTATTGTTTGATTCTGCAATAGATATGCGATCTATCAAAGTTGCTTGACGGGTATTTCGCCAAGCCCAAGATTATTTTTTTGAAAGACTCGATCTGCTCGGTAGCTTGAGCGCACCAAAGGTCCGGCAGCAACTTCTATAAAGCCCATCCTTAACCCCGCATCACGCCAGCCGTCAAATTGCTCCGGAGATACCCAACGGTCTACCGGCAGGTGGTTTTTGGTAGGTTGTAAATACTGGCCCAACGTGACGATATCGACGTTGTGTTCGCGTAAGTCTTGCAGTGTAGCGGTGATTTCCGAATCCATCTCGCCGATGCCAAGCATGAGGCTCGATTTCGTCAATACCTCTGGATTGCTTTGTTTAGCATGCTTAAGCACGTTCAGTGTTTGTTGGTATCCCGCTCGTGGATCGCGCACGACATGAGTCAGTCGTTCGACTGTCTCTATGTTTTGTGCAAAGACCCTCAAGCCAGAATGCACGACGGTGTCGATTGCGCCCAAATCGCCAGAGAAATCCGGTGTCAGTGCTTCGACCGTTGTTTCAGGGTTGAGCGCAATAATTGCCTGAATGCAGTCGGCGTAATGCTGAGCGCCGCCGTCAGTCAAGTCGTCGCGGTCCACTGAGGTCAATACCACATAGGTAAGATTCATGAGCTGTACTGAGCGCGCAGCGTTGGCTGGTTCACTTAGATCCAGCCAGCCTTTCGGATTGCCAGTATCGACTGCACAAAAGCGGCAAGCTCGTGTGCAGGTAGCACCCATCAACATGATCGTGGCTGTTCCGTGGTTCCAGCATTCACCAATATTGGGGCAATGCGATTCAGTGCAGACGGTGGCCAGTTTATGTTGATTTACGGTGGCACGTACGCGTTGGTAGCGTTCGCCGCCGCCGGCCTGAACCCGCAGCCATGACGGTTTTCGCACTGGTTTTTGCTTCGCAACAGACTTTTCTTTAATGCCGTCTTTAATCGCATTAAACCCGTGTTCGGTCGCATATTTTACGCCGCTTTTTACTTTATCGTTGAGGTTCGTCACAGCTATGAATTGTATTTCCGTATTGTTGTTAGTGAGTCCAGGTTTAGATACCGGGTACGGCGCATTTCGAATTGGTTCTGCCGAGGCCAAGAGTGTGCAGCGCACCAGGTTAACTTTGGGCTGCTTAGACAGCTAAGATTGTGCGGTTTCTTCGACGTCACTTTGAAACTGTAGGCTATGTAGCGTCGCGTATAAACCGCCTTGAGCTAGGAGTTCTGTATGTGGCCCAATCTCAGCCACCTGACCATGGTCTAACACCATCACGCGGTCCGCTTCCTGAATGGTCTGCAGGCGGTGCGCGATAATGATGGAGGTTCGGTTCCGAGTAAGTTTTTTCAAAGCATCCTGAATCAAAAGCTCCGTTTCAGTGTCGATGCTGGCTGTGGCCTCGTCCAAGACCAGAATTTCCGGATCAGCTGCGAGCACCCGCGCAAATGCAAGTAGCTGTCGCTGTCCCTGAGACAGGTTTTGACCTCGCTCAGACAGCGGTGTGTCGTAGCCCTCCGGCAGCTCTTCGATAAACTCGTGTGCATTCACCGCTTGCGCTGCCTGCTTGGCTTTTGCCAAATCGATCGTGCTGTTGCCCAAGGCGATGTTGTCGTAAATCGTGCCAGAAAAAATATGGAAATCTTGAAGCACTACGCCCACCCGTTTGCGTAAATCGCCAGTATGGATCTGATTGAGATCAACCCCATCAAGGAAGATTTGACCGTCCGGAAAGTCGTAAAAGCGGCCTAGCAACCGGATAATTGTACTTTTGCCGGAGCCGGTGGGTCCGACGATAGCCAATTTCTCTCCCGCGTTGATAGAGAATGACACGTCTTGAAGAACCGGCACGTCCGCATCATAGGCAAAGTGTACATTACGAAATTCGACCCTACCGTCCAAGCGCTTGGGCAGTTGCGCCGGCTCCTCTGGGTCGTAAATTTTTTCGTCCCAATCCAGAGCCTGAAAGATGCGTTCGCCACTTGCCATAGCGCGGAAGAGAATATTGGTCTGCTCACCAAGGACAACGATTGGATGGAAAAGCATGCTTACAAATTGAGTAAATAGAACCACTTCGCCGATACTCATCGTTACCTGCATAACTTGACTGGCGCCGTAATAAAGAATCACGCCAATGGCTACCTGAGCAAGACTGTCATTAAATGCGCCGTAGAGGGTTTCTACCCTAGCCAGGCGCTGCTCATAGCTTTTGTTAGTAGCATTTTCCTCGGTGTAGCGCGCCAGATTAAAGTCCTCGCGGTCGGAGATTTGCACGACCTGTAAACCCGCAAGATTTTCTTGCAGATTCTGATTCATAGCGGAGACAGTTTGGCGGACCTGGCGAAACAGAAACCGGGTTTTGCGCCGGAAATAATAGGTAACCGTGGCTAGAATCGGAAGCGCTAGCAGCAACATGAGCGTGAGTTCAACGTCGATTGCGAGCATAACGCCCAAGGCCACAAAGAACGGCACGAACTCACCGATCAAAGTGCCGAGGCCCCGCAGCAATTCGTACAAAGCTTCAATGTCGTTGGTCACGCGGGTCATAATACGGCCCACAGCAACACGGTCATAAAATGATGCTGGGCGTGTCTCCAAGTGACTGAACAAATCCAAACGTAAGTCCCGTAAACCATTAATGACGGCACCGATAAGCGCCATGCGGTGAGCGTGGCCGGTGAAAGCCCAGAGCAGTTGAATGCCCGCGTACAATAGGCACGCAGTCATGAGCGGCGGTATGCTGAAAAAATCCGCCAACGATTCGTTGACGCCGATCAAACCAAAGTCGGGGCTATCGCCGTCGCTTTCGCCGCGAATGATGTGATCAATTGCGACGATGGAAATAATAATTGGTAGCAGGACTTGTAGGGTTGATGCAGTCAGCACCAGTATCGTGCTTACCGCTAAGGCGCGGCGATACGGTTTTAGCCATTGCAGGAGGCGTTTTAACAAATACAGATTCAGTACGTTGCCGCTCAAGTCGGCATCGAACATTGAGTAATCGCGCTTATTGTGAGGTTGGTCTGTTGGGAGCGGAGCGTTCATGAGGCCACCCGCTTGTTCTTTAAGTCCTCTTCGTCTGCTCCTTCGCGTTGAATGCGCTCCAATTCAGCGTAGTAACCTTTCCGCGTTAACAATTCGCTATGAGTGCCATCTTCGATGATGCGGCCTTCATCAAGTATGTAAATGTGGTCGGCGTGTCTTGCTGTACTGACGCGATGCGATACCAGCACGGTGGTCTGTTGTTCGCGTACGCGCTTCAGTTCGCCGAGAATATGTTCTTCCGTTTCTGTGTCCACAGCGGAAAAGCAATCGTCCAGCACTAGTACGGGCGCGTTGCGAATCATGCCGCGTGCCAACGTCGCACGCTGTTTTTGGCCGCCGGATAGCGTCACGCCGCGCTCGCCAACGAGTGTGTTTAGCTGCTCCGGGAAGTCTTCGATGGTGTTTTTGAGGTCTGCAGAAATCGCCGCTTCCCAAATTTCTTCCAGTGCTCTATTGGGGTCGTCATAAGTCAGATTGTCTTTCAGCGGCTCGGCAAATAGAAATGGGTCCTGGGGCACCATAGCAACTTGCGTGCGAAGCTGCGACAGCGGATAGTCGTGCACATCGTAGCCGTCGAGCTTGATAGACCCGCGGCGTGGTTCCAGCAAGCGTATAAGCTGTTTCAGTAAAGTGGTTTTGCCAGAGCCGACGCGACCCATGAGTGCAATGGTTTTGCCGGCCTCTATTTCAATTGAGATGCTGTGCAAAGCCGGGGTCGTATTGCCGGGGTAGGTAAACGATAACTCTTTAATCGACAGTCGCCCAGCCACTTCAGTTGGCGTTGCGCCGCTGGGGCTATCTGGGATTTCCGGATTTCGATCAAACACTTCGAATAAGCGATTGCTGGCGACCCCAGCGCGCTGGAATAAGTTGACCATGAAGCCTGCGACTCGAAATGGTTGTACGACCATGTTGACGAACATAAAAAATGCGACGAAATCGCCGATTAGCATGCGCCCCTGCAAAACCTCGTTACCCCCGAAAGCCAAAATCGTTAACGAGCAAACTGCCGCCAAAGTTGGCATCCAGGCCGCCATTGCTGAGTTAATTTGGCCTTGGTCGTAAAAAGCGTCCGCGTAAGCTTGATTAGTTTCGGCGAAGCGCCGAATCTCGTTGTCCTCTTGCACCATCGCCTGAATGGTGCGAATGCCAGATAGGTTCTCTTGGGTATGCGTGCCAATGTCGGAAAGGCGATCTTGTACCAAAGCTGACGCAACGCCCATTTTTAACGCCGAATATCGGGCGTAGATAAAAACAAGCGGCATAGGCGGGATAAGCAACAGCGTGAGTATTGGTGAATAATACAGCATGAAGCCAAAACCTATGACGGTCGCGTAGATCAGGATGACCGCTAAAATCGTACCCATAGAGATCAGACGTTGTATCAGCGAAATATCTGCGACTGCACGGGTCATCATGTCGCCGATACTGAATTCCGAGAAGAATTTGCCGCCCTGTAGTTGAAGCGATTGATACAGCTTCTGACGCAGATCAAAGGCGGTTCCCAAACCCGCCCGACGTACGCTGAAGCGGGCGAATGAGACCACGATGTAACGAAACAAAACGGCAACGACTATTCCCATAACCTGCCAATCGACGCGATAGTCGCCGTCTGCCATTTTATTGATCGCGACCGCGGTTAAAACCGGTACTAAGGCTTCGAGTAGGCGGGCGACACCAAAGGCGGTAATGCCTGCGTACAGACGCCAGCGGTAGGGTTGTACAAACAGCCGCACGCGCCATAGCGCTGCTAATGTGGATTGGAGTTTGTGGGCTGCTGCGGCCATTTAGAAGCTAGCGTTGTTGGGAACACGTGGGAAAGGGATAGCGTCGCGAATGTTTTCCATACCGGTGAGGTACAAAACAAGACGTTCGAAACCCAGGCCGAAACCCGCGTGCGGCACCGTGCCGTAACGACGCAAATCCCGATACCACCAAAGTTCATCACGTAGGTGATCGTCCATTCTTGCATCCAGCACTTGCAAGCGTTCTTCACGCTGACTGCCACCGACCAACTCACCTACACCGGGAACCAGCACGTCCATTGCGGCGACGGTTTTATCGTCATCGTTAAGGCGCATGTAAAATGCCTTAATCTCTTTCGGATAATCACTGACAACAACTGGTCCGTTAACGATTTTTTCGGTGATAAATCGTTCGTGCTCAGATTGCAGGTCAGCACCCCATTGCACAGGAAATTCGAAGTCTTGTCCGGCCTGCAACAGCACTTCCACAGCCTCTGTATAGGTCATACGAACAAAGCCTTTGCTCGTGACGCTTTGGAGTCGATCGAGCACGGTGTCATCAACCCGTTCAGCGAAAAAAGCCAGGTCGTCCTCGCACCGGGTCAGCACGGCTTGCACAACGTATTTTAGAAAGTCTTCCGCCAGATCGGCATTGGCGCTCAGGTCCGCAAAAGCGACCTCTGGTTCGATCATCCAGAATTCGGCCAGGTGCCGACTAGTATTCGAATTTTCTGCCCGGAAGGTTGGACCGAACGTATAGACCTTGCCTAGAGAGCAGGCATAACTTTCGACATTAAGCTGGCCAGAGACTGTCAAAAAAGTTTCGGTGCCAAAAAAATCTTGGCTGAAGTCCGCGGGCTGCTCCGGTCGATTGACTTGATCCAGGGTCGACACACGAAATAATTCACCGGCTCCCTCACAATCACTCGCTGTGATAATTGGTGTATTGACCCAGTAAAAACCGTTGTCATTGAAATACTGGTGTACCGCTTGTGCCGCCGCATTGCGAACGCGGGTTAATGCCCCGAAGGTGTTCGTACGTGGCCGTAGGTGGGCAACGCCGCGCAAAAACTCATAGGTATGCTGTTTTTTGCTGATTGGATAGGTTTCGGCGTCTTCGACCCAGCCGACGACGGTGACGTTACTGGCCTGTATTTCCCGGTCTTGGTCACGTCCGGATGATGAGACCAGGGTGCCTTCGACTATAACCGAGCAGCCGACGGTTAATCGGTCAATCTCAGCATAGTTGGCCAATGCTTGATCGGCGACCGCCTGAAGTGTTGCAAAGCAAGATCCATCATTAACATGAATGAACGAAAAGCCCGCTTTAGAGCTGCGTTTTGAGCGCACCCAGCCCTGTACGCTAACAATTTGATCAACGTCTACCGAGTGATCGAGGATGGCTTTGATGGTGCATTTGGCAGGCGTAGAAGTGGACATAGCTAACGATTGGTATCCCAACGAAACGGTAAGAGCTTATTTTATGACAAGTCGCGTAGAATTACCGTTCACTTCCATTGCTATCCGAGTCTAATTAGCTTTGCAGCGTGACCCCAGCGCCCGCTTAACTTCACCCACAATATGGCTTTAGGGTTCTGAGTTCTTGCCGTCCTGTGCGCTTGGGTCTAGTTCTTCCTCGGTAGATAGTGGGGTATCTTGCCTCGCTGCTTGTCTCAGCGCCCCGATATCGATGGTTGAATTGAAAGGGCTACGAGTTTCGATATCTGCGATGTCTTCGGCAACGTAGTCGCGTTCGCGCTGCAAAAAATTAGTGACCGCGTCACGGAATTGGGCGTCTGCTATCCAATGCGCGCTGTAGGTCGCGCAGGGCAAGTAGCCCCTGGCGACCTTATGTCCACCTTGAGCGCCAGCCTCTACTTTCGCCAAACCGCGCGAGATCGCGAAGTCGATAGCTTGGTAGTAACACACTTCAAAGTGTAAAAAACGGTGGTCCTCCAGGCAGCCCCAATTGCGACCGAATAACGTATTGCCACCAATGAAATTTAGCGCACCGGCGATATACCGGCCCTCCCGCTTGGCCATGATCAGGAGGGTTTCTGAAGGCATGGTTTGATGAATGCGCGAGAAAAAATCCCGGGTCAGATAGGGTGTGCCCCACTTGCGGGCACCGGTATCTAAATAAAACTGGTAGAAAGCGTCCCAGTGTTCCTCGCGGAGGTCTGGACCAGTTAGCCAGTCTATTTCAATGCCGTTACTAAGTGCGTCCCGGCGCTCTCGTTTCAGGTTCTTACGCTTCTTCGATGCCAGATCAGCAAGAAAGCCATCGAAGGTCGCGTAACCGGAGTTTAACCAGTGAAATTGTTGGTCCATGCGCTGCAAGAAGCCGTAATCCGCAGCAGTTCCCCATTCAGGCTCTTCCATAAAAGTTATATGTACAGAAGATACGCCAATCTTTTCTGCTATTTCGGTGCAGGCTGAGAGCAAGATTGGACGCGCATCAGAGTGGTTCCTGTGGCACAGCAGGCGGGGTCCGCTGGCCGGTGTAAACGGTATGCAGCTTTGTAGTTTGGGGTAGTAATCGCCGCCTGCCCGATGCCAGGCATCAGCCCAGGAGTAATCAAAAACGTACTCGCCCTGAGAGTGGTTTTTTAAGTAAAGAGGGATCACGCCGAGTAGATCATCTCGGTGTTCAACAACCAGATGAAAGGGTTTCCAACCCGTTGCTGCTGTGGCGCTATCGCTAAGCTCCAATGCGCACAAGAACTTATGGCTTAAAAATGGATTGTAGTCATTACCCACGGGCACGCAGGCGTCCCACAGTGTCGAATCAATTTCGGTAATCGATTCCAGTACGCGAGCGCTGACAACATTGGAACTAGCTGAATCTTGCAACGGTAGAACCTGGTTAATTAAGCGTTGTTAGTGACGTGGCCGAATAACTGCAAGTAGATTACACCCTGCGTAGGGTATTGGGTTTGTGAATACGGCCTTCGTGTTTTGCCTATCCTGTGGGTTGGTAATCAAAAAATGCCCAAGTCCAAACCTGCAGCGAGTGCGGCACCCAAAGCATTGCAGTCGGCAAGCGCCTGCTCATCAACCGGGCCTCGACAGATGAGCGTTTCTTGCACGGGGATTAACGGATAGCCCCTAGCGATTCGCTCGATGCTGGTCACGGCGCCGGTGCCATCGTTGCCGGCACAAATGAACATTGCGTAAGGCAATGGTGCGAGTTTGCCTTCTACTGCATAGAAAGTGCGCTCGAAAAAGTCTTTGATCAACCCAGACATATAGCCGAAGTTTTCCGGCGTGCCGACTAGTAGTCCGTTGGCCCAAAGCAAATCGTCGGCAGTTGCTTCCTGCGCCTGCAACAAACGTACAAAGAGGTCTGGGTAGGCCTCCTGGGTGGCCCCTTGATAGGCTGCCGCAGCTAGTTGGGCGGTATTGCCGGTGTGGCTGTGATAAACGATTAAGAGGTTCTGCATAACTTTTCTGGACAGCTTATGGCGTATGGATACGCTGGGCGCAGTTGCGCAATCGCCCAGCCCTTGGCTCTGCTACGAAACCGAATATTCTCAATTGCCAGCGCATGCTGACCGCACCCGCCTAGGCGGGATACGAACTCTCCTGAGGCTCTAAAATCCATCTCGCTTTGTAATC
>MDTB01009915.1_pt1 | contig 10876 bp, 6 predicted proteins | sample 811161 | NCBI WGS metagenome assembly MDTB01 (sample SAMN05326650, study PRJNA326480) | marine metagenome | isolation source: seawater | place: Mediterranean Sea | collected 2009 | reverse complement strand
GTACTGAACGAAGTTGATCCACAATTCTCCAAGAATATCGAAACCCACATCAAAAAGGTTCTTCATGAAGACCCTTTCCATGTCTCCGCCAACACCGACCCGAAGGGCGACCGATCGAAAGCTCCGCACGAACAAGATCCCGATATGCTGTTGCACGTGGTCAAGGAAACGGATGAGGGCATTATCGTTCGTGGCGCTAAATTTGAAACTGCCGCTGCTTATGCCAACCAAGCGTTTACTAAACCTACAATTGCCAATTGGGGTGATGCGGCACTCTCAGATTATGCGGTTGGATTTATCTGTGACCTAAACTCACCAAATCTGAAATTCATCTGCCGTGGAGGCTTTGCTGGTGCCAGTGGTGGTTGCCCGCGTGCCAACCAGCAGGATTATCCCCTAGCCAATAAATTTGATGAAGTCGATACCATGGTCATTTTCGACAATGTGCTTGTACCGTGGGAGAACGTGCTGTTCTATCGGCACACAAAAGCGGCTGCATTTATCCGGTCAACCCTGCATCGCTACTCCGCGTTTGCTTATGTTCAGCGTACCTTGAAGCTGGCCGATATGATGATTGGTGCTGCATTATTCAACGCGCGTCAGACCGGGCTGGAAAAACAGCCTGCTGTCCAGGAAAAACTGGCAACACTTGCTGTGTGGCGAGAGGGCATCAATGCCCATCTCACGGCGGCCATCACACTGGGTGAAACCTCGCCTGCTGGGCTTATGATGCCGAACCAGTCATTGCTCTATACTGGGCGGTGCGCGGCTTTGAACCAATTGAATGAAATGATGCATATCGCTCGGGAACTTTGTGGTGGCCAAATTTGTGTTACCCCCAATCTCGCAACCTTCACCGCACCTGAGACAAAGCCGTGGATGGATAAATATTACACCATCAATGATGAGTGGGGCTCTGAAGATAGGCGCAAGTTGTTAGCATACGCTCGGGACCTGTTGAATTCTGATTACGCTGGCCACCGGCTTACCTTCCAGCTGTTCGCCCAGAGTGCACCTTTCGCGCAAATGGGCGCGGTCTATCGCAATTTTGACTGGGAAATGACTTTGGATTTTGTCCAAAAATCTGCCGAGCTTTCAAACAATGTGAGAGAGAGTAGCAGGCGTGATGCGGGCGATCCCGCAATCCAGAAATGGTTCGCTAAAGCCGAACAACTCAGGGCGGCGGAATAGACCATAGCAGACCATAAGGCGAGACTTCGAACCAGCCTTTGACTCAAGTGGGGACAACTTAGCTAATGAAAAGGACTAGCAAAACCAATTAATTGACAAAATGAGCCGGGTGGTATTATCAGTCATTAAAGCAATAACAGATAAACCATCGAGAAGAGTTGGGCTGGCTGTTTCTTTAATTTTATTGGTTTTCGCAAGCGGGCTTAACTTAAAGTTGCTGGTTTGTGTACAACACCTCATCCATGGCCACCAACTGCCTGCAAATGCTCCGTGTATAACGCCTTGATTTAAGCAAGTAGTTAATCACTGCTGAATTGGGTAGGCCGTATGGTAGGTCAAATAAACAATCACCTGTATCGTAAACGTGGCGTCTATAACTTCTATAGGCGTTTGCCGAAAGCACTGCTTGCGCATTATTCAAAGCCGCGTATCGTGCGCGTGCGTTACAGCGATGACGGTTGCTTGGCGTACTTCCCAAACTCGCGACAGAATGTCGCACATAACCACAAGGGTTTATACGCCTAATGGACCGAAGAATTTACCCATCAACAATAATTTTGACTAAGTGACGAACTTGAGAGCCGGCGGGACACGCCGCAACATGCCATTGGAAAGGTGACTGGGACAATTACTCTTGTGTCGATCCAGGCCGACCTTTTTCAAGGCCAATTTACAATTTTTAAGAAATGGTTTCGGACTAAGTTAGAAAGCTCGGGTAAATAAATTTAGCCTGAAATGAAATCATAGCGATTGGATTTTCTGCAGGATTTGGACCTGCAATCCTTGGATTATGGGCAGCCATTTTTGTCTGTATGTCAAACACAAAGAGAACGGTGACCCGAGGAAACAACTAAATAACTGAAAAATTGATTTGCAATGCTAGCGGTTGCACAAGGGTAGGGCCCCTTTGCAAAATTGCGATGGCATCGCAAAATTTTCAATAGCCTTTTTAAATAATTCTCTATAAATTATTACTATGTAATATAGTAGTATACTATAATACCGATTAAAAAGTGAAGGCCTAGACCAAACAAGGGATATTTAAAGTTGCTTAGCAGCATTTAAGTCTATTCCATTTAGAAAAAGATTTTGTTGCCTAGCGGTTAATTAGGGACATCACTAATGGATCATCCGGAACCAAGATTTTTTGAAAACGCGAATAAGGTGCTAGCTCATTTGGAATGGGAGGCTATAAGATATATTTGTTTTGACGGTAGACATCTCGACATAAGCAATGCCTATCCGAAATATGAGAAGCGCCAGTCCTATTGGCTCGAGCCGTTCAACACAAAAGCAACAGAAGGGCAACGTCATATCCGTCAGCTAGTTATGCAACGAGAGATTGGAACCTTGGACGATTTTTATGCCCTCTTGCAACCATTTCTTAAGCCCCGTGCCAGGGGTAAGGCTCTTAAGGACAAGAAAAAAAGAACAGCGCAAGCCGCTTTTCAAAGAGCAAAGCTAGGTGATGCTTTCGTCGAAAACAGACCTTTAATGATTGCGGCAAGAAAGATTGCAGTCGAGTTATCAGAAGACAAAGCCTCCAATGAACAGGTGGTTAACGAAGTAGACAAGATAATCGCAGAACATGGTGAACATAAGCCTGTTAGTGCAGCGCAGAAACAGACGTTGATTTACTTCGTCAAACGGCAGATTCAAAAGCACCTAAATTCGGATAAGGTCGAGAGACTTATTATCGATACTGATGATAAGAATCTTTATTTCATGTGGGGTAAAATTAGACGACATTGCCCCGTGGGTGATACGATTGCTTGGCCAACAGCTCGAGCAGCAAAGGAAGCTCATTGTTCAAAAACTCTTATCGCTCCACTCATGAAACAGCTGGTATCACTGGGTGCCTTAACCCTTATTCAAGCCGGCAAGGCTGGCCGCAACTCCGGAAGGGCTGCGATCTATCGGAGAGAGGTATAATAATCAAGTCACCTATCTGTTCTTCAATCTAAGAAATTTCCAGTATCTAAAATTTTCAAATTTGTAATTTATGCCGCCCCCATGAACAGCCAATATTTGGGATAGGGAGTTCAGCCCTCCGCTCTTTTCCTAATAGCAATGGACGTGGCCATGTAGTTCGTTACTGACGAGTATGAAGATATCCGCGAGGTTGTATGCGCTGTCTGCGCTGAATTCTCTAACCCATGCCATCGCAGGGTGGATTACAAACGCGGCTATTACGAGGAATTTGGCTAGGAACTTACACATGAAGGTTGAATGGCAGCACTGATACCCACGACTATGGTGGATCCGGCCTGTCGCCAACCGCTGTCAGCACCTGGTTTCCCGGCTGGGTTCGCAAAAGTGAGGTGATGTTCGACCGGCTTCCAGCCGAACTGCCGGAATGCCTCAACGCTGCATTTCGCGAGCATCCGCATCTTGCAGACCAAGCGACGCCGCGGCATTGCTGAATCATTTCTGTGTTGCGCAGCCAGCAGAGCCTTCGGACCAGCTTGATCCCGACCGTCATCCAAAGAACGCGACGGCTTTCTGCCACATATCCGGTTGCCCCGCCACATTTGGGTCGGTGGTCCTGCAGGCCGAGGCCTTTTGGTGAACAATTTCTAAGTCACCAAAAAATAGTCTCGAAGACCAATGCTGGCACCTACCTATTGTTGGTCTCCCAATCGGTACTGGTGGCCACTAATGCAGCAGCAATATCGCGCGCACCAAGTTGTCCGAGACGGTGGTGAAGATTCCAGATGGCGGCGCTCGCCTCACCGATGATTGTTGATGATTTGCGTTGTAACCTTCCAGCAAGCACCTCTGGGGTGAATGGGTTGGCGAGATCGAACCATACTGGAATAGTTCGACCATCCGTGAATCTGACCTCGCCACGAGTCTGTAAGTCGGTCAGATCCGCATCACCCGCCACGTTGACCCGTTCGGCGAAACGTCGAAGCTCGGCATCACCAGCAATACTGTCGGTGAATAGCCTGTCATCGCCTGTATCATCACCCCGCAGCGTCATCCCGGCGAGCCAATTATAGCTAAACTTCACTTCCAATCCAGTGCGCGGCCGCTTGATATCGCAGACCGCCAGCCATCGCGGATTAGTTGACAGGGAAAAGGCGTTGATATCATCAAGGGACACCCCACTAGTAGCTTTGGCAGCCTTCAGTGCCTCAATCATCGAATGCAGACCATGGCAGCAGGCATGAAGCTTGTATTTGTTATCCGGAAACAGGTAGTTGTCAAAAGCCATATCGGGCTCGGAGGTAACGCCCCTGCCCGGAAGATGCGTGCCAACAAACCCCTGATGCCCCATCAGTCCATCATCCGCTGAAGTGAACCCAAGGCCCGCAAGTGTCGAACATTCAACACCATTTGCCGCTGAGATGCCGGCGTTGTAGGGCTTGCCCATGCTGCCGAACTGCGAAGTTAGGCCGGATGCCCGCGTTGCGCAAAGACCGATCGCGTGACGCATCTGCAAACGATCAAGCCCGAGAAGCCTTCCGGTCGCCAAGGTCGCGCCAAAGGCTCCAGCTGTTGCCGTCTGATGAAAACCGTGATTGTAATGCTCGCGGCCAAGGGTCATTCCAACGCGGATCGCGCCTTCTGCGCCAAGCAGGAAGGCTGTGACGAATTCTTCGGCAGATGCATCCTGCATTTCGGCGATGGCTAGAGCGGCAGGGTAAATACCAACCGATAGATGCCCAACATGCGCAAAATGCGTGTCATCGTAATCCAGAGAATGGCTTGTTGCGCCATTAACCAGTGCCGCCATTCGCGGCGGCACCCGCATGCCGCCTAAGACCGAGGCTACAGGCTGGCCCGCCTCGCTCGCGGCCAGGTGACGGAGCTTGACTGCTAGTGGTTCACCGGTCCCAGCGATAGCGCAGGTCATCCAGTCGAGAAGCGACAACTTCGCAAAATCAAGGGGTAGGTCAGGCACATGATCCGCTGGACGCATAGCAATGTCGATAATCTCGTCTGTCAGCGATGTCATCCCATTTCCCTAGTATAAAGTCTTGTGGCCTTCTTTAGCTGTGTCGCGTTCTGCCAATTTTGGGTTTGACGGCTGGCTGTTTAATCTCTAGATCTGGCAGCAACAACCTCTCGGGTACCTGATTGGGATCTTCGGGGGAGTCACCACTCCTGTTTACAACGCGGCTCAGTCCAGAAGAAATCCAGTCCGGACTGCGCTTAGCTTGTGGCATACCAAGCCGTATTGGTTTGCCAGTTACTTCGTGGGTGTGGCCGTATCCAATGCTGTAGGACACCCACCATACCAGCACCACGCCAAAAAGCCAGAACAGCATTTGCCAGACCCAAAGTGAAGGCACACCCATAACCGACTTGAGATCGGTGAAAATCGGGTCACTGAAGAAGAAATTGCCAAGAATGGCGCCGGGCCCGTAAGCCAGAAAGCCCCAAAGGATCGCCAACCCCCAGAGAAGACCACTTCGTGCCGCGGTGGCAGGTGGATGGACTTTCATTGCTCTATGAAAACGTAACCTTTGATACATTTCAGGTCCGCTGAGCGTTGTCACAGAGGACAGGAAAACAATCAGCAGATTTATCACCAAGCCCCAACCCGCCGAATGAATGGTCAGCGGCCAGCGGCCCCAAGGCAGATCGATAAACAATCCTTCGAAGATAATTAGACCCAGCGGTTCGGTGAACACAACAAGAAGGGATCCCAGAGCAATCCCGGCCAGGACTGCGCCACGGCTTATCCACCACATGAAGGTGAAACCTACCATCGCCGGCAGCAACTGTAATGCGAGGGGCAGAGCCACACTTGCGAAGACCGCCGAGAGAAAGGGCATGAAGGCCGCAAACAGACCGAGCAGAAAGAAACCAAACCCAAGGCTTATGCGCGCACCAAGACGCTGGCCTCTTTCGTTTAGGTTCGGCAACAGATATGTGTGCACTAGTTCACGGAAGAGCAGCAGCGTGCCGCCTGTGACAAAGAAACTGATGGCAAAGAGTGCACCCATGACGCCAAGCAGAATGACCGAAACGCCAGCCAATGGTACAACTGCCGCCAGCGCCTCGGCATGGGTGGCCAGCCCGGCTGGCATCCGCGCGGCAAGCACTGGCGCTACCAAAAGCAGGATACCAGCTGCCAACCCACCGGTCAGCCAGACAGCGCCAATCCCAAAGGCAGGCCCCTTACGCGCTGTTTGCCCTAGATAGAGGGTGGCTGGGCTGAGAACGATGCCCGCTAGTGAGATGGCTGTCGATGAAATGGCAACCGTGGTAAAGATCCCACCCGTCGGCACATTCTTGCCAATGCCGGCATAGCCCTGCAAAACTCCTGGGATTCGGTCCCAGAAGATACCGTCCTCCACCGGCATTGGCCGGGTTGGAAAAATATCCCCCGCTAGCACGATCTCTCCAAAAAGCATGATCCCGGGGATCAATATGGCCATCAGCAGGGCTTCCATCGCTAGCACCATAACAACAGCGCGCCACCCGCCTATGATGGCTGGGACCGCCATCGATAAGGCTAAAACCCAGACAGCCATTTCACGAGGGATTGTGCCGTCGGTGGCCTGTTGCACCAGCAAAGCGGCGTGTGACAGCAGATTGGCGGAATAGGGCAGGGCGAAAAGGATGCACATTCCCATCATGATGACCCGCAATGCGATGCTGTCGTAATAGCGCCCGATCGCCTCGCCCGGGGTGTGAAGCCCCGCCAGCCGCGTCGCCACCCATAATCGGTTCCAGAACATGACCGCTGCGACAGCCACGGTGATCAGCCCGACAGCAACATGCGAAGCCTGAAGGCCATAATACGAAACCAGTAAGAGATGTCGTTCAACGCCAAGGGCGGTAACACCTATTGCTGGCAGGATGAACATCACCGACCAGTTCGGAAGCATCATGGCCCCATCGAGAAAATCCCCGGGATTACTTCCGATACGTGCTGTCTGCGCCGCGAAATAGAGTGCATAGACGAACAAAAGGCCAAGTGTGATTAGAAGTAGAAATGTCACCGCCGCCCCCCGCGATGTGGCAGACGTGACGCCGCGCGAAGATTGTTGTCGCGGACCACATCGAATTTCTCAAAGGTGCGGCGAGGTCCAAATGAAATCAGCATACTGACAACAACCACGACGACAAGCGCCCCAAGACCCAGACCGATCGGCATCATCAAACGGTCAACCAATACATCCGTTGCTGTCAGAATAGTGATGAGATATGCAAGGGTCAGACCGACGAGGATGGTGCTCCCAAGAGCGGTTTCACCCGCGGTAAAGCCGGTTTTCAGCACTACGTTGACTATAATATGTGCGCAGAAGGCGATTATCAGCGACCCAAAGGCCGCCACAAACCACCAGTTTGTGGCATGTGTGTACCCTGAATGGAACAACACAGCGGCGGCGAAGACCGCTGGCGCCCAGATTGCCATTACTAGACCATGCCTGCAAAGCCGGTCAAGCTGGCTTCTTGAGTCGTGCTCTGCCATTCTCCACACCCTCGCCAGACTCAGCTTTTTGATTTGTCATCTTTTGGCTCGGGGAAGTTCCGGAATGACATGCCTCCGGCAGATCCCAGATTTTTCAACGGTAGCCCGATCTCTTCCATCAACCCGTCAACAAAGGCTACCTGAGTGCGGTATTTCATCGCCGAGCTCACCACCTGGTCCGACACGCTGCCATCCGGTCCCGATTTGGGTTCACCTGTTCCGCCGGCCTCGGTTGGGCTGTTTAGGCCAGGCAGGCCATCCACCTGCAGGATCTTGATCGATTCGATGTTCTCCATGGGCTTGACCTGTTCGCGGATGATTTCCGGCAGGCGGCTGACCACACCTTCAAGAAGCTTGCTGCGGCGGCTTTCATCATTACGGCTGTTTTCGGCCTCGTTCAGCTTGCGGTTGCCGTCCGCGTCGACACCATAGCGGAATTCAGCCGCCCGTGCCTCGGCTATCTCCGCCTCGGCACGGCGTTCGCTGGCCTCCTTATTGGCCTCCGCCATTTTCACGGTGCGGATACGCTCACGCTCGGCGCGGGTTTCAGCATCAATAATGTCGACAGATTTTGCTCTGGTGGCCTTCTCCTCGGCACGGCGGCTCTCGATCTGCTCCTCGCTCTGGGCGAGTGTCTGCAGAGCCTCAGCCTCCCGCGTGCGCACAACCGCTTCATCAATCGCTTTGTTCACAACAGCAATGAGTCGCGCCTTATCGGTCAGTTCAATTTCCATTTGCTGCTCGATGTCAAAACGCTCGATATAACGACGTGCCGCAGTGCGAAGTTTTTCGATCTCGCGGTCGGCCACCACACGGGCATCCTCGACTTCGCGATAGCTCGCGGTTTCCGCCATCTTGATCTTATGCTGGCGTTCGATATCACGAGCGCGCACTTCCTCTTCCATGCGAAGCCGTTCGGTCTCGACGATCAGGCTTCGTGTGACTTCCGCCCGTTCAAATTCCGAACGTGCCTCCTGTGCAGTGATCCTGACCATCCTTTCGCTCTCAACATTCGCAAGCTCGATTGACCTCTCAGTATTGACGCGAGCCGTTTCCACCTCGTTCTGGGTTGCAAGTCTTGCATTCTCTATCTTGCCGTCGGCCTCGGTCTCGAAGGTGGTGACAGCCAGTTTTGACTGAATTTGAGCCTCGCGGACTTCCTGCTCACGGGCCACACGCTCGCTCTCGATCTGCTGGCGCGACTGCAACCGTTCCTTCTCAAGCTGGCTTCGCGCGTTCACCTCGGCGATGTCAGTATCGGTTCCTTGCTGGATGGCGAGAGATTTCACTTCGTTATCACTTGCGATGCGCGCTTCTTCCACGGCGCGTGTCTTATTGATCTGGAAGCGCTCAGACTCCTCTTCTGTCCGGACCCGTGCCTCAGTGATGGCAATCTGTGATGCCGACCTTTCCGTTTCGATCTCACTGGCCTGCTTGGCCTTCTTCATTTCGATGTCGCGCGCCTGATCAATGCGCGAGAATTCTAGTTTCCGATCAATTTCGATGATGCGTTGCTCGGTTTCAAAATCCTTTGTGCTGATTTGCACTTTGGTTTCGTTTTCAATTTGATTCCGCAATTTTCTGCGAGCTTCGGTTTCCTTCACGATCAGTGTCATGCCTTCGGCGTCGAATTGGTTTCTCTCGTCAAAATAGCTCAGCGAAGCCTGGTTCAGCGAAGTCAGGGAGGCCGATTCGAGTTCCAGACCATTCTGCAGCACCGCCTCACGCGCGATGTCAGACACCTGTGAAATGAAGTACTGCCGACCTTCGTGGACCTCATCTAGCGTCATCGACGCCACCACCGTCGAAATGGCGTCGATCAGTTTTCCCTGTATCACTTCTTTCAGGGCGGTGGGGTCCTGTGTCCGCGCCCCAAGGGTTCGTGCTGCCGTCCGGACACCCTCGTTGGACTCGATCACGCGAACGGAAAATTCTGTCACAAGGTCAATCCTTATTTTGTTCTTTGTAATCAGGGATTGTTCGCCCTGCCGCCGGATTTCGATCGGCACGGCGTTCATGTTCACAACCGTGATGTCGTGGATTATCGGAATGACCAAAGCCCCACCACCCATGACGACGCGTTCGCCGCCAGATCCGGTTCTCACGAAACTCTGATCCTTTGAGGAATGGCGATAGAGCCAGTGCAGCAGGTAAACACCCACCGCAATTAAGATGGTTAGAGTAATGACGATGGCAATCAAGTCGGCACTGGTCATGACTTTTTCCCTTTGTTAGCGCCGGAGGCGATTAGTATCTGTCCTGGCCGGCAACGGCCACGACAACGAGTGACGGAATGATCAGATTGACGATATCAAAAGTGCTGTAGAGCACAATGATCGACGGCGCGTGGCCAACACCGATCACCGTGTCAACAAAATGCAGGATCGGGTAAACAGCCCATCCGAGAGTGAACAGCAACCTTATCCAGAAATAGCCGAGCTTTATTGATCGGGCCGCCGTTCTGATGCGGTCGGGTATCGCGCCGAAATACAACTCACCCAAAATGTAAAGCCAGAAGCCAATGGACAGGATCGCCCCGAGAGATTCATCAAAGAACCCGGCGTCACCAAGCCACCGGCCAAAGACCATCAAAATTGCAGCACCAACCAGACGCCAGAAAACCCCAACGGGGACAGGCCCTTGTGTGCGCGCATAGAAATAGACAGCTGCGACCTGCAATGGATGGACGCTATACCACGCGGAGAAACGCACACCGGCACTTGCCCCGCCGGCGTTGAGCCAATAGCCGGCCGCACCAGCGTAATAGACAGCGGTCACAAGGCAGGCTGTGCCGACAAGAGCCGCGGGCACCCGCCAGCGTTCATTGGACCAGCTGAGCCCAAGAAAGCACATGATCGCCGCCGCGAGGCTCATTATGGCCAGTCCGGTGAGCGAGCTGGCTACAACATCAGCAGATGTGAACAGTGTGGTGAACATGGTCCTATCCTATACTGTGGCTCGAATGTGCGGAGACCGCCCGTAAAGGGCCACCATTGGCAGGATCAGGAGCCCAAAAATGAATTGCTGCCACTCATATTGAAGCCCGATCCCGAGCAAGAATGAGGTCAGGACCTGCAGGACAAGAACGCCGATCACTGTAAAGCCATAGCCGCCATTGCCACCAAGAAGCGAGGTGCCGCCGATAACGACCGCCGCCAGAGTTGTAAAAAGATAGGGATCGCCAACACCAATGAAGGCACCGCCAGACCAGCCCAGCAGCAATGCTCCCGTCAGGGCCGCAAAAACGCCAGAAAT
>MDTB01229756.1_pt1 | contig 10877 bp, 10 predicted proteins | sample 811161 | NCBI WGS metagenome assembly MDTB01 (sample SAMN05326650, study PRJNA326480) | marine metagenome | isolation source: seawater | place: Mediterranean Sea | collected 2009 | reverse complement strand
TTGGTCTCTCTCCAATTTCTATTAGAGGTTTGGGTCTTAATAGACTTTCTTCAGAAATTCTTGTGCCTCTACCGCCTGCTAAAATTACAGCTTGCATATCATATACGTATATATAGAAAATAAGATAAGATCAAAAATAATTTTACTTAAACAAGTTTTTTATTTGTTCCCCGAATTTTTTTTGTTTACTCATGCTTTTTAGGAGAAAAGATTGATTATTCCTATACTCCAAATATTTTTTTTTATTTTTTATTATGTTGCTTATTAATTTAATAGATTTATTAGTTTCTTTGTCTGTTTCAAAATTACAAATAGGCCCTAAAATATATTTTCTATTATACCATCCCAATAGTCCATCGTTATTTGTAATAACAGGTTTTTTGTAGTTACAAGATAAATGAAATACACCACTTGATCCCAATGGAGTATTTTTATATACACACCAAACATAATCAATATTTAAAAATAATTCTTTTTCTTCTTCCGGTTCAATAAAACGGTTTAAAATTTTAAATTTTTCATAAACTTTATTATCTTTCAAATTTTTTTTTGATAAGATGTCTTTTACGTCAGTTTCCTGTTTACCTGCTACTATAACTTTTAAATTTTTTATATTTGAAGATAATTGTATAAGTTCTATTAAGGATTTTGAGTTTCTTATCGATCCATAAACTAATATTTTAGTTAAATTATTGTATAAAAATTTAAATTTTTTATTATTTTTTTTTTCAAATATTACTGGTTCATTAAAATATAAAATCTTTTTATTTTTAAACTTGTTCTTAGAAAAATTATAAAATAATAAATCGTTTGAAAATACTTTAGTTAAATATTTGTTTTTTAATAAAGATTTTAAAAAAAATCTGTATAGATTATATTTTAAATTATTTTGATTATAAAATTGATGAATTCTTGGATTTACTAAAATACCAGAAAATTTTTTGTTATTAAAAGGATTTTTGAATATAAATATTCCTTTATCAAAATAATCGAGATTAGAAAAAAAAATATGTTTGAAATTATATTTTTTATCATAATTCAAGATTATTTTTCTTATTAGAAGGAAATTTAAGATTTGATATACAAATAAAATTATAGAATTTTTAAATTTTGGATATAAAAGTGTTTCTGAGTAAATTATTTTAAGATTTGGTGACTCTTTTTTAAGAATTTTTAAAACTTTTGTTTTTTTTATAGATCTTGAGGTTACTAAAAATATTTTCTGATTTTTATATTCCCTTATAGCACTTCTTACATATAAAATTAAAAAATGACCTTTTACCTCTGGCTCAAATATTAATAGACTCATTTTAAGAATATTTTATTAAGAAAAAAAAATGCTAAAGAGTAAAAAAATCTGATTATTTTTAAGAAGGGAAAAATACATTTTTTTTTACTTATTTCTTTATAATATTGACTTAAGTCACTTTGCATTTGTCCATCCCATTTTCTTTGTACTCCAATATGTAAGTTTACTGGTATCAATTCATTTTCCTCAGATAATTTTTTCCATAGAAAAAAGTCACAAGCCATTTTAATTTTTTTATCAAATCCTCCACTTTTAAAAAAAATTTTTTTAGAAAACATGGTACTTTCTTGTTGGATAAATCCCCATCCACATTTATGAGCATATCCTTTTTTAATAAAGTTAATTGGATATATATATGGAAAAAATGATAAGGAAAAATTGTAATTTTCATATTTAAAACTACTTTTACCATTCAACCATTCAATATGAGGATTTTTAATAAGATAATCTTTAAGATTCAAAAGAACATCTTTGTTAAATAGATAGTCATCAGAATTTATCCAATAAAAATATTTTCCTTTGCAATTTGAAAATCCTTTATTTAGTGCATCATACATACCCTCATCTTTTTCAAATATTATTTTGTCAATTTTTGAAGAATACTTTTCTATAATTTTTCTTGAATTGTCATTAGATAGATTGTCTACTATGATATATTCAAAATTTTTAAAAGTTTGTCCAATCACACTCTTTATAGTTTGTTCTAAATACTTTTCACCATTGTAGACTGGGGTGACTATTGAAAAAAAAGGTAAGTTATTAGATTGATGTTGTGGATTTTTTTTTGAAATAATCATAATAATCTTTTAATCCATCTGTTAAATTAATTTTTGGTTTCCATCCAAGTTTGTCTAAAATTGAGGTATCTAGTTTTCTTTCATTTACCCCGTCTGGATATTTTTTATTGAATTTAATTTTACCACTAAACTTTGATATCTTTTGAATTGACAAAGCAAGGTCTTTTATTTTTAAGTAATCTTTACTTCCAACATTGATAAAGCTCTTATCAATTTTTTTTTTCAAACAAAAACTAACTGCGCTTGCCAAATCGTCAACATTCAAAAATTCTCTTTTTACATTACCACTACCCCAGACCTCAACTGATTTTAAAGATTTAATCTTTGCATTGTGAAATTTTCTAATTAATGCTGGTATTACATGACTTGAATTTAAATTAAAATTATCTCCTTCTCCATAAAGATTTGTAGGCTGTAATGAAATGAATTCTTTTTTATATCTCAGTTTGATATATTCGCAATATTTAAGAGTTGATATTTTTGCAAGTGCATAACCTTCGTTTGTTTTTTCCAAGTAAGAGGAAAGAAGGTATTTTTCTTTTATAGGTTGAGGTGAATTTCTTGGATAAATGCAGGCAGAACCCAAATTAATAAATTTTGTTGTATTATTCTCATGAGCGGAATTTATTAAATTAAAACCTATCATGGTATTAATATAAATATACTCATCCAAATATTTAAAATTATCCATAATCCCACCCACTCTTCCAGCAGCATTTATTACAATATCAGGCCTATTTTTTTTAAACCAACTTTTAACTTTAATTTGATTAGTTAGGTCTAAATCAGATCTTGCACATTTGATAATCTTTAAACTTTTATCATTTTTAAGTTTTTTAAAAATTGCATTTCCTACCATGCCTTCTTGTCCAGCAATAAACAACTTTTTGATCATTTAAATAAATTTTTTTTTTATAAGATCAAGATCTGAATACATCATTTCTTTTATTAAATCATTTGTTGAATATTTTGGTTTCCAACCCAAGATTTTTTTTGCTTTTTTTGCGTCTCCTATTAAATTATCAACATCTAAAGGTCGAAAATATTTTTTGTCTACTTCTACAATTATTTGACCTTTTTTTAATTTTGGATAATTTAATTGGTCAAAATCTGTGACAATAGCTCTTTCATTGAGACCTTTTCCCTTCCAAATAAACTTAACTTTTAAATATCTTAAACACTGCTCTACAAATTTTTTAACACTCATTTGGTTTTCAGTTGCAACTACAAAATCATCAGGTTTAGATTGTTGAAGAATTTTCCATTGCATTTCTGCATAATCTCTAGCATGACCCCAATCTCTTAGTGAGTATAAATTTCCAAGCTTTACAGATTTTTCCAATCCATTTACAACCTTGCTAAGATTTAATGTAATCTTTCTAGTAACGAAAGTTTCACCCCTTCTAGGAGACTCATGATTAAACAAAATACCATTTGAAGCAAAGATTCCAAATGAATCTCTATAGTTTTTAGTAATCCAAAATGCAAATAATTTTGAAATTGCATAAGGACTTAAAGGATAAAAAGGAGTTTTTTCTGATTGCCTTTTCTGCTGTATTTTTCCAAATAATTCTGACGAAGAAGCTTGATAAAATTTTGTTTTTTTTATTAAATTAAGCTTCCTGATCGAATCTAAAATTCTTAAAGCACCTAAAGCATTAACATTAGATGTATATGTAGGTAAATCAAAACTTGTTGCTACATGGCTCTGCGCAGCAAGATTATAAATTTCATGGGGTTTTGTTTCATTTATTATCTTATATAATGAACCTGCATCAGTTAAATCTCCATAATGTAAATAAAATCTTTTTTTAAATTTTGCATCATTGTAAATATGATCAATTCTTTCAGTATTAAATGAGGATGATTTTCTTTTAATCCCGTGTACTATATAATTTTTTTTTAAAAGAATTTCCAATAAATAAGAACCATCTTGGCCTGTAATTCCTGTAATTAAAGCAATTTTTTTTTTCATTTAATTTAGTTGTTAATACTTTATAAAATAAACTATTAATTGTTAACACATAATAAAATGATATTGTCAATTATAACAGTTACTTTAAATTCAAAAAAAACGGTAATTTCTACTCTAAATTCTATTTTATCACAAACTTATGATAACATTGAACATATTATTGTTGATGGTGGTTCGACCGATGGAACTATCGAAATTCTTAAAAACTACAGAAATAAAAATACTAAAGTTATTATTAGTGAAGGGGCTGGTATATATCAGTCGATGAATATTGGTATTAAAGCATCAACAGGGGATTTAATTTCAATTTTAAATTCTGACGATATATACCAAAATGAAAAAACAATAGAAACTGTTATCAATTTAGTTAATCAAAATCCTGATTATCCAATTTATTTAGGTGATGTGTTATATTTTAAAAATACAAGTTTTTTTGATATATACAGATATTACAAGGCTAAAAACTTTAAAAGATGGCATTTAAAAATTGGACTAATGCCACCACATCCACCGTCCTTTATCAAAAAAAGTGTTTATGAAAAATATGGTCTGTATAACGAAAACTTTAAGATTGCTTCAGATTTTGAAATTTTTTTAAGATTTATTTATAGGAATAATTTAACTTTTTATAAGTTAAATAAAGTAATCGTAAGAATGAGAATGGGAGGAATATCAGGAAGAAACTTAAAAAGTTATGTTATTTCATCGTTAGAAATATTGAAATCCTTTGAAATTAATAATCTCAAAACAAACTTATTTAATATTCTTTTAAGACTTCCACCTAAAATTATTCAATATTTTATGTTACAGCGTAAAAAACTTAATTCAGATTTTAGGTTATTTAAATTAAAATTTGGTGAAAATTATTTAGATAATTCTTTTAAAGTTATTAAAAGTGCAAAATTTATTCCATATGATAAAAATTTTATCTTATCTGGACTAAACCTTGCTTTTTTAGGATATTATTTTAAAGAGGAAATTCCCTATTATAATAAGATTATTCATTGGCCTGATGGTTTATTCGCAAAAACAATTTTTGATACGATCGAAAAGATTCCAGGAAGATTAATAATGCAAAATATGAAAATACCAAATCATATAAATAAGATTATAGTATTAGGAAACTTGTCAAAATTTAATAAAAAATTTTTGATAGAAAAATTTAAAAGACCTGTTGAACATTTTAATCTACCGTATGGAAAGTTTAAGGATATTATAAATTATGTAAATTTTAAGATCGAAAAAAACTCACTTGTATTTTTAACTTTACCAACTCCTAAACAAGAACAAATAGCAATAGAATTAGCAAAAAGAAGTGATTACTATAAAATTATTTGTATAGGTGCATCTATTTCAATAGCTTCTGGAGAGGAAAAAGTAGTCCCCAAAAATCTTGAAAGTTTTGAGTTTTTATGGAGATTGAGAACAGATCCAATACGAAGATCTATAAGATTATTTGAATCTATGTTTTATTTTGCAAGAGGAAAATATATCCAAAAAAAATTGAAATATTTAAATCTTTATACAATTGATTAGAAAAAAAAATTATATTTGGGTTTCAGATTACTCTAATACAACTGGGGAAGGTAATCTTGCCCATCTTTTTATAAAAATTAAGTTAAAAAAAGATTTTGAATGTGTAATTTGTAAATTTAAGTCAAAAAATAAATTTTATAAAATTATTTTTGGATATAAATACTTTTTGCCATTATTAGGTATTTTAAATTGCTGGAAATATTATTTAAAAGGTGAAACAGTAAGTTATATAAATTATTTGCCTTTATGGAATGTACTAATATTTTTGTTTCTTCCTCCAAAAACAATACTAGGTCCAATTACTGGTGGGTCTTATTTTAAAAAAGATTTTAATTTAAATTATATTATAAGAAATTTTATTTTTCCCATTTTTTATAAAATAAGTGACTTAATCATTTATACAAGAAATTTTGAAAATATTTTTGCAACAAATCTTTTAAAAGTTTATTTATCAAAAAATTCTATAAAAAAATCAAGCTTTAACTTTGTTTTAAATGGATTAAAAAAACATATTCCTATTAATAAAAAAAAAAATATCGATTTTGTAATATATTTTAGAAATCATAAAAATAAAAAGAATTTATATCCAATTAATTTTATTAAAAAGTTGATTAATTATGATTTAAAAATTTCAGTCATTGGTGATAAATTAAAAATTAGAGGTATTAATAATTTAGGGTATTTAAGTAAAAATAAATTAAACAAAATATTAGCGAAAAGTAAATTTTCAATATGCTCTGGAGAAAATCTTTATAGTTTATTTACTATTGATTGTATAAACAATAATGTAAAAGTTATTTCTAATATAAAACCAAATACTAATAATAAGCATTTTGATAAAAGTATAATCTACGTAAAAAGTTTTAAAAATTTAAATGAGAGTAAAATTTATCATATTTTATAGTTTTATAATTATTCAATAAATTTAATGATATAAAAAACAGAATCATATCGATTCCAAAAATACCAAAAGTTATTTTACCTATAACTCTAATATAAAATATTTCTATTAACAGTAATGATATGGTAAAATATAGTCCTTTATTATAAGATATGCTTAAAAGTATAGAATATCTTCTTTACTGTCATTCTCTATAATCATAAGTAATTTTTTTACAAATTTTAATAATATAATTTTTAATAAAAATTATTAAACTAAAAATATGATAAAAAAGTTATATTTAACAAGCAACGAAATTTTATTTTATATTCTTCCTATTTCAATAGTTTTTAGTAATTTTTTCGCAAATTTTACAGTTTATTATTTAGCACTCTTTGGAATTTATATTTTTTATAAGGAGAAAAAATATATTAACAAAAACATTATTAATTTAGTTTTTATTTTTTGGTTATATATTTCAATTAGATCATTATTTACCCATGATGTAATTTTTTCACTTAAAAGTTCTTTGCCACTAATAAGGTACTTATTTTTTATTATTGCCGTTAGTTATTTAATAGAAAATGTAAAAAATTTAGTAAGAATTTTTACTTTTATTTTTTTTTCATTTGTTTTATTACTTTTTATTGATGCTTTTGTTCAATTTACATTTGGTAAAAATTTATTTGGTTATACTGAAAGTGTAAATAATAGAAATTCTAGTTTTTTTAAAGGTAGATTTGTCTTGGGCTCTTATATTTCAAAAATAATTCTCATTTCTTTCATATTACTTAATTCTTATTTACCCTTTAATAAATTTAAATTAATTTATATCTTTATATCTTTGATCTCTCTTGGGATAATATTAATTTCTGGGGATAGAGCTTCACTCGGTTTGTATCTATTATCTTTATTCACAATCTTAATATTAATGGATAAAAGATATATGACTTTTTACCAAAAATTTTTATCTTTATGTTTATCTTTATTTTTTACTTTTTTAATAATTTTTTCTGTTGAAAATTTTAAAACCAGATTTTATTTTCAAACACTAAATGATATTAGTGGGGCTGATAAAGTACTTTATTTTTCGAAGGGTCATCAGAGTCACTGGAAAACTTCTTATAAAATGTTTTTAGATAATAAATTGTTTGGAAAAGGTCCCAATATGTTCAGGCTTATTTGCGACCAAAAAGAATTTAATTCTGGAAAAAAAAGCTGTTCAACTCACCCACATAATTATCATGTCCAATTACTAGGTGAGACAGGTATTATAGGTTATTTTTTATTTCTGTCTTTATTTTTAATGATATTATTTCATTTAATCAGACAATTTTATTATGTTTACATTAAGAATGATATTTATCTTTCTTTTAATAAAATAATTTTATTATCGCTTACATTTTCCAATTTTTGGCCAATAATTACTACAGGAAATATTTTTAGTAGTTTTACTTTAAATTTAGTTTTTATTTCCTTAGCTTTTTATTTTTTTGACGAAAAAGGTATATCAAATACTAAATAATAATTTGTTTAGTTTACACTATTAGTTATTATAAAGTTATAAAATGAAAAATTTGAACATATTTTTTTTAATATTTTTTATTTTTCTAGTGCATTATTTTGAAGGTTTTGAGAATATTTATAAAATTTCAAAAAGAAATTATGAAAGCAGAATGCAAAGAACTCATGGTTATTGTGATCGTGAATCTTACGGTTTTTATAGGGATATGGTAAGAAAATATGAAATAAATAAATATATAATAATTCAAGAAAACTTTAAGGGATATCCATTGTTAAGAGGTTTTTTTTATGAAAAAGATTTGCTTACGGATAAAAAATTTGTACTAATTCTTAATTATCCTGACTCGAATTTACCTGAATCACTAAAAGTAGAAGGTGTCAATATTAGTCTGGACGAACTAAGTTTGCTTGAGCAGAAAAATAATTGTTACTTATATTTATTTAACTCATGATTGAAATTTTTGCAATTTTACTACAATTATTATTTTTCCTTTTAATTTTCTCGTTCCCATTCAATCCATCAAATTTAAATAAAATTTTATTACCTGATAAATATTATTTTGGTATTTTTGATGCACTCTTAATAAATGGAGTTTTAATTTTAAATTTTTTAATTATTTGCTCATTTTTAAATTTTAATATGAAACATTTATTTTATATATTGATAATTCTTTCTATCTTTTTTATTATATTAAATTTTAATAATTGGTCTAAGTATCTAATAAAAGAAAAAATTTATGTCATATTTTTCTTAATTATTTGTATTAGTATATTTTTTAACTTATCAAATTCATTAAAATTTGAATGGGATGGAATTGCTCATTGGTTTTTTAAAACTAAACTATTCTTTGATGGACATAACATCGAAAATATTAAAGATTTACCTGCTCCAATGTATCCTCACTTAGGGCCATATTTGTGGGCTTTTTTTTGGAAGAATTCAATAGTTCAGTATGAATATCTTGGAAGATTGATTTATATTTTTATTTATATTTTATCAATATTTTCAATAGGATGTTCGCTTTTTAAAGAAAAAAATTTTAGTAATTTATTTGTATTACCAATAATTCTTTTTTTAATAATACTCTCTTATGATGAATATCTATTTGGAGGATACCAAGAGTATTTATTATTTAGTTTTATAGCTTTGATGTCAAAATTAATTTTAAATATAATTGATAATAATTCATCTTCGATAAAACAATTATTAATTTTAATTTTAGCTGGAAATTTACTAATCTATTTTAAAGATGAAGGAATTATTTATTTAATAATTATTCTATTAAGTTTTCAATTTTATTTAAAAAAAAATTTACAAAAATTTATGCTAATTTTTTCTTTGATGATCACAATCTCATTACAATTTTATTTAGAAAAAAATATTATTCAAGTTTATGGTTTTCAGGAAGCAATAAACATAAATTTTGATAAAATTTTAAATATTAATTTTCTTATAACTAATTCGCTTTTAATTTTTAAATATATGATTATTTCTTCTTTGAAATATCCTCTATGGATAATTATTTTTATTTCTATTTACATTCTAATGAAAGGAAGATTTGAAAAAAAAGAAAATGTACCTTCTTTTCTATGTAATGCTAGGCACTTTTGGTTTTTATTATTTACTTTATACAATACATCCATTTTCATCTGAATTCTTGATGAAGGTAACTTTAGACCGGCTTATATTTCAAACATCTGGATTCTTTATGGTTTATATTTTAATTTCATTTAATTTTATTTACTCAAGTTTTAATAGTTATTTGGAAAAATGATCATAGCGTATTCTATTCTAATACTTTTAAATCTATCTTTATTTTTTTTTCATAAAAATTTACACAAAATAAATTATCCAGTTGATCATCCTAATATAAGAAAAATTCATACAGGAAGTGTACTTTTGTCTGGTGGTCTATTTTTTTTTATCAATTTATTATTTTTCTTATTAGCAAATATTTTATTTGGTTTTGAATTTATTGAATTTTCAAATAAAGGTGATTCAAATATTTTTTTGATCTCGGCTATCTTTTGTTTTATATTAGGGTTTATTGATGATAAAATAAACTTAAATGCAAACTTAAAACTTTTAATAATTATTTTTATTCTAAGTATTTTTTTATTTCTTAATAAAAATTTCATAATTGAAATTCTAAAGTTTAGTTTTATTGATAAAACTATTTATTTAGGAAATTATTCTTTTATCTTTACTATTCTTTGTTTATCTCTTTTTATAAATGCATTTAATATGTATGATGGAATAAATTTACAATCTGGTTCTTATTCGCTCCTTTTTTTTATTTTTTTTATTTTTAATTTTTATAATTTAAGTTTTTTATCTATTTTTATTTTATCTCTTATTTTATTTTTACTTAAAAATATCAGGTCCAAATCATTTTTGGGTGATAATGGATGTTATATACTGTCTTTTATTATTGGTATTTTTATTATTGATATTTATAAGTCAGATAAAATATATGCAGATCAGATTTTTTTATTAATGATGATTCCAGGTATTGATATGTTCAGACTTTTTATTACAAGATTATTATTAAAAAAAAATCCTTTTAAAGGTGATAAAAATCATTTACATCACATTCTATTAAAAAAGTTTAACCAATCTAAAGTTTTCCAAATATTATTTATTTTCAATTTTTTTATTTTTTCTAGTGTACTTTTTAGTATAAATTCAATTCTAATTTTTCTTATATTTATAATAATTTATACTGTGATAATAAAAAAATTAAACTTTTCTTAGTACTATTCTTTTATCGTAAATCTCATAAATAAAATTACATTTTTTTAAATTTTCTATATTATGAGAAATTAAAATAATAGTTTTATTCTGACTTAAAATAC
>MDTB01171034.1_pt1 | contig 10878 bp, 11 predicted proteins | sample 811161 | NCBI WGS metagenome assembly MDTB01 (sample SAMN05326650, study PRJNA326480) | marine metagenome | isolation source: seawater | place: Mediterranean Sea | collected 2009 | reverse complement strand
TATGAATGACTGCTCATTTGTGGGCCCACAGGGACTTGAACCCCGAACCTGCGGATTATGAGTCCGTTGCTCTAACCAATTGAGCTATGGGCCCTTTAATAAAGATTAATATATTAAAAAAGTTTGCAGGAAAATACTTATTTAAATCAATTATTTATTCATTGATTAAAAATGATTATTATCAATCTTATGAGGAAGTTAATTATTCATGCTGGCACCAGTAAAACTGGAACAACATCGATTCAAGCTTCTCTATATATAAATCAGAAAATACTAAATGAAAATAATTATATATATTTCACAAAGAAAATTCCTAAAAAACCATATTCTATTATATTAAATTCTAATTATTGGTTAAGTAAAAATCATTTTTACAAACGATCTAAAAAATTTATTAAATCCATCAATAAATTTAAAACAGAAAAAAAAATAATTATTTCTAGCGAATTTTTTTGGGAAAAATCAAATGAGCAAATCGAATTTTTCATTAAAAACTTAGATAAAGACTTACAACAAAATATTTCAATTTTAATTTATCTTAGAAGACAAGATTTTCATATATATTCTCAATATGTTGAGCATCTTAAAAGGCTTTATGATAATGATTATGAAGATATTGCAAATAATGATTCAAAAGCCATCAATGAAAAACAAAAATATTTAAATAATCCATTAAGCATTTCACAACAATATTTAGATTACTTATCTAAAGTTAAATTTTTACGTAAGATTGTCGGTTATGAAAATATTCATATTAAAATTTTTGAAAAAAATAAGTTAAAAAATTGTGATGTTGTAGATGATTTTTTCGATTATCTAGATGTCAAAGATAATTTCAAAAAAATTTCTACAAATTACAGCTTATCATTTTATCAATGTCATCTATTGACTCAAATGATTAACAAAAGCATCAACGAAAAATTTAATATTCCAGAATTAACAAGAAGATTTATTTTGAGATGCTTACAAAATAAAAATGATTTAGGAAGTAAGACTTTTGTTGATAAAGAAACAATAAAAAATTTTTATATATCAAATTATCATGAAAGTAATGAAATACTTAACAAAGAATTCGCAATTAACAGTAGAAGCTCACTTTTTTCAGATGATTTCGACAAATATCCAAATGCTATTATTGAAAATAATTTTAAACCGTCAAAATTTATTTCGCTAATAAATAGTAAAAATATTGTTTTTTTAAGAGTCATTGCTAAAACATACTTTTTTTGTTTAAAATCATTTTATTATACACTTTATTATTTAGCAAAAATACTTAGAACCAAAAATTTTGAATTTTTTTTATTTAGAAAAATAGTTTCAACTAATCAATTTTAGTATTGTGTTTTTAAAAGGAATCATCTTAATTATTTTACAAGTCATAAGAGTAGTTTCTTTTTTTCTCATTTTTAAATTACTATTTTTAATTGGAGACAAAACTCTTGTTGCTAACTTTACCACAATTGAATCATATGTAAAAATTTTTGCATGTATATGTTCATTTGGTGTATATGATAATATTGTTAGGCTTTTCAAAGATTATAAAGGCAATCTTTCATTGTTTTTAAAAAATGAGTTTAAGGTTTTTTTAGTCCTATATTTTTTTTGTTGTTTGATTATCTTTTTTACTTCAGATAGTATTGAGAATAGTTCATTTATCTACCTTTTTATTATTTTGAACCTGATTACTGATTTTTTTGCTGGATTATTCATTCTATTAAAAAAACCAATTTATTCAAACTTACTTCACTCTTTTTTTGCAATTTTGTTTCTTTTATGTTTATTTTTTTTGTATCAATTTGCTTACAATTCTAATATTATTTATTTTGCATGGGGCTTATCAAAAATTTTACTTGTAATAATTTCTTACATATACTTCAACAAGAGTTTAAAATCAAAATTTTCATCCAAAGAATTTTTTTCAAATAGATTATTCTTAAATGCAGGATCGTCATTTACTTTAATTAATCTTTCTAATCTACTCAATGCTAATATGGCAATTATATTTGTTGCATTTTTAGGAAGTGAAATTGATGTCATTTCTTTAAAGTTGGGGCAGCAATTATCCTTATTTGTAATAATAATAATAATTGCTTTTTCAGATCAAATTAAATCAAAAATTACTGATTCATTTATGAAAAATAATTTTGAAGATATTTTAGTAATTTTTAAAGAACACAGACTTTACTCATCACTTACGAGCATCTTTTATATTGCTACAATATTTATTTTTCTGAGTTTTATTATAAATTTTTTAAGCCCAAATGAAAATTTAAATATTAATATTATTTATTTAATGTTAATTACGCCTTTTTTCCAAGTGTTAATTGGTCCTGTACCTCTTTTATATATTTTCACAAAGTATGAATTTCAATATCTAAAATTCAAGCTCATTTATACTTTGATTTTATTTTTATCTATGTTTCCGTTGATAAAAATTTATGGTATCTTAACATATATTATTATTAACACTATCTTTACTATTATTTTCGAGCTCTATATAAAATATTGGATTTTTAAAAAACTAAATTTTTCGCGATGAATCTAGATAATTACAAAATTACGGCAGTTATACCAAATTATGGTTTTCGTGAGAAAGAAATTATTAGAGCTCTAAATTCTATTATCAGTCAAAAGCTAACGCCTATTGAGATAATCATTGTTGATCAAAATGAGAAAAATAACGTAGAAACAATAATAAAAAATTTTGATAATCAAATTAAATTAAAGCATATAAGAACTTTTGGAAAATATAATGGAAGGGAAGGTGTTTCTTTTGCAAGAAATATCGGTATTGAAAACGCAACAGGAGATTATATCATATTTTGCGATGATGACTCATGGTATCCAGAAAATTATTTTTATGATATTATTATCAAAATAAAAAAGGATAATGCTGATTTTATAACTACAAAATCAATAGAAAATATCAATCATAATAGACTTATGAAAAATTTTTCAAAAAAATCCCTCAAGCTCAATAAATTTAATTTGCATGATAATGAAATCGAATTTGCATGCATGTTTAAAGTTTCAGCCTTAAGAGATATAAACGGTTATGATGAAAACCTTGGTGTTAATTCTGCAGGTAGATGGGGGTCTGGAGAAGGAAATGACTTATTACATCGACTGTTAAAGAAAAATTATAATGGTTTTTACTATCATGATCTCTTTGCTTTTCATCCATGGATTTCAATGGATATCAATAAACCAAAAGAATTTGAAAAAATGAAGTCTTATTCTAGAGGTTTTGGTAAGTCGCTAGGTAAAAATATGTTTAACCCATATGGTTTTTTTCTGGCAATTAAACCAATCTTTAAATTACCAATATCAATTATTACTTTTAACTCAAATGATACTATAATAAGGGTCAATAAAATTTGCTCAAACCTAGAAGGATTTTTCTCTTTTGAAAAGTAGACCAAAAGTTAGTGCTGTCATTGCAACAATGGGTAAACGACTTAATGAATTAAGTAAAGTTTTGTACTCACTTTCCAAGCAGGATTTTTTGCCTGATGAAATAATTATTGTTGATCAAAGCGATCAAAACCATATTTCTAATTTAATTAGTAATCAGGATTATAATATAAATTTCATACAAATAAAAACTGCGGATTTAGGCACAGAAGGCTGTGGAGTATCTTGGGCAAGGAATATTGGATTAAAATATATAAATGGAGATTATGTATTCTTTCCAGATGATGATTGTTGGTATCCAAGAAATTTTATTAGTAGCTGCCTTCAAAGTATTAGAGAGCACAATGTAAGCTTTGTTACTGGAAGATCTGTTGATGAAAGTACTAACAAAAGTATTAATGCCCTTTATTTACCTTATTCATCCAAAATAAACAATTATAATGTCTGGTTTACAAGCATTGAATGGACAATTTTTTTTAAAAAAGAAGTTTTTGAAAAGAGTGGAGTCTTCGACGAAAACCTTGGTGTTGGAACTAAAACAAAATGGGGATCCACGGAAGGGCAAGATATTCTTATAAGGGCAATGAAAGAAGGATTTAAAGGATACTTTGATTATAACATAAATGGTTATCATCAAATTGTTAAACATAATTCTGAAAATAAAAAAGCAATAGAAAAAATAAAATCATATGGCAGAGGGACTGGTAGAGTATTGAGTATTCATAATTACAGATTTTTAGCTTTGTTTATTGCTATTTTACCAATTGTAAAAATTCCGATATCTTTTCTAAAAATGAATTTTAGAGATATAAAAACAAGATTTTTTATTTTATTTGCAATATTTGAGGGTTATTTTTCGAAAAAATAAAATGAAAAATTATAGATTAGCAATAATAGGTCTTGGCTATGTTGGAACAGCAATAAAAACCTTCTTTGAATCACATAATGTTGAATTATTAACATATGACATTGATCAAAGAAAAAATCCAAGTGAAGAATCAATTCATACCCTTGTAAGTAAAAATCCAACATTTATATATATTGCCGTTCCGACTCCAATGAAAAAAGATGGCTCATGCTCTTTGAACAATCTTGAATTTGTATTGAATGAAATAAACGAGGTAGGTTTTAATACAGGATGTATAATTATTAAATCAACAATTCCTCCAAAATCAACTGAAAATTTTCAATTATCTTATCCGAATTTAAAAATAATTTTTAATCCAGAATTTTTAACTGAAGCAAATTTTTATGACGATTTTAGGAATCAGAAATTTATCATATTAGGTGGTAACAATGAAGACTGTCGCGTGGTATCTGATTTTTACAAATTATTTTTTCCAAATTCTGAAATTTATATTTCTTCTAGTCCAGAAGCTGAAATGATTAAATATTTTTTAAATTGCTTTTTAGCTGTTAAGGTTTCATATGCCAATGAAATTTATCAACTATGTTCTAAATTGGATATAAATTTTAATAAAATTATTAATATGGCTATGTTAGATTCAAGAATTGGAAAAACACATTTACAAGTACCAGGCCCTGATGGAGAATACGGTTATGGTGGTTCGTGTTTCCCTAAAGATATTTCAGCACTAATAAAAATTTTTGAGGAAAATAACGTCCCAGCTAATGTTATAAAGTCTTCATGGGAGCGTAATCAAAATCTTGATAGAACGAAAAAAGATTGGGAAACTTTAAAAGGGAGAGCAATTGAATGAATATATATGAACACGTAATTGATTATTGTAAAAATAAATATTTTAAATATTTTTCTTTAATTTTCTTTCTTTATTTAGTTTTATCAATATTCACTTATGAAGATGAGTATAAAATATCTTCATCCATTAATCCCACTACTCCAACATCTAATGCTCTGACCACTCTTATAAGTGGAGCTTCAGATGAAACATTTTTCGATTTTACAGACGTTGTCTATTCAAATTATGTTCTTAATAAATTTTTAAATGAAAGCTGGTTAAACATAGAAATCAATGAATCTGAACTTCAAAATGCATTTACTTACTATAATAATACAGATGATAGCGATTTGTCACAAGAAACTTTAAACAGAGAAACTGTCGATAGTTTGCGCAATGATCTCAAAGTGACAAAAAGTAGATTAACAGGACTAATACTTCTTGAAATTGAAACAAGTGACGTAGTTTTTGGAAATTTATTTTTAAGTTTCGTTCAAAATGAGTCTGTAAATTATATTAATCAATTAAAATCTGGATTAAGCGATAAAAAAATTACCTTTTTATCTAAAAGATTATCCCAAATTGAGAATGAATTAAACATTTCAGAAGAAGATTTAAAAATATTTTTGGATAAAAATAAAAATTATTCATCCCCAGAATTACAAATTGAATATTTAAGGCTAAAAAGGCAAGTTGAAATTAATTCTGCATTACTTAAAACAATAACATCGCAACTTGAAGTGGCCAGAATACAAAGACTAGATAATGTACCAGATTTTGTAATTTTAGATGAACCATATATATCTGAAGTGTCTACACTTCCCTCTGAAATTATTTTTAAAATATTATCTTTCATTTTAATAAATACATTTTTCGGGTTGTTTGGTCTTTACCTCAGATTATCCAATGAATAATCCTGGGAAAATTTTATTTTCTAAATAACTTATGAATTACTTAAAAAAGGTATTTTTTGATCTCTTTCCCCAAATTATTTTTTCGTCAACTATAATATTTGCTTTACTTTCATATTTTTTTGTCAGCGATTCATATTTTTTAGAAATGGTCAAAAATTATAAGATTTTTAATAGTTTTGGTTTGATTTTAATTTTTATTTACTTATTTATCTTTTCTCTACCGTTTTTATTGCGTTTACCAACTCCAATTATTGAAATTAGAGTTCAGCAACAAACAATTTTAAGATATGCTTTACTTTCATTTTTTCTTGCATTAATAGGAAATATACTTTTTTTTAGATTTTTTTATCAGAATCCAGATCAAATATTTGCCTGGACAAGTAGCTTAAGTGTTGGTGGCCTTAGAACATCTTTGAATGAAACTCAGATTCCAGGAATTACTACCATGACCCAATTTGCTGTTCCTTCTGTTGTGCTATTTATGATATTATTTTTGAAGTTTAATTTTAAAAAATCTATTCTTTTTTTTGTATATATTTTATTATTCTTCGCATTAGCTCGTTCTTTCTATTATTCTGAAAGGCTGGCTATTATAGAGCTGGTGATTCCAATTTTTGTTTTACTTTCATTTTTTAATAAAATATCAGTAAAAAAAGTTTTTATTTTAGGCATAATTTTTTTAACTCTAATTTGGAGTTTTGAGTACTTTAGATCATATTCAAACTATTGGTATGCAGATAACTACAGCGCAACTTTTTTCATAATTAATAGATTTTTCATGTATTTTGCTACAACAATTAATAATTTTTTTGTTGCTACTGCCTACTTTGAGTTTCAAAATTATATGATAGATATTTTAGCTCCCTTTTATCAGTTTTCAGAAAACTACTCGATTGAGGGTTACAATAATTATTATAAATATGCATCTCCAGAATTTAATAGCCCTTTTTACTTTGGAGTTATTTATACAAACTTTTGGCTTTTTTCTCCTTTTATTATTTTTATTATATCATCATTTGTTAAAATATCATTTTTTAATTTTAGGCTTTCTAATTTTTTTGGTCTTTATTTTTTTCCAATTATCTTTTTATCTATTCTTGACATCAGAATCATGTACCTATTTGAAACAAGAATCTTTTTCTTTTACTTTGTTTTTTTTCTCATTGTGATGGAAGTGATACTTAGAAAAAAAATGAGGACAGTATATGATAATTAATGCAAGATTTTTATCTCAAAAAATTTCTGGCGTTCAAAGATTTTCTATTCAAACTTCGATCGAGATAAAAAAACGATTTCCGGAAACTATTTTTGTGACTCCTAAAAATATAATTCACAAAGATATAGCAGAACAATTAGATGCAAAAGTAATTGGTAGTCTTACCGGGCATTTATGGGAACAAATCGATCTATTGAGATTCTGCAAAAAAAACCAAAAATTGCTTTTATGTTTAGGTAACACAGGACCAATATTTTATAAAAACAAAATTATAACTTTGCACGATATTGCATATATCAAATTTCAAGAAAGTTTTTCAAAATCTTTTTCAAAATTTTATCAATTTTTCATACCACAAATAATTAACTCATCAAAACACATCTTAACAGTAAGTAATTTTTCTAAAAGTGAGATAGCATCTTATTACAAAATTAATCCAATTAAAATTTCAGTCATTTACAATGCAGTTGAGCAAAAATTTCAAAAACTAGATAGGAAAATTTCGGAAAAATATATTCTTTCACTGTCAAACATCAATAAACAAAAAAATTTGATTTCTTTAATAAAAGCTTTTCAAAGATTAAATCGAAATGATATTAAACTATATATAATAGGTTCTAGTAATAAAAATTTTAATAATTATAATTTAGATGATGAAAATATTAGTGATGATAATATAATATTTTTAGGTGGAGACTTATCTGACTTAGAGGTTATTCAATATTATTCTGATGCTATGTTTTTTGCATTCCCTTCATTATATGAAGGTTTTGGCATTCCTCCATTAGAAGCTCAGTCATGTGGTACTCCAGTCTTATTATCAAATATTCCAGTTTTTAATGAGATATATGGTGATTCTGCCGTTTATTGTGAAAGCTTAGATATTGATGATATCTCAAAAAAACTAAATCTATTAATCGAGAATCAAAACTTACGAAGCGAAATGCGAAAAAAAGGTTTTAAAAATCTACTTAAATATAGTTGGACTAATTCTGCAAAAAATATATTAAACACTATTAATCGTTTAGATGAAAAATAAAAAAAAATTTGCAATTGTAATAGATTGGTTAGACCAGTATGCTGGGAGTGAAAGAGTAATTTCTTCGATGTCAAAAGTATTTCTCTTTGATGAAATTCATACTATGATTTCAATAATGAATGAAAGAGATTTAAGGAAAACGTTTAATAATTCTTTTTCCACAATCAATACTACTTTTATGCAAAGCTTTGGAAAATATTTTAGATATTTTTTTCCTCTTTTCTTTATTTTTGTAAAGCAGATTAAAGTTTCAAAAGGGATAGATGTTGTAATTAGTTCTTCACATTCAATAGCAAAAAATATAAGAGTTCCAAAAAACACCATTCATTTTTCATATTTTCAGGCAAGAAATATGAAATATATATGGGATGAATATAAACTCTACTTTAGAGGGATATTAAAACTCATTTATCCATTAATTCCTTTGATGAGATACTTAGATAAAAAAGGTGCGCAAAACCCAAATTATATAATTTCAAATTCAAATTATGTTAAAGATTGGGTAAAAAAAACATACAATAGAGATAGTCATGTGATTTATCCTCCTGTAGATATTCACAATTTTACAATTGGACCTCATAAAGGTGATTATTTTATATCAGTTGGAAGACTGGAGCCTTATAAAAGATTTGATATTATAATTGATGCATTTAATAAGAATAATCAACAACTGATTATTATTGGTGATGGTAGTCAGATGAAATATCTCAAGTCAATATCAAATGATAATATTAAATTTCTAGGATTTTTAGATTCAAAAAAAATTAACCAACATTTAGGAAATGCTAAGGCCTTTGTTTATGTTGGAATAGAAGATTTTGGAATTTCACCAATTGAAGCTCAAGCTACAGGATGTCCAGTAATTTGCCTAAAGGCTGGAGGCACTAAAGAAACAATTACTGAAAAAACCGGCATTTTTTTCAGTGAACAAACTGCGGAATCGCTTAATAGTTCAATTTCAAAGTTTTTAGTTAAAAGTAATTCTTTTAAAATTAGTGAAATAAGAAAAAATGCTGAAAGATTTTCAGAAAAAAACTTTATTAGGAATTTAAGTGAGTATGTATCAAAAAAATGTGATTAAAATAGTATTTTTTTTAGTATTATTTTTTACTATAACAATCAATATATTTCATTATGTTTGATAAAATATTTTCATTATTTGCTATCATTTTTGTATCCCCAATTATTTTAATATTATCAATTTTTATTATTTTATTTGATGGGTTTCCTATTTTTTTTAAGCAGAAAAGAGTTGGAAAAAATGGGAAATTATTTAATGTCTATAAATTTAGAAGTATGGTTAAAAATGCCGAGTATAAATTAAAGAATGATAAAGATTTATATCAAAAATACATTAATAATGATTATAAATTAGATCCATCAGAAGATCCTAGAATTCTCCCAATTGGTAATTTTATAAGAAAAGCTAGTATTGATGAGCTACCTCAATTTTTTAATGTTCTTAAAGGAGATATGTCTGTTGTAGGTCCTAGGCCTGTAGTGCCATCCGAATTAAATGATTTGTATGGTGATAAAAGTATTATCTATACAAGCGTAAAACCTGGCATAACTGGTTTGTGGCAAGCAAGTGGAAGATCTGAATTAAAAGGAGAGGATAGAGTTAAGTTAGATATTGAAGGAATCCAAAAAAAATCTTTCTTGTTTGATATTTATATAATCCTAAAAACAATACATGTGGTTTTTACAAAAAGAGGAGCACACTAAATATATTGATTTTCAATATATTGACATAAAATATGTCCAAAAAGTATATGAAGCTCTTGAATTCGTGCAGTTGAGTTGCTTTCAATAAGTAAAAGCTCTTTACAGTTACTTAAGGCCATCAAACCTCCATCATTGCCTGTAAGGCCGAAACATTTTATTTCAAGTTCATCTGCTTTTTTAATTGCTTCAATGACATTTGGGCTATTTCCTGATGTTGATATTGCAATCAAAATATCACCTTCATTCCCTAATGATTCTAGTTGTCTGCTAAACACTTTATCAAACCCATAATCATTAGCAATCGCAGTAATATTTGAGCTATTCTCTGTTAAGGAAATTGCAGGAATGCCATCCCTGTCTTTTTCAAATCTTCCTACTAACTCTGCAGCAAGATGAGAGGAATCTGATGCACTGCCTCCATTACCGCAAAAAATAATTTTATTACCCTTTTTTATAGCTGCAGAAGCTTGAGAACAAATAGAAAGGATGGTATCTGTTTGATTTAGCATCTCTGTTGCTAATTCAATATGATTTTCAATAATATTTTTTAAATATTTAGTATCTATATTCATCTTTCTTAAATGGTCCGTTAACTGAAACTCCAATATAGTCAGCTTGACTTTTAGATAATTTAGTTAAATCTGCATCAAGATGTTTTAAATGAATTCGTGCAACTTCTTCATCTAGCTTTCTTGGTAAGTCATATATTCCTGTTGAAGGTTTATTTTTTGCTAGAAAAACTTGTGCTAGTACTTGGTTCGAAAATGAGGTTGACATAACAAAGCTTGCGTGACCAGTAGCACATCCCAAATTCACAAGTCTTCCTTCCGCCAATAAAAATATTTGTTTTCCATTTTTAAAAGTATATCT
>MDTB01064294.1_pt1 | contig 10878 bp, 9 predicted proteins | sample 811161 | NCBI WGS metagenome assembly MDTB01 (sample SAMN05326650, study PRJNA326480) | marine metagenome | isolation source: seawater | place: Mediterranean Sea | collected 2009 | reverse complement strand
TTTTATTTTTTAAATACTTAATACCAAGTTTCCAACTACCGAAATCTTTTTCTTTGTGTTCACTTTCAATAATATGTTCAATGAAATTAATTTTTTTTTTTTCATATAAACTGAGAATTTTATTACTTATGAAAACGACTTTAAAAAATTTAGAATATTTTCTTAATGATTCTAATACATGAAAATCTATTTTTCCATCGGGGTCAAAGAAGGCATACAATAAGTAGTTCATTAAAAGACCTTTTTATTTTATGTTAAATACCAGTTCTTATAATAAAATAAAAAAAGATATTAATATTAAAAAATTTTTCTCAACATAAAAAAATTAATAAGTAATTATAATTTTTTAACTTATAATAATCATGATATTTAAAAAAATAACCGATTTAAATGATCTTTAATGAAAAAAAAAAAAAATATACGAGAACTTTATAAAAAGTAAGATCTGTGATTTAGAATCAATAAAAAAAAAATCTGCTAAATTAAAGGCTAAAGGAAAAAAAATAATACTTTGTCATGGAACATTTGATTTGTTGCATGCAGGTCATTTTAGACATTTCCAAGATTCAAAAAGTTTGGGTGATGTTCTCGTTGTATCAATAACTGCAGATAATTTTGTAAACAAAGGTCCAAACAGACCTTTGTTTAATCAATTTATAAGGGCAGAGATGATTGCCTCATTATCTTATGTTGATTACGTAGTTTTAATTGAAGATAGTTCTGCTTTACCAGCAATAAAAAATATTAAGCCTAATATTTACATAAAAGGAATTGAGTATAAAAAAAGAAAAAATGATGTCACAAAAAAAATTATTGCTGAAGAGAGGGAGGTAAGAAAAAGTGGTGGAATTTTGAAATTTACAGATAACATTACATTTTCATCATCAAACTTAATAAATACTAATTTTTTATCTTATGATACTAAACTTTCTCAAATAATAGACATGTGTAAAAAGATGGGTTTTTTTTATTTCCAGTCTTTACTTGATAATATTAAGAAATTAAATGTCATGGTCATTGGCGATTCGATTATTGATAAATATGTTTATACCGAGACATTGGGAAAATCAGCTAAAGAGAGCATACTTTCAACATTAAAAAAGAATGAAGAAACTTTTTGTGGAGGAGCAATTGCTGCAGCTAACAATGTTTCAGATTTTGTCAATAAAGTTTATTTATTAACGAATCATGGCATTGAAAATCCAGATGACTCCCAATTCATAAAAAAAAACTTAAATCATAATGTTAAACTTTTACCTGTCGGTCTCAAGGAAAGACCTACAACCATGAAAACTAGGTATATTGATTACAGTTATATGAGAAAAATGTTTGAGGTTTATGATATGAATGACAAACCTTTAGGTAAAGCTGAGGAAGATAAAGTATTACATTTAATAAATAAAAATATTAATAAAGTAGATTTAGTAATCTTAGCAGATTTTGGACACGGGTTTTTGAATAAAAGAATATATGATAGGATCTTATCTTCAAAAGTTTTTCTTGCTATTAACGCTCAAACAAATAGTGCTAATAAGGGGTTCAATTTAATCACTAAATATCCTTACGCAGATTATATTTGTATTGATGAACCAGAATTTAGGTTAGCAACTCAGGAGAAAACTATTGAATTAGAAAAATTATTAGCTAATAAAAAGAGTCTTCCTAAGAGTAAAGTTTTAATTGTTACGGCTGGGAAAAATGGTTGTTTTATTAAAAAAAATAATAAAATATTCGAAATTCCGGCGTTTACAAAAAATGTTGTTGATACAATAGGAGCTGGGGATGCTTTCTTTGTTATATCTGCACTTTTTGCATATTTTAAAGAAGATCCTATTGTTATTGGATTGACTGGAAATATTTCAGGAGCATTGAAAGTTAATATTCATGGGCACAGTTCTAATGTAAAAAAAAACCAATTTTTAAAGTTTATTGAATCTATTATTAAATAAATCCTGATGTTTTGTCGATTATATTAGTGAGTACATTATGAAAATTCTAGTTACTGGTGGTGGAGGTTATGTTGGTTGCCTTCTGGTGGAGAAGTTGCTTAGAGAAAAACATGAGGTTTTTGTTTTAGATCTATTCATATTTGGGGAACCCAGGGAAGTTTTTAGAGAATTTTTTAATTCTAAAATGCTTAAATCTGTCAAAGGAGATATCAGAGATATAGATTTAGTAGATAATATTTTGAGTGAGGTTGAAGCAGTTATTCATTTAGCATGTATATCTAATGATCCTTCTTTTGAACTAAATAAGTCGTTAGGGAAATCTATAAATTATGATTGTTTTTTTCCAATTATAAAAAAAAGTAAAAAAAAAGTTAAAAAATTTATTTACGCTTCATCATCATCTGTATACGGAATTAAAAATGAGAATAATGTAACTGAAAATTTGCTTTTAGACCCACTTACAGATTATTCAAAATATAAAGCAAAATGCGAGGAAATTTTGTTAAATGAGTCTGGAAGTCAATTATCTCCAATTATATTAAGACCGGCAACAGTTTGTGGTTATAGCTTGAGGACTCGTTTTGATGTAATAGTTAATATTTTAACTAATCATGCGATTAATAATAAAAAAATTACAATTTATGGAGGTCTTCAAAAAAGACCAAATATTCATATAGAAGATATGACAGACGTGTATTTAGAAATCTTAAAACAACCTGATGAGATTGTTAGAGAACAGATTTTTAATGTTGGATTTGAAAATCACACACTCAAAGAATTAGCACTAATTGTAAAAAAGAATATTAGCCATGATATTAAAATTGAGTTCCAAGAGACTGATGATCCAAGGTCTTACCATATTTCTTCGAAAAAAATATCTGAGAAAATAAATTTTTTACCAAAAAAAAATATTGATGATGCCATAATTGATCTCATGAATGCTTTTAAATCCAAATGTTTTAAAAATAGTATGACTAATCCAAAGTACTTCAATATTAAAATGTTGGAGAAAATTAATTTGAAATGAATAGGTTGGAAAAAAAATTATTATTAGATCTTTTAAGAATTAGAATGATCGAAGAAGAAATTTCGAAGAAATATTCTCAGAATGAAATGAGATGTCCTGTTCATTTATCACTAGGTCAAGAAGCAATAGCTGTAGGCGTGTGTAATGCTTTAAAAAAAAATGATCATGTGTATTCAACACATAGATGTCATAGTCACTATTTAGCTAAAGGTGGAAATTTAAATAGGATGATTGCTGAAATATATGGAAAGCAAAGCGGTTGTTGTGGAGGTAAAGGTGGATCAATGCATCTAATAGATAAATCATGTGGTTTTATGTTAAGCCTTCCTATTGTTGGTAGTATTATTCCTATATCTGTTGGAGCATCTTTTGCATTTAAATTAAGGAAGGAAAAAAAGGTTTCAGTTGTATTCTTTGGTGATGCTGCTGTTGAGGAAGGAGTTTATCATGAGTCTGCTAATTTTGCATCTTTACATAACTTACCAATTATCTTTGTTTGTGAAAATAACATGTTCTCATGTTTTACGCATTTGAGTGAAAGACAACCATCAAAAGACCTAACCAGACTAGCAAAATGTCACAATATTAAATCATTAAATATGTCAGGTAATAATGTTTTTAAGATTTATGAAAAGTGTCTTGAAATTGTAGATGATATAAAAAAGAATCCACGACCTTTTTTTCTTCAACTCAATACTTATAGAAATATTGAGCATTGTGGTCCCAATGACGATGATTATCTAAACTACAGAGAAAATAGAGAAAAAAAATATTGGCAAAAAAATGACCCTATTGAAAAATATATTACTCTTTTAAAAAAAAGGAGAAGCTTTGATAAAAGTATTTTTAAAAAATTTAAAAAAATAATTTCATCAGAAATTGATATTGCTTTTTCTTTAGCTTCAAAAGATAAGTTTCCTAATAAATCATTACTAAAAAATATTTATGCTTAAAAAAAGAATTATTTCTGCGAGTGAGGCCATTCTTGAGGGGACTGATCTGTATTTAAAGAAAGACAAAAATTTTTTAATTTTAGGTGAAGGTGTAAATGACCCTAAAGGAATATTTGGAACAACTTTAGGTCTTAGTCAAAAATATGGTAAGGATCGAATAATTGAATCTCCAATTTCCGAAAATGGTATGACTGGTATCTCAATAGGGTTATCAATGAATAATTTCAAAGTTTTGTTAATTCATCAAAGAGTTGAGTTTGCTTTACTTTCTCTCGAACAGATATTTAATAATGCAGCAAAAAGTCATTTTGTCAGTAATGGTAACCATTCTGTCCCATTAGTTATAAGAATGATTATTGGAAGAGGTTGGGGGCAAGGTCCTGCCCATTCTCAAAGTTTAGAAACAATTTTTTCATATGTACCAGGTTTAAAAGTACTGATGCCATCTTCAGCATATGATGCTAAAGGGATGCTGTTATCATCAATTAATGATCTAAATCCAGTTATTATATTAGAGCACAGATGGTTTCACTTTGTATCAGGATATGTTCCTAAAAGATTTTATACTAGTGATATTAAGAGCCCACAGATTAAAAAAAAGGGAAAGGATATATCAGTTGTGGCAAATTCTTATAATTTATACGAATGTTTACTTTGCGAAAAAGTTTTAAATAAATTTGGTATTTCTCTGGAATTGATAGATTTAAGGGTATTGCGTCCACTTAATATAAAACCAATTCTAAGTTCAGTTCGAAAAACCGGAAACCTTCTTATTGTTGAAACAGGTTATAAAACTTATGGAATTGGGGCAGAGATTTTAAGTTTATTATATGAAAATAAAAAAATTAAATTTGACACAACTCCATCTAGAATTGGTCTTCCGGATATGCCAACTCCTTCATCTAGAGAATTATCAAAATATTTTTATCCATCAAGTAAAAAAATACTTCTTGAAATTATTAAAATATTAAAGATTAGATTTAAATTAAAAAAAAAAATAATAACATATTTTGATGTGAACCACTTATCCCAAGAAATTGATATTCCAAACCCTGAATTCAAAGGACCATTCTGATGAAAGTTAAATATTCTTATTTACCGGAACAATTTTCAAATATTGATGACCTGATGGTTAAAATTAGAGAACTTGTAAAGACAGGAGATTTTACTTTAGGTAGACCTTTAGAGGTCTTCGAAAAAAAATTTGCTAAACTTATTGGTACAAGGTTTGCTGTTGGAGTTAACTCTGGGACAGATGCAATAAAACTTTCTTTAAAAGCAATAAACATTAAACCTGGCGATGAGATAATTACATCTGCCAACACTTTTGTTGCAACTGTTGGAGCTATTAATGAAGTTGGAGCAAAACCAGTTTTTGTAGACTGTGATAATTCATTTTGTATGAATGTAAACCTTATTGAAAAAGCTATTACAAAAAAAACTAAAGCAATAGTTCCTGTACATCTTTCAGGATACATGACGGATATGATTAGGCTTAAAAAAATTGCCCAAAAGCATAAACTTATGATTATTGAAGATGCATGCCAATCCATTCTAGCCTCTCAAAATCGTGTTAATGCTGGTTCTTGGGGGGTAACAGGTTGTTTCTCTTTACACCCACTTAAAAATTTAAATGTATGGTCAGATGGAGGGATAATAGTAACTAATAATAAAAAAGTGAATAAAGAACTCAGATTATTAAGAAATCATGGAATGAAAAGTAGGGATAGGATTCAAATACTTGGTTTTAATTCACGCCTTGATACTATTCAAGCAGTTGTTGGAAATTGGTTAATACCTCAAACCCAGAAAATAACAAAGCAAAGAATTTCAAATGCTCAATACTATGATGATAATTTTTCTCAAATTAAAGAACTAACAATACCAGTGAGACCAAAGGATATGAAGATTGTTTACCATTTATATATAATTTTTGCAAAAAAAAGAAACCAGCTCTTAAAATATTGTCTAGAAAAAGGTATTGAGGCAAAAGTTCATTACCCAATACCTCTTTATCAGCAGAAGGCACTTAAACCTTTTAATTATAAAAAGGGTGATTTCCCTGTTACAGATCTTCATTCAAAAAGTATGATCACATTTCCTGTGGATCAACATAAGTCAAAAAAGGAATTAGACTTTGTAATAAAAACTGTGAGGAAGTTTTATGGCTACAAATAAAAGAATTTTTTATCTCAACCTTGAAAAACAATTCAGATCAGAAAAAAAATTACTTTTGAAGCGAGTAGAAAAAACTCTTTTAAGTGGTAAATATATTTTATCAGATGAGGTGGAAAAGTTTGAAAGGAAAATTTGCAAGTTTCTGGGTGTAAAATATTGTATTTCAGTGAATTCGGGAACGGATGCTTTAATTTTGTCATTGCTTTCATTGAATATTGGTAGTGGGGATGAAGTTATTACTCAGTCAAATAGTTATGTTGCCTCAGCCGCTGCAATTCATTCCGTTGGAGCTAAACCTGTTTTTTCAGATGTATTAAGTGATCAGACAATGGACCCTGAAAGTCTCAAAAAGAAAATAAGTTCTAGAACAAAAGCCATTCTCCCAGTTCACTTAACTGGGAGAATGTGTGAGATGGACAAAATAGAAAGAATTGCAAAAGAAAAGAATTTAAAAATAATAGAAGATTCCGCGCAGGCTTTTGGATCAACTTTCAAAAAAAAAAAAAGCGGAACCTTTGGCGATTGTTCAGCATTTTCTGTGCATCCTTTGAAAAATTTAAATGCTTGCGGAGATGGGGGTTTTGTTACAACAAATAATTTTAAATTAGCAGACTATATTTCAAAAAGAAGAAATCATGGGCATATTAATAGAAATACTATAAAATTTTGGGGAAGTGTTTCACGATTAGACTCTATACAGGCAACAATACTTAATTTTAGACTTAATAATATTGAAGAAGTTATTAAAAAAAGAATTAACAATTATAAATTGTACTCTGAGAACCTTAATACTAAATATGTATTTTATCCAATTCCAAGAAAGGGCTGTAGGGATACATTTCATTTGTTTGTCATACAAGTATCTAAAAGAGAAAAACTTATTCAATATTTAAAAAAAAATAAAATTGAAACTAGAGTGCATTATCCAACTCCAATTCATAAACAACATTTTTTTAAAAAACAATTTCAAGGAGTAAGTCTTCCAGAAACAGAAAAACAATCAAAAAAGATTCTTAGTCTACCAATAAATCAATTTCTAAAGGAAATGGAAATTAAAAAAATTTGCAGTCATATAAATATTTTTTATCAAAACAATTGAGTAGTGGATTGCTTAAAATTAATTACCAGAAAATTATTACACAATTTAATTTAGATCTAATTAATAAATTAAGGCAACATGGATCAGAAAAGAGTTATCTAAGATTATGGGTACCAAATGAAAATTTTTCTAAGAGTTTTGATAGCTTAGTTGAATCCGTAAAGTCGTCTAAATTTAATAAGATGGAAATTAAGGTAAATAAAAAATACCTATCGATTTCAGAAAAAAATTCTATTTTATCAGATTATAAATTATTGAAAATATTGGAAAATGACACGGAATATATTTTTCATTTAGGTGACTTAAATAAAATTGACAAAAAAAAGAATGTTATAGATCGTCTTACAACAGAAAGTAGCTTAAATAACAAGTCATTTATATATCAAAATGGTAGCTGGCCAAAAAAAAATATAAAAAAGATTAATGATTTTTTAAAATTTTCTTACAACAAATATTCAAGTGATTTTGAAAATGCTTTTGCTAACTTTTCAATTTCTTCTGAGATAAAAATAAAAAAAAAAAAAATTTCAATATCAAAAAAAAAAATCATGTTAATTTTTAGTGAAGAAGAGGAATTTATTCATCTACATATTCAAGACGATGACCCACTATTCAAGGGTGTGTCCATAATTTTTACAAGATTATTCAAAGGTGAAAACCTCCATTTGGTTGGAGTAAATGGGAGCGCAAGATTAATTCAATATTTGAGATCTAGATTAAATTTGGAGACTTCAGGAATACTATTACTATCAAATATGGGACAACATATATTCTTACTAAATAATATTTTTCAATTTCTATTAGTCAACTTTAGAGTACCTTTTCAGAAAAAAATAAATTATGTACCTAATGATTGGTTAAAAATGAGTGATAAAAGAAAAATAAGATTTCTTTCAACAAATTTGATTTTTTTTTTAAAAAAACAATCTTTAAAAATTAATACTATGTCTGTAGATAAAATTGAGAATGATCTTAATCATCAACCAATAAAAATTTATGTTTCTTTCAACAATTTTTTAACATCACAAAAAAAGTCATTGTTAATTACAAAATTAGAAAAATTTTACAAAGAAATAATTAGCAGTCTTATGCAAGTTTACATTCAAGAGAAAAGTGATTTGAATAAAATTAGAAGACTTTAGTGATTTAAATTATTTTATATGATTAGTATTTATGTCGTTTAGATATAAAATAAGATTATGAATACTGAAAAAGAAAATAGAGAGCTTATACTTGATGGTACAAAGATTCAGTGGCATATGGAAAGAGTTGCAGCTTGGGAAAGAGGTGAGAGAATTGCCCCCATTACCATAGATATGGCATTAACAAGAGCGTGTAATTATGGATGCCATTTTTGCTATGCCATGCTTCAAGAAAACGATAGATCAATAATAAATAAAAGAGTGATAGTTAATTTTTTGGATGATTGTTCAGAGATGGGTGTTAAAGCGGTAAGTTTTGTCTCTGATGGGGAAAGTACAATATCTCCGACATTTGTTGATGCAGTTCAACATGGAAATAATTTAGGACTTTCCATGGCCGTAGGAACAAATGGTTTTGTTCTTACAAGGTCTAAATTAGAGGAAATTCTTCCGCATCTTACATATATAAGAATCAATATTTCTGCAGGAGAAAAAGAAAGATATTCGGAAATAATGGGAGTCAAAGAATCATATTTTGAAAGAGTTGTTCAAAATATTAGAGATATGGTTGATATAAAGAAAAAAAATAATCTATCTGTCACAATTGGTTTGCAAATGGTATTGATGCCAGAATATTCTGATCAAATTATTCCTTTAGCTAGCCTTGGGAAGAAACTTCAACCAGATTATCTTATTTTTAAGCATTGCAGTGATAATGAGGACGGTGACTTAGGGGTAAATTATGCAGGATATAAGAAACTCTACAAAACATTAAAGAGAGCAGAGTCAATGTCTGACTCACATTACAAGGTTATTGTAAAGTGGTCTAAAATTGATTCAGGAGAAAATAGAACATATAAACAATGTTTTGGTGCACCTTTTATGATTCAGATTTCTGGATCAGGTTTAGTTGCACCTTGTGGAATGCTTTTTAATGAAAAGTATAAAAGATATCATATAGGTAATATTTGTGAAAAAAGATTTAAAGATATATGGATGTCTGATCAATATTGGGAAGTTATGAATCATTTAGCATCCAACAATTTTGATGCACAGACTATGTGCGGAACACTTTGTCTTCAACACAAAGTTAATGAAGCACTGGATAATCATATTAAAGGTTTAAAAAGATTGAAACCAATTTTGTCAAGAAAAGTGCCTCATCAAAATTTTATTTAAAATTGAAAAATTCAAAAGAAAATATTAAATCTTCAAAAAATTTTGCCAAAGAATATCTTAAAGAGTTAGAAAAGGTAAGAGAGGAAATTGACCTCATAAAGATAAACTTTGTGACAGATCTTCTTCAAGATCTATATGAAAATAAAAAAACTCTTTATGTTTGTGGGAATGGTGGCTCGGCTGCAATTGCAAATCATTTTGCGTGTGATCATCTTAAAGGAATACGAGAAAAAACAAATATTAGACCAAAAGTTTACTCTTTATCATCCAATATTGAATTAATAAGTGCAATTTCAAATGATATCAAATTTGATGATATATTTTCTTTTCAGCTTTCAAGTTTTGCAGACGAAGATGACTGTTTATTAACAATTTCTTCATCAGGAAGTTCAAAAAATATAATTAAAGCAATTAAATGGGCAAAAAAAAATAACTTAAAAACAATAAGCCTTAACGGGTTTAATGGAGGTAAAGCATCTAAAATTAGTGATGTGAGTATTAATGTTTCCTGCAAGAACTATGGTATAATTGAGGATATTCACCAAACAATAATGCACATATTAGCCCAAAGTCTGATTAAAAAAAACAGTTCTAAAAAAACCTGAAAATTTTTTATATTGATAATAATAACCATTATCATTGACAATTAATAATTGTTATCATATATGTTGGTAATAATAATTATAATTGATAATGATTATTAAAACTAATAAGGCTTAATAAAAATAGACTAAAGGGGGTTCATATGATTATTAATAAAAAAAATTGGTTCGTACCAAAACATACGCGTGGAGTGTCATGGTTAACATTCCTTCCTATATTTTTATTAAGTAGTTATGTATATTCTAATGATTCTATTATCGTTGCCCCTGATGTTAATATATTTGAATCGCCAGACCAGGTATTTGAATTACCTGGGTCTGGTGATTACATTCCAGTAGAAGAAATTAGAAAATATAATTTTAACAATATTAATGACATACTTAGAAATACGACTGGTGTTTATTCCAGAGAAGAAACTGGTTTAGGAATTTTCCCTAACATCAGTATTAGAGGTGTGAACACTTTAAGATCAGCACAAGTAAATATAATGGAAGACGAAGTAAACATTATGCCAGCTCCTTACTCGGCACCAGATGCTTATTATTCGCCAATTCCAGGAAAAATGAATGCTCTTGAAATTTTAAAGGGAACTAGTCAATATAGATATGGCCCGCACTCAACTGGTGGAGCAATAAATTATGTAACAACTCCAATTGATTTTGGACAAAGATATTATGGAAGCGTTTCATATGGATCAGGAAACGATGTTTTAACCCATGATTACTTTAATTATGGTATGTCGGGCAAG
>MDTB01039267.1_pt1 | contig 10878 bp, 9 predicted proteins | sample 811161 | NCBI WGS metagenome assembly MDTB01 (sample SAMN05326650, study PRJNA326480) | marine metagenome | isolation source: seawater | place: Mediterranean Sea | collected 2009 | reverse complement strand
TAGATCCACTTGCTTATCCAACTGAAGCTTTGCGTTTACCTTATCTCCCATAGCGAGAAAGGTAAGCCCTAATACAAGGATATCACTGGCAAGAATAGATGTTGTATCAACGCTTACTTGCCACGACTTTCGATTTCTCCACGCGAATGTTTTGAGCAAGCGATTAAGTGACGCAAGTGGTCTTGCAGTATCAAGTAGGAATTTGCAATAGTATGAACTAATAGTTGGGAATGTTACATCGACGTCAACTGTCGGTTTGCAGAAAACCTCCTCCACTTCCAAAAACAGCTTCTCAGCTATCGACAAACCACCCCCTAGGAAACTTGAAAAGGCCCGCTTCTCCGAGGCTATCCTGGCCATCGGCGGCCATCGCTCAGCCATCATTAAAGCGGCCTCAACCGGGCGCGTCAGCGCCATCGCGGATTTTGATGCTTGGACCCTTGGCATTCCGGCCACCACGGTGGCAACTGCCAGTGACCACGGGATAGACGTGGTAGATGGTGCCATTACCATCACTTGACGATCAGACGGCACCAGCCTGGCGGGGGAGACCTATACTCTTGCGGCCCAGGGCTTCGCGCCCCCCTTGCAGTGGGTCGCCAGCGGCAGCTGTGTCGCCAGCGGTTACTGCAAGATCTTAGATCAAGTTTGCTGCTACTCCATTCAACCCAAATTACCTGAACTGAGCCAATCGGAGCTGGCGTTTTATCCGGTTCTTGGCAACAATCTCACTTATGATCTGCGGCTGTTATAGCTGCCTGTCTCTCCAACAAACGCAGCTGCCATCTATCACAGGCAGCCATCATAAGAAGAAGCTTGCAGACAGCCAGGAGTTTACATGTCTAACGCGGCCACCCTGACCCCGGAACAAACCCGTCGCAATCAGCTCGGCCTGATTGTCAGTGCCAGCATCGCCGCCCTGCTCTACCTCTACTTGTTCGTGGAGATGGGCTGGCGTCAGGCCAGCCTGTTTCTGGTGGGACTGGCGGCCGGAGTGATTCTCTACCACGCGGCTTTTGGTTTTACCGGGGCGTGGCGCGAGGTGGCGAAGACCGGACGCAGCGCAGGCCTGCGGGCACAGATGGTGATGCTGGGAGTCACGGTGCTGATCTTCACCCCACTCATCTCGGTGGGCGAAATCGGTGGTATCGCCCTGCGCGGCAGCGTGGCACCGGTTAATCTCGGCGTGGTGTGCGGCGCCTTTCTGTTTGGTATCGGTATGCAGCTGGGCGGCGGCTGTGCCTCTGGCACCCTGTTTACCGCCGGTGGCGGCAATGTACGTATGCTGGTGACCCTGGCGAGCTTTATCGCGGGTTCCGTGCTGGGCACCTTTCACTGGCAGAGCTGGCAGGGTGTCCCCGGCTTCGAGCCCATGGCCCTGTCCCGCAGCTTTGGCGTAGTCGGCGGCGTTCTTATCAGCATGGTGTTATTCGCCGGGGTCTACCTGGCGGCAGCGGCCTGGGAGAAATGCCGCCATGGCGACCTGCTCAGCACTAAAATCGCCAGCTCGCCCACATTACTGCGCGGTCCCTGGCCATTGATCGCAGGCGCCCTGGCTTTGACGGCAGTCAATGTGGCTACGCTACTTCTGGCAGGCCGCCCCTGGGGTGTGACCGCTGCCTTTGCCTTATGGGGAGCAAAAATTCTGGGCGTGGTGGGGCTCGATATTTCTCACTGGGCTTACTGGAGCCGGCCCAACTCATTGGCTTCGCTGAATGGCAGCCTATTTAACGATATCACCTCGGTGATGAACTTTGGCATCATGCTGGGGGCGTTAATGGCCGCCAGCCTGGCCCACAAGTTTTCCCCTTCCATGCGCATCCCGGCGCGGTCGCTGCTAGCCGCGGTGGTCGGTGGATTAATGCTGGGCTACGGAGCGCGCATCGCCTTCGGCTGCAACATCGGCGCCTATTTTGGCGGCATCTCCTCCACCAGCCTGCACGGTTGGCTCTGGTTTGTGGCGGCCTTCACCGGCAGCAGCATCGGCACTCGCCTGCGACCCTGGTTTGGCCTGGACTGAGGGCAGCAAACAAATAAGGCACAATGGGGTTTCCCTTTGCCGTCTTGGCCTAATACCATCGGTCCATGAGCGATACTTTTAAGTCCAAGCCCAAATCCAGGTCGGAATCTGGGCCCAGGCCTAAATCCAAACCCGGGCGCCCGGCCCTGAAGGGCAGCCTGTTCCTGCAGCAGGATGAGCGCCAGTCCTTCACCCAAGCCCAGATCGACCTGCTGAACGCCATCGCCTCCACGGGATCGATCAGCGGTGCTGCCCGCGCGGCGGGAGTCAGCTACAAGACCGCCTGGGATCGCATCGATGCCATGAACAATCTCTCAACCAGGCCGCTAGTAGCCCGTTCCGCTGGCGGCGCCCGGGGCGGCGGCACCCAGCTTACAGACTTCGGTCAGCAGGTACTGAACGGCTTCAACGCAATCCAGGAACAGCACGCGGAATTTGTGGATCGTCTTGGAGAGCAGGTGCAGGAACTGGACGACGTGGCGGATTTTCTGAACCTGGGAAAGCTCAAGACCAGCGCCCGTAACCAGTACCGCGGCCGCGTGAGCAAGTTGACCCGCGGCGCCGTCAATGCCGAGGTGGAACTGGCGCTCAGCGACAGTATCCGCCTAGTCGCCATCATCACCAATGACAGCGTCGAACGCATGGAGTTGGCGGTAGGCTGCGAGGCCATTGCCCTGATCAAGTCATCTTGGGTGTTACTATGTCGGGACAGCAGACTCAGGACCAGCGCCCGCAACCAGCTTGGCGGCATAATAAGTCAGGTCACCGACGGTGAAGTGAACGCAGAGGTGACCCTGGACCTAGGAGACGGCAAAACCCTCACCGCCATGGTCACGAGCGCCAGCCTCGAAGACCTGGAAATGGAAGTGGGGGACAGTGCGACGGCACTGTTCAAAGCTTCGTCGGTCATACTGATGCGGGCCTGAGCAGACAGCCCATGGCGTCTGATTAGTTCAGCTTAATTCAGCTCAGCTCAATTTAGCTCAATACAGTACCGCTACCGATTTAATCTGCGCCCACACCGGCTTGCCCGGACTCAGCGCCAGTTGCGCCACCGAACGCCGAGAGATCCGTGCGACGAGGCGCGTCTCGCCTGGCGCCCCCACCAAAAGTTGCACCAGCGCCATGGCAGGATCAGCATCCTCGGCAATGGCTGCCACCTCAGCAGGTAAGCGATTGAGTATACTGCTGGCCTGATCGGCTTCCAGGGACAGACTGATATCCCGCGCCAGGGTACGCACCCGCAGCTGCTGGCCCATGGCCTCACCACTATCCCGCAGCCAGAGCTGGCCACCCTCAAAATCGACACGGATCAGGTGCCACTCACTATCCCGCTCTGTCACCCTGCCTTCAACGATTGCACCGGCCTCCTCACCCAATATACCCGGCACATCAATCCGAGCCAGCACCTCGCGAATCGGACCACAAGCGCGGACCCTGCCCTGGGACAGGATCATCAGGTGGTCCGCAAGTCGGGTCACCTCATCAAGGGCATGGGTGACATAGATCATGGGGATTTTCAGCTCGGCCCGTATGCGATCCAGATAAGGCAGGATCTCCTGCTTGCGAGTCTGATCCAGAGCCGCGAGCGGCTCATCCATCAGCAGCAACTCGGGTTTGATCAAGAGTGACCGGGCGATAGACAGACGCTGGCGTTCACCGCCAGATAGTTGCTGCGGTCGCTGCTGCAGCAGATCTCCGAGGCCCAGCAGCGCGATGACATCTTGCACCTCCTGCTCATTTACAGTCGCGGCGGCACGCTTGCGGGCAAATTCCAGATTGCCCGCGGCCGTCAGATGCTCGAACAAACTCGCTTCCTGAAACACATAGCCGACGGGGCGTCGATGCGCCGGCAGGGATTCTTTTTCATCGTGCCAGGTCTCCCCTTTTACCCGTAGATAGCCTGACTCGATGGGCTGCAATCCAGCCAGGGCTCGGAGCAACGTGGTCTTGCCGCAACCGGAGGCACCGAACACCACGGTCACACCGGCGCCCGGGAGACGCTCATCGACCCGCAGGTCAAATGACCCGGCTTCGTGTTTCGAACCCGGCAGACGCACAGAAAAATCGGCAATGATGGCAGAGTTGAGTGTTGCGGCAGCAGTCATGACGGTGCCTCAGGCGCTGAAGCGCAGACCAGCGTCGCCGCGCCGGGCCGGGATGGAATACAGAAACAACAGCACCAGGAAGGAAAACAGCACCATAGCCCCCGCCAGCCAATGGGCCTGACCATAATCCAGCGCCTCCACATGATCATAGATCTGCACTGACAGCACTCGAGTCTGTCCCGGAATATTGCCGCCGATCATCAGCACCACCCCAAATTCCCCCAGGGTATGGGCGAAGCCCAGCACCGAGGCGCTGAGAAAACCGGGTCGCGCCAGGGGCAGGACTACATGCAGGAAGCGGTCCCAGGGGCCGGCTCTCAGGGTTGCGGCCATCTCCAGGGGGCGCTCGCCAATACTGGCAAAGGAATTTTGCAGGGGCTGCACCACGAAGGGCATGGAATAACACACTGAGCCCACTACCAGGCCCCAGAAGGTAAACGGCAGAGAGCCCAGACCAAGGGATTGGGTCAAGCCCCCGATGGGCCCGTTTGGCCCCATGGCCACCAGCAGATAAAAACCCAGCACCGTGGGCGGCAGCACCAGCGGTAGCGCCACGATTGATGCCACTGGCCCCTTGAGTCTGGAGCGGGTGCGCGCCAGCCACCACGCCAGGGGCGTACCGAGCATTAGCAGGATCAGGGTTGTGACTGCGGCGAGTTGCAGGCTCAAACTGATAGCCGCCCAGTCTGCTGCGCTAAAACCCATACTTACCTCATCAAAAATTCATAGAAAACCAGCGTTATATAGCAATTTATATAACGCTGTTCAAGCGCTATTTGAAAATTAACCCTATATTTTTCAGCAAGTAAGGAAAAAATAGACCCAACGCCCTTTGATGTATGGCGTGGTCAGATCGCGCTGTTCGTGTCGAGCGACTAGCATTCCATCAAGTGACTGACAAACCCGACATGCGCTGAAAAAATCGTGACCATCGCACAGGGGCAGGATTGGGATGCGAAACTACTGCCAAGAGGATGAAGTTAGGGAGCTGCAAATGGGTAGCCGCCGGTCAGCTGCCGCCTATGGCTGTGCTAGCTGCTATGATTATCCCCTTACACAACGCGTGCTCATTAAAGGTCAGCCACTCTCTTTAGTATCGGTTACGCGACCAAGCCATTGACCGAATTTATGGTCCAGCTCCAAAGCTACGAAGTGAACGTGGTGGCAGACGTGCGCTCGGTGCCCTACAGCGCCGCCTTTCATGACTACCATCGGGAACTCCTGCAGCGTGCGCTCAAGCAACAAGGAATAAGCTATGTCTATTTGGGTAAGGAGCTCGGTCCGCGCTCAACGAACCCGGCACACTACGACGAAACGGGCCGAGTGCAATATGACCGCCTGCAGCGGGCCGACAATTTCTTGCATGGCATAGAGCGCCTGCTAACCGGGCTGGATAAGGCACTCAATATCGCCCTGCTCTGTGCAGAAAAAGACCCGGCGTTCTGCCATCGCAGTCTCCTGATCGGTCACCATCTGGCTCGGGCCAACGCCCTGCCGATACAACACATCGGATTTGACGGTGCATTGGAATCACAGGCTGAACTGGAGCAGCGCCTGGTGTCATTGCACGATCTGGAGCAAGACCTGTTCGCCGCAGCGGATGATCTTGCCGAGCTAGCCTATAAACGCCAGGTGCAGGCCACTAGCTATCGAAAGTCTTCCGATTCCTGAAGCACTGCGCCTGCCCGCGATTTTTTACTCTAACCCAATAACGCGCGCCTAGTCCTCAGCCTCAAGATCGCTGCGATAACGTGCAAACCAGGCCAGGATATTATCCACCTTGGCAATCTGGTGAGACGGGCGTCCGGCGATACCATGGGACGCTTCCGGTACCCGCACCATGGCGGTGTCTACCTGCTGTAGTTTCAATGCCTGATAATACTGCTCGGATTCCGCAATGGGGGTGCGGTGGTCAGCTTCGCCTGTCAGCAACAGCGTAGGCGTGGTGACATTGCCCACTAGGGATAAGGGTGAACGCTGCCAGTAGGTATCAAAATCCTCCCAGGGCATATTCTCAAACCAGTAGCGGGTTACACCTTCCGGAATATCACTGTACAGCGCATGACTGATCCAGTTGATCACCGGCTTGACCACCGCAGCGGCAGCGAAGCGATCTGTGTTGCCCACAATCCAGGCCGTGAGCACGCCACCACCGGAACCGCCGGTGACAAACAGCTGGTCTTCATCTATGAATCCCATGTCGATCACTGCGTCGACTCCGGATATGAGGTCATCATAGTCCTGGCTTGGATAGTTATGATGGATCTCGTTGGCAAACTCGTAGCCGTAGCTGGTGGAACCGCGGGGATTGGTATATAGCACCACGTAGCCAGCCGCCGCATAGAGCTGCACCTCGGTGGAGAAATAAGGCCCATAGGCGGTGAAGGGACCACCGTGAATTTCCAACAGCAGCGGATAATCCTCATCCGCATCGAAATCAGGTGGCGTCACCAGCCAACCATTCACATCGTGGTCACCCACGGAAGAACGCCAGCTGACCTCGCGCACCTCCCCGAGAATCTTGTGATCCAACAGGTCAGCGTTGAGATCAGTCAATTTAGTGGAACTTCCCCCGCGTCCAATCGCGACATCTGCCGGACGCTGCGCGTCTCCCGCTGAGTAAGCGTAGGCGCCATTGTCGGCGACCGAATAGCTGCCACTGGTATAGGGACGGCTGATACCAACACTACCCATATCGGATAATAAGGGAGATACGTTGCCTTCCATATCCAGCGACGCCAGATTGCGCTTACCGAAGTCATCATAGGAAATCAGTAGCTGTGAAGAACTGCCGGACCAATTCACCGAGACTACCGATCGATCCAGGTCATCAGTCAGAACGCTAACCTCGCCGCTGTTTACATCCAGAATATTGACCTGGGTGTTGTGATAACCCATGCGCTCATCGTCATAGCCAAGGTAGGCCATGCGGCTGCCATCGGGTGAAAACGCCGGTGCGAAGTCAGGGCCATCACGGCTTGTTAGTTGCGACATCTCGCCACTGGTCAAATTGACCGACCACAGATCGCTATTCTGCTGGCGATACTGCCAATCTTCGTTGCGATTGGCAGAGACTACAATCTCTTCCCCATCGGGGGACCAGCTCAGACTGCCGCTATGGTTGTAGTCGCCGCTGGTAACTTGTCTGGGTGTACCCCCATCTGCCGGCAGTACGAACACATGGGTATAGCCCACGTCGAGATAGCCGCGACCATCGGATCGATAGTTCAGCTGGTCAGTTACTGTGACACCTGGCGCCCAATTAGCGCCTTTCGGCTTGGCCAGTGGCGTGGCAAGAGTCATACCCTCGCCTTTCACCAGAGCAGAAAACGCGATGCTCTTTCCGTCTGGCGACCAGCTCAGGCCGCGGGGCGAGTTTTCCAGGTTGCTCAAGAGTGCAGTCTGCCCGGTATCCATCCAGCGCACATACAGTTCTGGGCCCCTGCCTTCAGCGCTGGACACATACGCCAGACGGGAACCATCAGGTGCCCAGCGGGGGCTGGAATAGGAGTCTGTCCCGGACAACAGCGGTCGGTGATTGGAACCATCGGCATCTACAATCCAGATATTGGCCCGGGTAGAGTCGCTCATGATGTCATTGGCATTACGCACATAGACAACCTGGGATCCATCGGGTGAAATTTGCGGAACTGCGGCAATCTCCAGCTCGAATACATCGGTGTTAAGGAAAGTATCCAGGTGATCATCCGCGAAGGCGGATGCACAGAACAATAGGGTCAACAGGGCCAGGCGCAACATGGAGCAGTCTCCGGATAAGCAGGGTTGGATGGCGAAGCATAGGCAGAAATTCGGTGGATGTCTAAGGTTTGAATTTCCGCAAGTGAAAAGCACCAGGCATGAAAAAGCCCAACGGATGCCGCATCGGTTAGGCTCTTCGAATTCAGGCTGGCTGTGGTGAGACAGCGCAACCGGTTTGGCGACTAGTCGTCGTCGGAACCACTTTCGGCTTCGACTTCCAGGCGGCGGGCGCCGGCCAACATGCCGGGCATGGCGAGATTGCCTTCGTGGCAGGCATATTCGTACATTTCACCGTCCATTTCATGGAAGCTCAGCTCCGCAGTCCAGGGCTGCACGTACAGGTTGTCGTCTTCTACCGTAAATTGATACACGATTTCAGTGTCTGAGTAGCGCTCGAAGCGCTCAATGATTCGACCCTCGGCAGTGATTGGCACCGAACTCTCGGCCATTTGCTTGGGATTAATATTGACTGTTTCTACCACCAGCATGCCGTCTTCATACCAGCCAACGGAATCGCCCAGCCACTGCTTCAGCACGGCGGGTCGTCGGTTCGCGCGGGCTTCCTCAGCGGAGCCGTGGAGGGGAATGATGCGCGCATCGTGGGCCATCTCAACGGTAATGATCACGTAATCATCGGACTGCACGATCTCATAAGTGCTGTTATACAGGGTGCCCATCATGCCGGGGCCGGCGGTGTTGCCAAAACCCAGCAGACAACGCTCAGCCAGGGGAAATATCTCCGGCCCTTCGTCGGCACCAACGCCGGTCAGGTAGCGAGCGCCATAGTTGCGCACATCCCAATCGGGCTTGGGCTGCTCCAGTCTTGGCACGCGGCCGTTTGGTGGATCAATAATATAGGAGGTGCGGTATTCGCCTTTCACGTAAGCCAGGGTTGAACCGGGATCGGTCCAGAACAGATTGTAGCCACGCAGGCCAAAGTCCTGGGAGCCTACCGGCGGTGCACCGGTTTCAGGATCGATAGCCGGACCACTTTCGATGTTATCTGCGGATATTCCGGCGAGCCCCATATTGGCAACCATGGCAGCCGCTTGTTCCGCGGTTACCACCAGATCTTCAATACCACGGGGGCGAGTCAACCCAGTGCGCGAGGCATTGGTCCAGGTACCAGTCAATTCAGGGCGCTCCGCGCTCTGGGCAAAAACCGCGCCTGAGCAGACCACGGACAGGCCGAAGACAGCGGAACACAGTGACAGCTTTTTGCTGTTAGTCATGACAAAACCCTCTAGATTTCAAGCAGCTACGCTGCTCTTCCCTGCCACCAGCGGCAGTAAACAACCATTGTACTATTTCTCGCCTGGGCATTCTCCCCATTTTCGACCCTCAGCAGAGGGCTTTCTGCCCGTGTAAAGACATTGAATTGCCTCAGCTTTTGACGCTACCCTGCGTGGTTTATGGAGTCGTTTATTCGCTCCCCTGAATTCGCCCTGCTTTCCAATAACCCAATAACAATCACGAAAAACCGGAGAATGAACATGACTAGAGTGTTGCGCCTTATGGGCAATGTATTTCTGCTGAGCGTCGCTGCCTTGAGCGGCACGATCATTGGCTTGACCAGTGGCGCAACTCAGGCCGCCGAAGGCGAATGGATCACCCTGATCGATGGCACCGAGGGTTTGGAGAATTTCAATACCGTCGGCGACGCAAACTGGACGGCCGAAATGGCCTCAATCCGCGCCACCGAGGGCAGCGGAGCATCCTGGCTGGTGAGTAAGCAGAGCTATAGCAACTTTGAACTGCGGGTGGAGTTCTGGGCTACCCATGATGCCAACAGCGGCGTCTATATGCGTTGTCAAAACCCGGAGCGGATTACCGACCGGGATTGCTACGAGGCCAACATCTTCGACCAGCGCCCGGAAGCCGCCTATGGCACCGGCGGCATTGTGCATGTTGCACCGGTATCGGAGCCATTGCCCAAGGCCGGTGATCGCTGGAATATCTACAGGCTGATCATGGATGGTGATCATTTGATCGTGGAATTAAACGGCGAGCGAACGGTGGATGTGCGCGAAGACAAGTTGGCCAGTGGCCCCTTTGCTTTGCAGTGGGCGCGCGGAGAACTGCGCTTTCGCAAGGTACAGATCCGGGAAATCTAGTTCCTGGAAGCCTGAACCCGTAAATCTGGGTTATGAAAGCAAGGCCGGCTAATTAGCTGGCGTGCTGAGCTGGTCGATTAGCCGCTGCAGCGCGGCGGGTGCATCTGCTTTTCGCGCCGCCAACTCCTGCAAATATTGCAGGGGGGATTCTCCCTGCGGAATGCTGTAACGCTCACCATCCTGCTGGGCAACCATCTCATCACCCTCGATCAACAGGCTGGCGCCATGGGCACCATAATAGGTGGACAGCCCGGTATCGACGATCAACACCTTGCCCTCGAATCGCGGCAGAATCACCCCGGCACCTGGGGTATGCCCGATTACGATATGGTCAACATCGTAGAAACCCAGCAGCGCATCGACATGAGCCAACTCCGTGGCCGCATCATTCTGCGCCAGGCCGCGATACCACAGCGGCACATCATCAGCTTCAGACAGCCCTGGCTCTTCCCCCAGATTGCCCGCCAGTTCGTGGCAGAACACCTGAATTCCGTCTCGCGCATTTTCATGGACGCACTGCGGGGGGATCGCTACGACCAGCAGGCGGTGCGCGAGCAGCTGAATAAAGTCTTTGAATTCGTCAACGAGAATCGGGATGCGATCTCCAATGGCGTTTGCATGAGGATCATTCGCTTTATATAGGATGTGGATGAGAGTATTGAAAACACCGTGGGGCTAGAGATGCATGGCACACCCATCAGCCTGCGGGCCTATTGCCTCGTCTTTATCTACGTCTTCCCGATCGTGTTTATCCCTACCCTGGTTAATGACCTGGCTTCCAGTTCACCGCTGGTAGTCTACTGCCTGGCTATGATCCACGGCTTCATCCTGATTTCGCTTTATAACGTGCAGGATGCGATGGAAGATCCATTTGACC
>MDTB01214464.1_pt1 | contig 10879 bp, 10 predicted proteins | sample 811161 | NCBI WGS metagenome assembly MDTB01 (sample SAMN05326650, study PRJNA326480) | marine metagenome | isolation source: seawater | place: Mediterranean Sea | collected 2009 | reverse complement strand
TTCTTCAAATGAACTAAAAAGCCTGAACAGCTTTATTTTTTTAAAGTTTTTGGTATTCAGTATCTTATTATGATTCAAATAAAATTCTTGACTAAACTCAAAAAATTCTTTTCCTCTCCAATTTAGAATACACCGTTTAAAAGACATAGGATGCATTATTCCGGCAGCGATTTTTGAACTGGTATTGTTTATGTTATTATCAATAATATAATAAGTTTTGGATTTTTGTTCTATAGTTTGAGCAACCACAGTCCCTGATATTCCCTGACCAACTATAAGAAAATCTACTTCCAACTAAATCTGAATGTCTTTAAAATAAATAGCAATGCCAAAAAAGACAAGTATACAACCAATTAACATTCCTACTATGCTAATTGTTTTGTTGTTCAATTTTTGTTTGAGTTTGCTAGAAAAATAAATTTTCAGAATGTCAACAGCAAACATTGTAAGAAGAGTAGTCCCAAAATAATACAATAGATTTATTCCCTGAATATTTAATTCGTTAGTAGCATAAGTACAGGAAGCAATCCAAAAAACAAGAACTCCTGGATTTATTGCATTTAAACCAAGACCTTTAATAATCAAATGAAGAGGGTATACAATAATGTTATTATTTGAACTTTCAATTTCTTTTATTTCCTTATTATGCTCCACTTGGTATTTCAAATTGGTATAATTCTTAAATATTGAAATAAAACCCAACAATAAGAAGACGCTTCCTGCTACATATTTAATGTAAGGATTGGCATTTAGCCAACTATTGATTCTTTCAGCTACAAATAAGGAGGCTAGTAGATAAATAGCATCACTTAAAAGAATTCCTATATCAAGAAATAAAGCAGATTTAAACCCTTTTTTTATACTAGTTTCAATTAATACAAAAAAAGCAGGACCAAATAAAAAACTTAGTAAAAAGCCAAAAATAATTCCATTTGCAATTACTGACAAACCTTAAAATTTAATTAAATATAGGCAAAAAAAAACCGCCTGAAAACAGACGGCTTAACTTAAATAAGTTTTAACTTATTCTCTAATTTTATCCTTTTCCTTTAACAAATGGAAGTCCAGTTTTTGGGCTTTCAACCACTTGCTTTCCGCCTGGAAGATCACAAGCTTCTGCTCTTTGATCTTTAGCAAAATAATAAATAGTTTGATTTCTACCACCTCTTAATTCAACATCTTTTGAATGTAAAAAGTAAGTTTTTCCTTTACTGTTAGTGTATGAGTACGCCATTTTTAATAAATTTTTGATTAATAATTACTGAATATATTAAAATAAACCTATTGTTCTCTGAAAATCGGCATATAATATTATAATTGTTATTAACAATTCACCTCTGAAAACTAAGAAAATACCTCTTTATTACTAATCAATTAGCCCTGATTTATTTAATTCTCCATTCATTTCTTGTAACTCCATTTTGATGGATCCTACCCAGATTTTAGCTTTTGCCAACAGAGGAGTTTTGTTGTAATCATCTGATATCCAAACAGTTAAAGCTTCTTCATTTTTAAATACTCGCCCCCTCTGAACAACAGGGCAAAATTTTAATGCTTTAAAATTACCTGCTTTTACTTTGATATTTTCTCTTCCGATAAATTTTACCTTTAAATTAAAGGTTTCACCATCTACAAAAGTAGGAAATGTTAATATTTCTCCTTTTTTTATGTTTTTTAAATTCAAATTTCTTGCAAAAAAATAACAAGAAACCATATCTTGAATGTTTTCACAAGTTGAAATTTTACTTTTACCATCAAATACTGTTTTTTCAGTTTGATTGAAAATATAGTTTTGTTTAAATGATGCATTTCCCTCCTCCACACTTCTCATAAATTTAATTGGGCAAAGTGAAGATGAATCAATAATACTTTCGTAACGATCTCTTATTTTAAAAAAATAATCTACAGTGCTATTGCTGTATCCAGTACCAATTACATGGAAACAGGAATTATTTTTTTCATATTTCTTAACTTCAAGCTCAGCAAATCCTGCATCAATAAACCCTAGAGATATTTTATATTTTAATTTTTCCCCATAGGTAAATGCTTTTATTTCATCTCTTTTTATTTTTGAATGACGTAATTTTTTATTGCTTTGCCATGAGCTTAAAAATAGTACTGTAACAATTGATAAAACTAAACCTAACCTTTTCATGCAAAGACTAACTCAAATCACATGCCATTTTTCATGTTTAACATTATCTATTATTATGTTATTGACTTCCTCTTCCTGTTCTTCTGATCCAAATATTTCAAATGAAAAAGCTTCTGAAAATAGGATTGATTCCACTATGTTAAGTGGTAAAAATAGAAATGGACTTAAAAATGGCGAATGGATTTCCTATTTCCCCAATGGTGAAATTCAAAGTATTTGTCATTTCTCAGATGGTATTCCAGATGGAGCCATAATTGTATATAATAATATTGGTCAAGAGTTATATAGAGGAAATTTTGATAATGGAAAAAAAATTGGAGAGTGGGTATTTACAAATCCTAAAAATAATCAAAGAATAGTCAAACAGTATGGAAATTAGTTCATCAAATAAATTGTCTAGTTCTCACAATTTATAATTTAGCATATATATTTACAAAATTCATAAAATGACAGAAGAAACAACCAACGAGTTTAAAATATTTGGATTATCAATTCCTACAATCACTATTATATATGGGATATCCTTGATATTATGGGGGATTATAATATCCTTCTTATCTAAATCAGAATCAATTACTTCATATTTCCCATCAATTCTTGGTGTGCCCTTATTTTTATCAGGATTGCTAGCTACTAAAAATCCATCAAAAAGAAAATTATGGATGCACATTGCTGTCACATTTGGTTTGTTGTGCGCAATTGGAGGAACAAGATTTTTCATGAAAATGGGTGATGGATTAAATTATGCAACCTTATCCATGTTGATGTTATTTTTAACGGGATCTATTTATACTTTTATTTGTGTGAAGTCTTTTATTTACGCAAGGAAGAATAAGTAAAAAAGCTTAAACTAATTTTTTATTTTGCCATTATTTGAAAATGCTGTTCTTGTAGGACTAAATTACACTAAACAAAGTGTTGCACAAACTCAAGAATATTTGGATGAGTTGGCATTTTTAGCACTTACTTCAGGCGCCAAAACTCTTGCAAGATTTACCCAATCTCTTCATATTGCTAACCCTAAATCATTTGTTGGCAAAGGAAAGCTAAATGAAATCAAATCTTATGTTAAAGAAAATGAAATTGATTTAGTGATTTTTGATGATGATCTTTCTCCTTCACAACTTAGAAATATTGAAAGAGCATTAGAATGCAAAATTTTAGATAGGAGTAATTTGATATTAGATATTTTTGCTAGTAGAGCAAGAACATCACACGCAAAAACTCAAGTTGAGTTGGCTCAATATCAATATCTTTTGCCTAGGCTGACTAGAATGTGGACCCATCTTGAAAGACAAAAGGGAGGGATAGGAATGAGAGGGCCGGGAGAAACTCAAATTGAAACAGATAGGAGAATTATCAATCAAAAAATAAGTCAGCTCAAACAAAAATTAGTTAAAATTGATAAGCAAAAATCAGCTCAAAGAAACAATCGTGGTAACATTGTTAGGGTAGCATTAGTTGGGTATACTAACGTTGGGAAATCTACAATAATGAATATTCTTAGTAAGTCTAAAGTTTTTGCTGAAAATAAATTATTTGCTACACTTGATACCACCGTAAGAAAAGTAGTAGTTAATCAAATTCCATTTCTACTTAGTGATACTGTTGGTTTTATAAGAAAATTACCACACCAGTTAATCGAGTCATTTAAATCTACACTAGACGAAGTAAGAGATGCTGATGTTTTAATTCATGTGGTTGATTTATCACATGCGGCTTATCAAGATCATATGACAATTGTTAATGAAACCTTGAACGATATTTTGAATTCTCCTAAACCCACTATTGTTTGTTTTAATAAGATTGACTTATTAAGCGTTCAAGAATTGAAAGAACAAAATAATCAATGGCAAAATTCCTCCCATAAAATTGTTTTTATTTCTGCTCAAAAAAACCTTAAAATTAAGGAGCTAAAAAATGAACTATTCAGCTTAGTTAACAATTTACATTACATACGCTTCCCATTTAATAAAACACAGATAAATTATTAAAAGAGACGGAAATTTTTATTTTTGTTTATCTGATTGTGAATTATGGGTAAAAAATTAGTTATTGGTGCATCTGGTCAAATTGGAGTTGAATTAATTGATAAACTAGCCAGTCAATTCGGAGAAAACCATGTGATTTCAACAGATATAAAACCTCAAATTCAGGATGTAAAAAGCGGAGTTAAATCTATACAGTTAGATGTCTTAGATTCTGAAAAACTTTTTAAAGTAATTAAGGATCATAATATTACAGAAGTATATCTTTTAGCTGCTCTTTTATCTGCTGTTTCTGAAAAAAAAATCAGATCTGCATGGGATTTAAACATGTCAGGATTATTTAATATTCTAGAATTAGCTAGAGAAAAACATATCAAAAAAATTTTTTGGCCCAGTTCCATTGCTGTTTTTGGTTCAACTAGTCCCAAAGATCATACTCCTCAAAGCACCGTTATTGAGCCTTTGACAGTCTATGGAATAAGTAAAATGGCCGGAGAAAGATGGTGTGAATATTATTTTAAAAAGTTTGGGGTTGATGTTAGGAGCTTGAGATATCCTGGTATAATAAGTCACAAAAGTAAGCCTGGAGGTGGTACCACTGATTATGCCGTAGATATTTTTTATGCTGCAATTGAAAAGAAGAAATACAGCTGTTTCCTGGAGCCTGATATGGAATTGCCAATGATGTTCATGGATGATGCCATAAGATCAACTTTAGAGCTAATGAATGCAGATAGAAATAAGCTTTCAATCAATTCTAGTTATAATGTTGCTGCAATGAGTTTTACTCCAAATCAGCTAGCTAAAGAAATAACCAGACATGTTCCTAACTTTAAAGTTTCCTACGAGCCTGATTTTAGAAATAATATTGCCTCCTCATGGCCAAACAGTATTTCGGATGAATTAGCGCGAATGGATTGGGGATGGCACCACGAATATGATATCACAAAAACAACATCAATAATGCTAACTGCTCTAAGAAAAAAATTGCAATTTGATTCGAATATCCAATGATGTTTATTAGAAACATAAGCTCTCATAATGTAATATGTACGGCTGCTATTTTCCTATCATTTACTTTGCAAAATTCAATTATTAAAGCCCAAGATAGTGACACTATTAATCAAATCAAACTGGGTTCTAGAGATGGATATTGGATAATTAACGGAGATTTAGCAAAAAATAAAGACTATGTTCCTGTTGCAAAAGTTGAAGAAGGGATGTTTAAGATGGGACGTAAAACTGGGTTATGGACCAAATATTATCCATCAGGGTCTGTTAAGAGTAAAATTAAATATGTAAACGGAAAATCTCAAGGAAATTTTATTACCTATTATCAAAATGGTCAAATTGAAGAACAAGGTTCATGGGAATCTAAAGTTTATAAAGGAGATTTTATAAGATACTATGAGAATGGTACAGTAGCCCAAAAAAAGTCATTTAATGAGAAAGGAAAAACGGAAGGGAAAGTAATATATTATTATCCAAATGGTCAAGAAGAATTAGTTTTTGAAACTATAAATGGAAGAGGAAAAGGTAAGGCGACTAGATTTTGGCCTAACGGAGACGTAAAAGAAAAAATATCATTCAATGAAAAAGGAGAATCTAAAACGTCAGGAACAATTGACAGAGTAAAAGCCCCTGTTTTTAATGCTCGTCTTATCATGCAGAAAAAAGAAGCAGTAATTGCTCAAGGAGAATTAAATATAGGTCCTCTTCCGTCTGCCAAAGGAAAGTTACTCAAAGATGGATACCATAAAACTTATAATGACAATAAAGATATTTTAATGGACGGTGAATTTATTGACGGGAAGCTTTGGACAGGGAAACATTACATATATGATGAAAACGGATTGTTAGAAAGGATAGACGTTTATAAAAACGGTAAATTCTCAGGAAAAGGAGTACTCTAATCAATCAAGGATTTAATCTTTTTAAAATCTTCCAAATGACTTTTATAATGATCTTGTTTAAAGGCAGATCTAAAGTTCCAAGCTCCATTTAGCTTTATATAAAAAATCCAATATCTAAAATTAAATATTGCTATAATTGGTAATAATACCAATGCTCCACAAGCCAAAAACCATCCTTTTGTTACTGTTATAGGAATTAGAATTATCAACCAATAAATAAAAAAGAAGATGACGCCCAAAGCTAATTTTAAAGATCCATGAAAATGTTGATCTTTTACTTTATTATTTACAAACCAAACGGGAGCTTTGTAAGGGATATAATTAGTCAAAAGACCCAATAAATGAATAGGTGAAAGAAATAACATAAATAAATATGCTAACACCAAAACCAAAGCATTCTTAGGCTCATTATTCATCAGGTATGGTTTAATATTGGATTTTTTAGTAAAGTCTTTAAGTCGGTTAGCCTTTGCAATTAAATCATCATATTCATTGCTATTCACTTGTTTTAAAATTTCAATTTTTTTAAGTCTAAATTGTTTTTTTTCAAAACGCTCTGCAATACTATTGTATTTTTTTTCTAATGGAATTTTATGTACTAAATAGTATATCGAATCGTAATTATCTAAATCATCAATACTAATCATTAAAGACTTTAATTGTTCAAAAACATATGAAGACAATTTATTGATTGTTTCTGCTGGCTCATTGATGTACTTTTCAAAGTATTTACTAATATCTATTGGCTCTCCAGCATTCAATAATAAATCACCATTCATACTAAAGTGATTGCCATAGTCTATACCTAATGGGACAATAAATAAAGGAATTTTATAATTGTACTTTTCAGCAGCTCCTAAAGCAATTCTAGCTATTCCTTTTTTGAAAGGTCTCAATGATTTTTTGTAATGGTGATTACCTTCAGGGAAGATGATTAAGTTCCCATTTTTAGATAAAAGATCAAAACATTGGTTAAAGGTTTTTTCATTCATCTTTATTGTATTAACCCCATCACGTTGTCTGTAAATAGGCAGCATATAAAGTTTTGAAAGTATTCTAGCCACCAGAGGCTTTTTAAATATATCAGCCCTTGTGAGAAAATGAGTGGGCTCTTTAGTTTTGCCTGCAATTACTATCGGATCTAAAAAGGCATTTTGATGATTTACAGCATATATTATTCCAGCATTTTTTGGTATCCTATTTTGTCCAATATATTGATGATTTTTAAAATAAGATCTTATTCCACTTATTACTACAGCGTAGCCAATTTTATAAAGAAAAAACCAATTTTTAAACCAATATCCAAACCAAATTTTTTTCATAAACTAGCGGAATGATGCACTCACGTTATCTGCAATATTTTTTTGAATATTTTGCATGATTTTATCAACCTCTTTGTCTTTTAGCGTCCTATCTGAATGTAAAAATTCAAATCTAAGGCCATAAGATTTTTTCCCTTGCATATTCTTTTTATCTCGATAAATATCAAATAATGAAACTGATTTTAGAATTGGAATTTTAATTTTATTGATGCAATTTAAAAGCTCTTTCATTTCAACATTCTCCTCAATCATTACAGAAAGGTCTCTAAATACTTTTTGAAATTTATTTATTGATTTGAATTTAATTTTTTGTTTTTCAACTAAACTTAACAACGCTTGCCAATATATTTCAGCTACAAAACAATCCTCTTTTAATCCAATTTCTTGAGATAAATTAGAGTTTATTATTCCGATTCGAGCAAGGATAGTTTTGTTATTGGTGTAATTTAAGCCTTCATCCCAAGAACTAAAATCAGAAAAAATATCAGAATTAAAATAGATCCCAAGTATTTTGAAAATACTTTCAACTAATCCTTTCAATTGATAAAAACTGCTTTTTTGTTTTCCATTGAACCAATGTTCGTCATTTTGAAGACCACTTAAAGCAATCAACAAATGCTCTTCTTCTTTATATTTATCATTAATTAGTTGATAGGTCTTTCCCCACTCATATATATTACAATTTGATTCACCATTCTGCTGGTTGTATTTTATTACTTCCATAGCATTATATACTAGGGATTGTCTTAAAACTTCAGTGTCATTACTTAGGGGATTTAGTAGTTGAACATAGTTTTGATTTTCTTTTTTAGTAGAGTTTAAAATGTCGCTGTAAGATTTTTTGGATAGAGAATTACTCAGAATTTCAAAACCTCCAAGACTAGAAAGATGATTACTAATTAACTGCTTAAGAGCAGCACTATTTTTAACTGGAGTAAAAGTAGGCGAACTATTTATTTTTTTTGGTATATCAATATTATTGTAGCCATATATTCTTAGTATTTCTTCAGCAATATCAGCCTCTCTTGTAACATCATTTCTATAAGCAGGTACAGTCAAAGTAGCTTGGTTGTCATCATCTAATTTTGAAGAAATGTCTAAAAGACTTAATAAATTGACCATCTGCTGATTTTTAAGTGAAAAGCCACATAATTTCCTTATGCCATTGAAATTAACTTTAAAAGATTTGTTTTCAGTTTTTAATGGATGAATATCAATAATTTCTGAGCTTACTTTTCCACCAGCTATCTCAGTAATCATTTGAGTAGCTTTAACTAATGCTGGAATTACCATTTCTGGATCAACCCCCCTTTCATAACGAAAAGAAGCATCAGTATTTAATCCGTGTCTTTTTGCGGTTTTTCTTGTTGAAATAGGATTGAATAAGGCACTCTCAATAAAGATTTCTTTTGTTGTTGATTGTACTCCTGAATTTACACCTCCAAAAACTCCCGCCATACACATTTCTTTACTATCATCACAAATCATCAAGTCATCTTGATTTAATTTTCTTTCATTTCCGTCAAGTGTAATAAATGGAGTATCTTTTTTGGGACACCTCACTTTAATGGTTTTATTATTGATTTTATTTAAATCAAAGGCATGTAATGGTTGACCTAAGTCGTGTAAAATAAAATTAGTAATGTCAACAATGTTATTGATTGTTTTTACTCCAATAGATTCCAATTTATTTTTTAACCATTCAGGGCTTTCTTCAACTTTAATTTCTTTAATGACAATCCCAGAATAACGTAAGCACTTCTCAGAATCAAGTATTTCTACTGAAATATTCTCATCGGATTTGTAATTAATTTGATTAACAGAAGGTAATGGCAATAAATTTTTATCCTGATTTATTTCACCTTTAAATTTTAATGCCGCTAATAAATCTCTTGCAACTCCGTAATGACTCATTGCATCTGCTCTGTTTGGAGTTAACCCGATTTCAAAAATAGTATCTGATGATATATTATAATATTCTGATACATTTTTTCCTACACTAACTTTTTCATTAATTACTATAATCCCATCATGACCTTGTCCTAATCCAATTTCATCTTCGGCACAAATCATCCCAAAAGATTCAACTCCTCTAATTTTTGCCTTTTTAATTTTAAAAGGTTCTCCTGAAATTGGATAAATAGTAGTGCCTGGTAGCGCAATAACCACCTTTTGATTCTTCGCCACATTAGGTGCTCCGCATATTATGGTGTAAGGGTCTTTCTCCCCAACATTAACTGTTGTAATATTTAATCGATCTGCGTTAGGGTGTTTTTCAACGGTTAAAACTTCACCAATTACTAATCCATCTAAGCCACCTGGAATACTTTCGAAAACTTCTGATTTTTCAACTTCAAGACCTATATCAGTTAAAAGTTCTTCGGTAAGCTTAGCGCTTAGTTTAAAATCAAGTATATTTTGTAACCAATTGTATGAAATTTTCATAGTTAATTATGATAGTTTAAGAAGATGTAAAATTAATTGGTTTTATCACCTGACAAAAATATTATTAGTAAAATCCAAAACAGATAAATCAACTATTAAATTAAAAAAACAAGAGTTGAATTAAAATTTTTATATTTTTGGCCCTCTAAAAGTTGGTGCCTTAGCTCAGTTGGTAGAGCAATGGACTGAAAATCCATGTGTCCCTGGTTCGATTCCTGGAGGCACCACTTATTAAAAAGTCTTCATTTTTGAAGGCTTTTTTTTTTTAATAATGATAAAGATTTAACTTTACAATATCTTGGAAAAAAGTATAAAAAACAATCGAACGCTCATTATTTTTTACCTCTTAATTTCGTATGTTATTTTACAGTTTTTATGGTGGGGATACCACATTATCTCTTTAACCCAAAAAGTAAATGACTATGAAGGCTTAATATCCAGAAGGATTGGGATGGTAATTGGAGAGGCGTTTGTCTTTATGATAATTATTATTGTTGGAGCATATTATGTAATACGTTCTTATTTTAAAGAAATGGAATTAGCTAAAAAAGAGAAAAATTTTTCTCTTTCAGTTACTCATGAACTTAAAACCCCAATAGCATCTTCAAAATTATTCGCTGAAACACTACTTGAAAGAAATGATTTAAGTATTGAACAGCAAAAAACTAGTTTAAAAAAAATAGTTCAAGAACAAAATAGATTAAATGAGCTGGTAGAGAAAATTTTACTTGTTGCATCAATTGAAGAGATTAAAAGTGGTTTAAATAAAAAGCCAATAGTACTTTTTAATCTTATTAATCAACTAATAAAAGAGCACGATAATTCCCATAAAGTAATCAATGCAGTTGATGAAAAATTGATTATTCAAGGAGACGACTTTTACATTATTTCTTTGATTCAAAATTTATTTGACAATGCTAAAAAATATTCAACTAAAGGATCTCTAATAAAGTTTTTTTCAAGTCAATCTTCAAATGCAGTTACACTAAGTGTTTCTGACCAAGGGGTTGGAATTCCAATTGAAGAAAGAAGTAAGATTTTTGAAAGATTTTATAG
>MDTB01200821.1_pt1 | contig 10879 bp, 12 predicted proteins | sample 811161 | NCBI WGS metagenome assembly MDTB01 (sample SAMN05326650, study PRJNA326480) | marine metagenome | isolation source: seawater | place: Mediterranean Sea | collected 2009 | reverse complement strand
TTCTGCTATGGCAGCATACAAAAAACAAAGCGCTATTTCTATTGGCAATATAATTGGATCAAATATCTTTAATATATTATGCGTACTCGGCGTTACATCAGTAGTTCAGCCTCTAAGCGCAAAATGGGTTGATATTAGATTTCAGGTTGGTATAATGATTGTATATGGACTCCTTGTTATGTTAGCATCCCGGTTAACCCAACCAATAAGAAGACCCCTCTCAATATTAATGTTAATGGGTTATTTCATTTTCATTTATCTACTGTTTTAAATTTGTTCATTAACATTAGATTATACGCATGATAAACATAGATAATGTATCATATAGCTACAAAAAGGGGGGTGGTGTATCAAATATAAATCTTACCATTCAAGATGGTGAATTTGTCTTTTTAATTGGTCCAACAGGTTCTGGAAAAACTACAATATTAAAACTTTTATACATGGATCTTTTTCCTAAAGCGGGAAAAATTACTATTGATAAATTTGACTCTCAGAGTATTAAAAAAAGAAAAATACCTTATTTACGAAGGAGGGTGGGGGTAATTTTTCAACACTACCACCTTCTTGAAGATCGCAATCTCTTTGAAAATATTGCTTTACCATTACATGTTTTGGGTTATGATAAAGAAGAGGTCGTTGAATTGGTTAATGAATCTATTGATGAAATTGGATTATCTGGTAAGGAGTCACATTATCCTCACGAGTTATCAGGGGGTGAGCAGCAACGCGCATGTATAGCTCGCGCATTAATCAAGGATCCTGAAATTATTCTAGCTGATGAGCCAACAGGCAATCTTGATCCCGTAGCTTCTTTTGAGCTAATAAAGCTTCTTGAGCAAATTAGCAAAGAAGGAACTTCCATTTTAATGGCTTCTCATAATTACAACTTAATTAAGAGTAGAGGCCATAGAATTGTTGAGATGCAAAACGGTTCGGTTAGGCAATAAATGAATAAACTTATTTTTATTTTAGCGGAAGGTTTTAAGAATGTTTGGAGGCATAAGTCTTCAGCTGTGTCATCTGTATTTTCAATCTATCTTACATTGATTGTTTCAGGTTCGTTATTAATAGTTAGCCAAAATACAAATAAATTGATAGAATATCTTCGTGACAAATATAAAATTGAAGTTTTTTTTAAAGATAGCGTTACAGAAAAAAGAGTGGAAGAGCTTACCGCGGATTTCAAATCAATTAATGGTGTAAATTCCATAACGATTATTTCAAAAAAAGATGCCGAAAGAATTTTTAAGTCACAATTTGGAGACGATATATTAAGTATTTTGGGCTACAACCCACTTCCTATCAGTTGTGTGATAAATTTAAAAAAAGATTGGCCCTCTAGAATTGATATAAAACCAATAATTTCAAATTTGCGTAAATATCGTGAAGTTGACGAGATTAATCATCAAGGAAAATTGATATCAAGGATAGAGAATTATTATGAAAGTTTTTTAGAGATTATGGTTGTTATTGTATCAATAACATTGATTATAGCTGTTTTTATAATATCTAATACAGTCAAATTGACCATTCTTTCAAAGAAAGAGCTTATCAGGTCATTACAGTTAATAGGAGCTACTAAATCCTTTGTTAAGGGGCCATTTATAATTGAGGGAGTAGTTCATGGTCTTTTAGCTACAGTCCTATCATTCTACACTATTATTGGCGTTTTAAATTTTAGTAAGTATTTTATTTACGATTTAACACGTTTTGACATTTATTATGATCAAGTTTTTATTTTTCAAGTACTTCTTTCCTTGTCTCTTCTTGTTGGCTTTATAGGCTCAAATAGAGCGATATCTAGGTTTCTTAAATAATAAGCTTTACAAGATGATTTAAGCACTTAAAATCATTTAATTTTATACTAATGCCAATTCAAAAATATAAAAAACTAAACCAAAGATTTACAGCTATCCTTATTGCTATAGTTGAGGGTTATATAAACAGATGCATACCTATTTCTTCAACGTTTGTTCAAAAGAAAATTGATACAGCTCTTTCTACAGCCTCCATAAGAAATGTGATGTCATTATTGGAAAAAGATGGATTTTTAAAACAAATACATAAATCCGGTGGAAGGGTTCCAACAGATTTAGGCTATAGATTCTATATTAATACAATTAAGGCCAATATATCCTATTCAGCAAAAAATATTTCAAATTTAGAAGATGAATTAAAAACAATTTCTAATAATGTTGATGAGCTTTTTAATGCCACAGCCTCTATGATTTCAAAATTAAGTAATATGTTTGGAGTTGTAACAATAACAGATTACCACAATAGTGTACTTAGAGATATTGAATTGGTAGAATTAAATAATAGCCGCGTTATGCTTGTGCTAGCTATGGACAATGGACTAGTTAAATCAATAGTGTTAGACCTTGATTTAAAAATTGCATTCAAACATATGCATGCCATTACAAAACTGCTTAAAGATAAACTAACAGGTCTTTCTTTAAAGGAAATTCAAAATACAATAACTGATCGTTTGAATGATAGCCTTATATTTAATCACGAGCTTGTGCAAGTTTTAATAAATGAACGCTTTTCATATTTTTCTATTGCAAATAATAAATTAATTTATACATCACCAGTTAATGTTTTACTTGATCAGCCAGAATTTCAAAATATAAACAATTTACAGCAAATATTGCCAGCCTTGGATAAAAAGTATTTAAATATGTATTTAAATAATAATTTCGACACTAGTAGCGATTACGATCTTATTGGCAAAGAAAATAAGGATAAGATCTTTAAGGATTGTGCGATTTTGACTTCAAAATTTCAAACCAATGCGATATCTGGGAGGATAGGAGTGATTGGCCCCAAAAGACTTAACTATATTAATGTGAAAAATATTCTAAATACTTTTAAAAAGGTTGTTCAAGATGCCATCTAAAAAGACACCCAAATTAACTCAAAAAAAATCAAAGAAGTTGTCTCCAACGGAAAAACTTAAAAATACTATTTCAGAATTAGAGATTTCTCTTAACGAAACCAGTGAAAAACACCTAAGACTTAAGGCAGAGTTCGATAATTTTAGAAAAAGAAAAGATAGGGAAATTATAAGTCTTCTTAATTACGAAGGAGAAGCGGTAGTTAAAAGCTTTCTATCGGTTTTTGATGATTTAGAGAGACTTAAGGATGCATCATCAAATAATAACAACGAAGATTCTAACAAATTAACAGATGGAATAGTCTTAATTATGAATAAAATCAAGAAAGAATTCCACAAACTTGATGTTAAGCCTTTTACTGATGTTGGTGATGTTCTTGACCCTGAGCTTCATGACGCCCTAATGATAAGAAAAGAAGATGGAAAAAATGAAAATGAGATACTTGAGGTCTTTGAAAAAGGTTATCTTTACAAAGATCGCGTCATAAGACATGCTAAGGTTGTTGTAAACCAAACTCCTTCATGAGAGACTATTATGAAATACTAGGTGTACAGAAGGGTGCAGATTCTGACACTATTAAAAAATCATATCGTAAAATTGCAATGAAGTATCACCCTGATAAAAACCCTAATGATTCTGAAGCTGAAAAAAAATTCAAAGAAGCAGCTGAAGCTTACTCGATCCTATCTGATGATCAAAAGCGCCAGCAGTACGATCAATTTGGGCATGCAGGCATAGGGGGTGCTGGTCAAAGCGGTTTTCAGGGCGGAATGTCAATGGAAGATATTATAAATAATTTTGGAGATATTTTTGGCGATAGCTTTGATCCGTTTGGTGGAATATTTGGCGGAGGTAGAAACTCTCGCGTTAAAAAGGCTCGCGATTTAAAAGTAAATCTGAAATTATCTTATGTAGATATTTACAGTGGAGTAAATAAAACATTAAAAATTAAACGTTTAGAACATTGTGGCGCATGTACTGGAAGCGGGGCCAAGCAAGGCACAATGCCAACATCATGTGAACAATGCAATGGGGCAGGTCAAGTTAGACAGGTATCTCAATCTTTCTTTGGTCAGTCTGTTTCTGTTAGAGAGTGCCCAGTTTGCACAGGTTCAGGTCAAATTATAAAAAATCCATGCAATAGCTGTGGCGGGAGCGGTTTAAATCGTAAAGATGTTGAAATTAAAATCAAAGTCCCTTCAGGCGTATCGCATGGAAACTATATGACGTTGAATCAGCAGGGGAATAAAGGACCCAAAGGTTATCAGTCGGGAGATTTAATAATTTTTTTCGAGGAAGAAGAGCATCCAGTATTTACACGCAATGGAGAGGATGTAATCGCAGAAGTGGTTATTCAATTTTATGAAGCAGCTTTAGGCTTAACCGTAGAAGTGCCCACTCTTGATGGAAAAGCAAAGCTCAAAATTCCCGCTGGAATTCAATCATCTCAATTATTACGAATGCGAGGTAAAGGGTTTCCTAGAATGCGCGGATCCTCAAGAGGGGATCAATTAATGAGAGTTCATGTGGATACGCCTCAAAAACTTTCGTCTAAGCAGAAAAAAATACTTGATGATTTAAAAAATACTAACAAAAATTTAAATCCTTCATTCAGACGCATTGAGCTTGATTGATTTCAAAATTCACTAGATTAACGTATGTTTGCGAGTATAAATTGGCTTATTGTCTTTTTAAAATGAAAATATAAATTTAATCATTACACCATTAAACAGAATCGACTATGAATAACAAATTAAACAACTTGTCCAATGAGAAAAGAAAAAACTTTTCTGACTTTCTTGAGCTAGGTATAGTTATAGCTTTTATATTTTTAATAATTTGCATTTATGTTCCAAGAGCGATTTGGGATGAAGAAGAATCTTTCGAAGATAAAAGTCAATTTTATATGGAAAATATGTTCGATGTGCAAAGTTTTTATAAATCTGTAATGGGTGAATTTTCTTCTGATGGTCTGTGGGCAGTTCAGGTTGTGAATTCAGTAAGAGATTCATTATCTGGTGACTCTACATATATTGGCAATCAGTCCATAACTTTAAATAGTAAAACATTTAATGTTAATGTTCCTAAGGGTTATGATATTGAATTTGATACAACCTTTGGTTTTCCTATGATGCGTCGCGACACAATTTCAGATACAATATCAACTATTGTTATGTATTCTGAAGATTTATCTCGAAATGACACATCGTATGTACAGAAAAAACTTTTAAGTAAATTCGTTGCTGATTCTAATTTTGTAGAGCTTGTTGAGGAAGTTCCTACTGAAAGAGTTGAGGTTGTAAATTATTATGATACTTATATGCCTGACTCCGCAATGTATTTTTGCCCAGTATCTGAAAAACCTTTTCTTATATCATTGAAAGATGAAGGTAATATTGTTCGCGTTGAAAGCCCGATTGAAGAACCTATAGTGCGCAGAAGATATGTTTTATTTGCTTTTAAGGCCGGTAATCATGGTTTTATTGATGATGGCTCAAAAAGCTGGGATAGGTAAAGCGCATCTGTGATTCATCTCTTAGTATCAAATAAGCATATACAATGCGTTAAATGGAGACATGAGGATGGCAAGCCATCTCTTTTAGAGGTTTTATATGCTCCCTATAAATCAAAAAAAATATCTGATAATTTAAACGATAAAGAACTTGTAAATGAAATTAACACCGCACTACAATTACAGAAAAAGAAATTTTCTTTCGAAGGAGAGCAAGTATATGTAACTATTCCTGATGCTTTTTGTGCATCATCAGTTGTTTATCCAGATGAAGAAATGTCTGAAGCAGACGGATGGGAGCTTTCTAAATGGTCACTCGGCCAAAGGTCCATCCAGGATAGTGCTGCTAGTCAAGAGTTTTTTGGAAGATCTTTTTCAGGTGAAAATAAGTCTACTTTTTCTCTTAAAATTTCTTCAATTTTAACTGAAACAATTAAAATATCTATTCAAGAGATGGGCGGTAGTCCGTTTTGGATGGGAACTGAATCCAGTGCATTTTTTGGATTAAATCCTAGTAGAGGGGTAACCTTATTTATTAATGATAAGAGCGGGTATGAATATTTTCACTACTCTAAAAATTTTTTTGTTAAAGGACTAGCTAAATTTTCGAAAAATTCTTGGAAATTATCTTCTTCGGATGGATCCATTAATGAAAAGGATATTTTTAAGGGTCAAACTATTATTCCTGGTAAGCTTTCTTATAGGAGAAAATCGCATTTTGAAGGAAAAAGAATTCGTCAGATAGAACCATTTAAAAATATCAAAAAAAATGACGTTAAAATACCTAAGGAATTTACTATTTTTTCCCAATCCGTTTCCTCAGTATTAATAACTGGCGACCCCATAGGTAGTTCTTTGAACTTTTTTGATATTCCAGGTATACAAGAATACGAAGAGATTAAAGAACCTATTAAAGCTGTTAAGCAGGATGCAGTAGAAAGCAAAAAGAGAAAAAAGCTTTCTAAAAAGAGAAAGTCAAGTTTTCAGCAATTTTTTGCTTATATGTTTTTCTTTGGTGCTTTATCTGCAGTTATCTTTAGAGAGCAACTACCATTTATTTACGAAAAAGTAGAATCTGAAGTTCGACTTTTTTTGTACCCACCAACTCCAGATATCGTAACTGATGAAAAATATCCAACCAATCCCCGCTCTGAAAATAATTATTTTAATCAAGTTTCTTTTGTAAGATCTCAAAGTTTAGTTTTTAGCGTTTTTACTATGACCTCTCTATTTGATAATGAAAAAATTCTCAAACTTAATGCAAGTAATGGGAAAATGGATATAGTTCTTACTGGTACAAAAAACACCTTATTTCCAGTGGACACTCTGGGTAGTATTTTAAATTACTCACTTCGTCAGGTTGAAGGAAAGGACTTGTATGAGTTTGGTTATCTAGTTCAATACCATCCTTATCTTAATGAATTTTTAAAACCTGACAATTATACAACAATGGAAGAACTTCGTGACTACTTAGATAAATTTATTGATCTAGATATTAAGAAGCTTGATTCTTTTTCCCGTAATGCTATTGAGCATACACCAATTATTATTTCTACAGCAAATATGAACTCTTATAAAGATATTCTAGGCTATATGCTTTCTAATGGTTCAAATCTTGTTTTGGAGAAATCTGTTATAAGCTCTTCAAGCACATCTAACTCAAATACTTCAAGGCTATATATTACGTTTTTAAATTACAGTGATTCTTAAATTTGCATATAGGTTAAATAATGCAGATTCATGCAGGTAATTTAAAAGGTAGAAGGATTAAAACCGTTAAAAATGCACCCTATCGCCCAACAACTGCAATCGTAAGAAAAAGTTTATTTGATATTTTAAGAGATATTGAGGATAAAAGTTTTCTTGATTTATTTTCTGGTACTGGAATTATTGGTTTTGAAGCAATCAGTAGAGGGGCAAGGCATGTTACTTTTGTAGAAAAAAGCATTCGTGCCAATGCCTTATTAAAGATCAATCATTCGCTTTTAGGGCTTACAGGAGATATCTGTACTATAAAAAAAATAGATGCTTATGCATTTTTAAATAAAAGCCTAAAATATGATATAATATTTGCTGACCCTCCTTATAATTCTACAAAATTAGAATCATTAATCGATCCAGTGCTAGAAATGCTTAACTTTAATGGTATGTTTATTCTTGAGTCAGCACCTCAAGAATTTTCTAAATCACCGTATAGAGTTAATGAATATGGTGATACACAATTAAACTTTTGGAAAAATGAATCATAAAATAGTTATTTATCCAGGAACTTTTGACCCAATGCACATGGGACATATTGATATCATAGAAAGAGCTTCTCGTATTTTTGATGAAGTCATAATAGCTATAGCTGTAAATATTGATAAAAATCCACTCTTTACAGTCGAAGAGAGGATGGATCTAGCAATTGGAGCCACCTCACATCTTAAAAACATAAAAGCCCTATCAACTGATGGCTTAATTGCTGATTTTGCAAAAACCCATAAAGCTTGCGGTTTAATTAGAGGTTTAAGGCATGTGTCTGATTTTGAATTTGAATTTCAAATGGCAACAATGAACAATCATTTAAACCCTGATGTTTCGACATTGCTAATGGTTACATCTGATAAATATGTCCACATAAACTCTTCTATGGTAAAAAATGTCTCTAAGCTAAACGGGGATATTGCAAAATATGTGCCTGCTAATGTTCTCTCTGCTTTAAAGTCAAAATTTAACTGACTCTGCTTTACAGACTGTTATAAGTCACCTTTTCGTTATAGATTTCACTACATAAAATGCCTACTTACGATTATTTTTGCAATAAATGCGATAAAACCTATGAGTTTTTTCAGTCGATGTCTGATGCTCCAATTATAAACTGTTCAGTGTGCAATGCTAAACTTCGTAGGCTTGTTAGTGGAGGAACAGGATTAATTTTTAAGGGAAGTGGTTTTTATTTAACAGATTACGCAAAAAATAATTCAGAAAATTCAGGTGAATCCGATAAAAAGAATTCAAAAAAGAAACCTAGTAAAAAGAAGAGTAAAAAATAAACGTTATGGAAAATGGCAATAGAATAGTTTTTGATAATAATAAATTAATTGTACCAAATAATCCCACTATACCATTCATTGAAGGAGACGGTATTGGTCCTGATATTTGGAATGCTTCGCAAATGGTCTTTGACTCAGCTGTAAAAAATGCTTACGGTGGTCAAAGAAAAATATTTTGGAAAGAAATATATGCTGGAGAAAAAGCCTTCAAAGAGAAAAATTCTTGGCTTCCTGAAGATTCATTATCAGCTATAAAACAGCACTTGATAGCAATAAAAGGACCACTAACTACCCCTGTTGGTGGCGGTATGCGTTCTTTAAATGTTACTCTCAGGCAGGTTTTAGACCTTTACGCGTGCGTTAGGCCCGTAACCTGGTTTAAAGGTGTTCCTTCTCCAGTTAAAGATCCGTCTTTGGTGGATATGATTATATTCAGAGAAAACACAGAAGATATTTACGCAGGTATAGAATGGGAAAATGGAACAGAGGGTGTAGAAAAAGTTAAAAATTTCCTAATTAATGAAATGAATGTTACAAATATAAGATTTCCAAATACTGTTTCTTTAGGAGTAAAGCCAGTATCTGTTGAGGGTACAGAAAGAATCGTACGCGCTGCATTACAATATGCCATTGAACATAAAAGGGAGTCGGTTACTTTTGTTCATAAAGGCAATATTATGAAATTTACCGAAGGTAAATTTAAAGAATGGGGTTACGAGCTTGCCAAAAAAGAATTTAATTCATCAGACTATCAAGGTGGCCCTTGGCAGTTACTAGACAATAATGGTAAAAAAATTATCATTAAAGATGTAATTGCTGATGCTTTTTTACAGCAAATACTTCTCAGACCCTCAGAGTACGATGTTATTTGTACATTAAATTTAAATGGTGACTATATTTCAGATGCACTCGCTGCTATTGTAGGTGGTATTGGTATAGCTCCAGGCGCAAATATTAATTATGCTACAGGACATGCGATTTTTGAAGCTACGCATGGTACCGCTCCTAAGTACGCAGGAAAAGATATGGTTAACCCCTCATCTGTAATTTTATCAGGGGTAATGATGTTGGAATATATGGGTTGGCAAGATGCAGCTGATTTAATACTTAAGGGTATAGAAAAATCCATTAATGATAAAACTGTAACTTATGATTTTCATCGACTAATGGAGGGCGCTGAAAAAGTTTCATGTTCTGGATTTGGCAGAGCTATAATTGATAATATGTAGCATGGCAGTTATCAGTAGAACATAGCTAGTATTAATTTCAACTAATGTTTATTGATTACACAGTAATTGAACTTCAAGCGGGTAATGGTGGATCGGGTTGTATTTCTTTTAGAAGGGAGAAGTATATACCTAAGGGTGGACCTGATGGCGGTAACGGAGGAAAGGGTGGAAGTGTTTGTGTTATTGCCGACAAAAACATCCATACGCTTCAAGATGTAAGATATAATAGGATATACAAAGCTAAGAATGGACAACAAGGATCATCTAATTCCAAGACAGGCAAAGATGGCGATGATATCATTATAAGAGTTCCAGTCGGAACTATAATTAAAAATAATAAAACAAAAGAAGTTGTAGCGGATTTTACTGACGAAGATCAAAATGAAATTATTTGTAGTGGCGGTATAGGCGGAAGAGGAAATATTAATTACAAATCGCCAACCCGCCAATCTCCTCGGTTTGCTCAAAAAGGAATAGATGGGCAAAGAGGTGTATTTGAATTAGAGCTAAAAGTTTTAGCCGATGTAGGTCTTGTTGGACTTCCAAATGCTGGAAAATCGACACTCCTTTCTGTTTTATCTAAGGCGAGACCTAAAATAGCAGACTATCCCTTTACAACGCTTAACCCTCATTTAGGTATTATTAAGTATGAAGAATTTAAGTCATTTATAATGGCGGATATTCCAGGTCTTATTGAGGGCGCAAGCTCAGGGAAAGGCTTGGGGCATAAATTTTTAAAACATATTGAAAGAAATAGATTATTATTATTTATGATAGAAAGTTCAGATCCCAACCCTATGGAAACATTTGAAACACTTAAAAATGAGTTGAGTTCTTTCAATAAATCGCTACTATTAAAACCTGTGATGCTAGTTAGAACTAAAAGCGACCTTGACTGTGATATAAATAATTCTAGCTGGACTAGTATCCCAGAATATTTAACGGATATATCATCGGTTACCAATTTTGGTATTAAAACATTAATTGAAGCTATAGCTAAAAAACTGTCTACAATATGATATATTTTAGATTTTTAATATTATAGCGCAAGCTTTTAAATTCTGTTAAATTGATAATACAATAATGTAGAATAATTGGAGGGGTGGCCGAGCGGCTTAAGGCGGCACCCTGCTAAGGTGTTTTAGGTGAAATATCCTAACGTGGGTTCGAATCCCACCCCCTCCGCATAAATAGCAATTAATA
>MDTB01148332.1_pt1 | contig 10879 bp, 5 predicted proteins | sample 811161 | NCBI WGS metagenome assembly MDTB01 (sample SAMN05326650, study PRJNA326480) | marine metagenome | isolation source: seawater | place: Mediterranean Sea | collected 2009 | reverse complement strand
GGTATCGGCACGCTTGTGGGTGGTGGTGATCCAAAAGATGCAATCAAAAACGCCTTGTTGGCTGGTGGCACGGCTAAACTGTTCCCCGGTGTTGGAGAAGGTATTCAAAGTCTAGCAGGCACGGCTCCCTCCGCAGCAGGTCAGGCCATAGCAGGGGAAGCGGCGGGTCAGGCCGCAGCGCAGACTGTCGCCGAAGAGGCTGGCAAAAAAGCGGTTGAGGATGTTGCTCAAAAGTCCTTCTTAGACAGCCTCATGTCACCAACTGGACTTGCGGTTGGTGGCGGACTTGCGGCTTTGTTGGGGTCTTCACAAGAACCAGAGGGTATGCAACTTTCGGATCTTCAACGCCGGCAACTTGAAACAGGTGAGCGAGTCCCTGACTACGAGGGCCGAGCTGGCCCTGTGTTTGTTGATCCGAATACAGGTGAGTATCTTTACGACTCTAGCGCACGCCGTGAAGCGCTAGACATGTTGCGTGAGCGTGAGAACGAAATGATCCGGCGGCGCAATGAGGGACTTCCGGCTTTGGCGCAAGGCGGCTTAGTTCCATCTTTTAATCTAGGCGGCTTTGTTGAAGGTCCTGGCACGGGGACTTCAGATGACGTTAAAGCGCAGATCTATCAAAATGGTGTGCCGGTTCAAGAGGCTCGGCTCTCGGACGAGGAGTTTGTCTTTACGAAGAAAGCGGTAAAGGGTGCCGGCAACGGTGATACGGACAAAGGTGCGGCTAAGATGTACGCTATGATGAAACAGTTTGAGAGGATGGCGTAATGTCTCAAGACAACACATCTACCGTACTACAGGGGCAGTTTTTACCAGATTACCAAGAGAAATTCTTAAAGGATCTTCTTGCTAGTACCTCAACTCTTGGCGGAGAGGGCGGTCCATATGTCCCCGCTTATGAGTCCTACATTGCAGGGCTTACACCGGCTCAACAACAGGCGATCAACCTTGGTACGAGCGGTGTAGGCTCTTACCTACCTATGATGCGTGCCGGTCAGGCTACACTTGGTCAGGGCATTGGTGGTTACCAGCAGGGTATGAACTACGCGCTCTCTGGGGTTCCTCTTTTCCAAGAAGCCGCACGCCGGACCACTGGTGCATTAGGCGGGGCAGCGCCATTCCAGCAACAGGCGGCACAGGCGCTTCGTCAATCCATGGGTGGTGCTCGTGATTTAGGGATGCAGGCTGGTGGTGGCTACAATCCTAGAACAGGATTGTTTGTACAAGGGTTAGGTCAGCGTGGTGGACAGGCGCTAGCTGGATTAGGCCAACAAGCACAAAGGTTTGGTGCGGGTCAACAGCGTGCTCTTCAAGGCATTGGTCAACAGGCGCAGCGTCAACTAGCAGGGCTGGGAGCACAGGCCGGCGGCATTGGCGCTGGAGCAGCGCAGGACATTTTGGGTGCAAGAGGCACTGTTGCAGGTTCAACACTTGGTTATGATCCTCGCAGTGTTGGTGCCTTTATGGATCCATACACAGAGCAAGTTATTCAACGCGCCGAAGCGGATATTGCACGACAGGGTGGACAGCAGGCACAGGACATCAGAGCACGGGCAGTTGGTGCTGGAGCCTTTGGTGGTTCTCGCGAGGCGATTGCGCAACGCGAACTTGGTCGAAATGTGGCAGAGCAACAAGCACGCACAGCGGCACAGCTTCGATCTCAGGGTTATCAGCAGGCACAGCAACAAGCACAAACCGCATTTGAAAGTCAGCAACGCCGTCAGCAACAGGCTGGGCAATTGTTTGGTCAGCTAGGACAAATGGCTGGTCAGATGGGTCTTGCTGGTCTGGGGCAGCAGATTGGCGCTACACAGGCTGGGCAACAGCAACGCCTTGCCGCTCAACAAGCTGGAGCCGGTTTGGGTATGCAAGGCCTGCAACAGGCCATGGCTGGGCAACAGGCCGGAACAGGTCTTGGTCTTCAAGGCCTGCAACAGGGTATGGCTGGTCAACAGCTGGCTGGACGGTTGGGTCAGGGTCTTGGTCAGCTTGGCACATCCTTTGGCGCACTTGGCTTGCAGGGTGCAGGGCAGCTTGGATCTCTTGGCGCACAGTACGGTTCGTTGGGTCAAGGTCTTGGTCAGCTTGCTGGCGGTCTGGGACGGCTTGGCCTGTCACAAGCGGCGCTTGGCGAAACGCTTCAGGGTGCACAGCAACGTGATATTAACGCTCTCATGGGTCTTGGCGGTCTGGAACAGCAGTACAATCAGCGTCTCCTTGATGCGCAACGCCGGACACTGGTAGAGCGTGAGGCAGCGCCGTATCAGTCACTTGGCTTCATGTCCGACATCTTCCGTGGCGTGCCAACCACGACCAGTTCACTGACAGCCTCAACAGCGCCATCGCCTAGCATGATTTCGCAGATCGGTGGTCTTGGTCTTGGTCTGGCGGGTCTTGGTCAGTCTGGCCTGTTTGATGGTCTGTTTGGTAGGAGTCAGTAATCATGAGCGTTTACAATCGCAAGCTGTTCAAAAACTCTCGTCCTGCTCGTGACATGCTCAATCAAGCGGCTGGGATTATGGCCTCCTCTGCTCCGCTCATGCAAGAGGTGCAGAGGTTTCAGGGTGGAGGCACTGTAGACCCAAGACTTCTTGCGGACGCTGATCGTGCATCTAGAATGGAGCGCGTGGCGGCGGCGATGGCTGCTGACCCTCGCGCTAGAACGCTGGGTGTTGGGGGCCTGTCTGGTCTTTTGGGTCCAAAGGGTCGTGAATTGCTCGGTTTAACTGATGCAGCGCAGGCAGAGCAATCTAGCTTGTCTGGTCTTTTGGGTCCAAGGGGCCGTGAATTGCTTGGTCTGACTAATGCAACACAGGCAGAGCAACCTAATGACATCACCGCCAGTGAGGTCTTGACCGATGCTCAGGGCACGGGCGAGTTTACTCCTCTTAATCCAGAAGTTTCTCCTTTTGATACTTTCCCTGTAGATGGTCGCTCAGTCGTGTCACCTGACGGAGCGGTTAGCAGCCAGCCTGTGACTATGCCGCCAGCCATGACACCGATCCCTGGTTCAGGCATGACACCGATCCCTGGTTCAGGCGTTGAGTTCCCCACACTCGCTGAGGAAGAAGCCGCGAAAGCAGCGGGGTCAGTAAAGGATCCAGTTAAGTTCCCCACACTCGCTGAGGAAGAAGCTGCGAAAGCAGCGGGGTCAGTAAAGGATTCAGTTAAGTTCCCTACCCTTGCTGAGGAAGAAGCCGCGAAAGCAGCGGGGTCAGTAAAAGATCCAACCCTGTCCGAACAAACTAACCCTGGTAAAACAGGTGCAGAAGCCGTTATTGAAACTGTTGAGAAAATGTCAACGGAAAACCCTGATTCCGCCGTCAAATCCGTTGAGAACATCGTCAGCACATTTTTAGCGAATGATGATCAAGAGTCTGCTTCCGATACGTTGCTTGCAGCACATGGTGAATTGGATCCAGACGAACCGCTATCTACGGACGAGCGTATCGAGAAGATGCGTGAAACGATCCGTAAGTTTTATGGGCGCGACCCTGGCGAAGAAAGGCGGATTGATGGTTTGAACTTGGCTATGATGGGCTTTGCAGCTGCCGCAGGTGATAGTCCAAACGCACTGAAAAACCTTGCCGATGGTGCCTTGGTAGGTGTTAAAGCCATGAAGGAAGAGAAGCAACGCCGTCAGGCTCGTGAAGACAAAATTACGGGACTTGCTGTGTCAACAATCCTTGGTCGTGAAGAAAAAGAATCAGATCGTGCGTTCCGCAAGGACTTGCTGGACATCTCCAACAAGCATGACTTGAGGAAGTTTGCACTACAAGATGCCTCAGCAATAAGGCAGCTCTCCACGGAGTTGAATTTTAGAGCACTTCTTGCTGATCAAGACAGAGTCTTAAAGCTTGATTTGAAAAACGCAGATATTGATATTGCCAACGCTGGTCTAAAATCTCGAGCGAACGAACTAGCTACACGGTTAGAGGCGGCTGACAAGATCGCAAGAGACGACAGAAGCTCAAGAGAACAGATTGCAGAGGCAGAAAAAGAGATGGCTTTGCTTCGTACCACTATTACCAACCTGCCTGACGGATACGGGATTGCTTTCCTTGAAGGTAAAAACAAAAATCTTAAAGGCAGCGCGTTGATCGATTTTGCACTGGAAAATGGTCAGAAGTTTGCAGCAGACACTTTATTGACTGGACCGGACAGCTTAAAACGGAGATCCATGGACATCATTCCTCAAATTATGAAAGAGCAGGAAATCAGTTTTGATGATGCTTCAAGGGCATTTTATAATAGCCCACAGATTCAAAGCATGTTCGGCGATCAAATAACCTCTTTGAATATTCCTCTTGTTGAAGTTGCGGACGATGAGGGTCCAACGGGTCAAAAATTAGTTGTCGGTTCAATCATATCTGGTTCTACAAAAAAAGCTGTTTCTTCTTTAGATCTCTTAAAGAAAGGTGAAGAATACTTTGTTGTACAAACGAATGGGACACTGTCAGAAGTAAAATACAAATAAAGAGAGGGTCATGGAGTAAGACATGTACGAGTTTAAGGTTGGTGGCAGTCAAAGCCAAAAAGATGATGCAACCGTTAAGACTGATGATGACTCCGAGTACGAAGGTGCGCTAGTTGAGCTTGCTGAAGGGGTTAGCTCTGGCGTAATCGGTATTGGTCAAGGAATCTTGGAACTCGGTGCATCTGGTGTTGATTTAATTGCAGACACTGATTACGCCTCTTCCGTTACAGATGGTGCGGAAACTCTTCGTGATACGCTAGGTATTGACCCCGAAGGAATTATTGGCAAAGGCGCAGAAGTCATCACACAGTTTGCTGTTCCTGGTCTGGGTGCAGCCTCTGCTGTATCTAAAGGCAGTAAGATTGCTAGAGCACTTGGCGCAAGTAAAAGCGGCAATGTTGTCAGTCGCAGGTTAGCCAAAGGAACAGACCTTGGAAGAAAACAAGAACTTGCCAGACTAGGCCGCATTACGGCGCTTACAAGACCCGAGCGGTTGGCATTAGGCGCACAACAGGTTGCTGCCGCAGGTCTGGCGGACGCAGTTGTAGCAACCGATGGCACCACTACTATTGCTGATTTCTTTGAAGGTGGCCCCACACAAACCGATCAAGAGATTGGTTTGAGCGGTAGAGAAGAAGCAAGTCGCCGACTTTTGAACAAGTTAAAAATTGGTGTCGAAGGTGCGGGTGCCACGGTCATTGCACCAGCGGCTGTTGGTCTGACGGCAACTGTAGCAGGCAAGGGCGCACAGGCCGTTGGTCTAGACAAGGCTGCTAGTTACGGCGCACGCAAAATCCTTGAAGGCGGTGCCAAAGTAAAGGATGTGCTTGATGATCTTGAGTATCAGAGAACCTTAGGCAAGGACTTTACAGATGACGCAACCGGACTTGTAAGTTCGGGTATAGGTAAGTTAAAGAACGCTGTTCCCGATACGCTGGCTGCACTTCGTTATCGCGGTGTTCTTCCTTACGATATCGGTGAAACTCGTTCCTTGGTTCAGGCAAATGTTCAAGGTGAACTTAAAACTGCCACAGCAAGACTTGACCGCATTGAAAAGGGCCTTGACAGAGCGATTAAAGACCCAGGCGTTGAGACTGGTGATCTTGTTAAACAAGATTACTTTAATAAGATCGAAGAGTTCCTGACTACGCCGTCTCCAAAAAGAAAGATTCAGGCGTTAAAGTCTCTGCCGCCCTCTGTGCAAGATGATGTTGTTGGTATGCGGCGACAGATTGATGATCTTAGTAAAGATATTATGAATAGTGATTTTATAAAAACACTAGAAGGCATAACGCCAACGGGACGCAAGGTTGCTGATGGTGGTCAGGATGTTGCGGATACTATCCGTCAAACAATTAACAAGAACCTCAACTCTTATATGCGCCGCAAATATCGTTTTTATGAAGATGCAAAGTATACACCTGACCAACAGACTATTGATGATGCTGTTGCTGGGTTTAAAACCAATAAGCGTATGACAGAATACGAGCTTCAACATATGGTGCGTGAGGGTGGGGATGAAACCGCCGCTCGTTTCCTGAACGATGAAGGTCGCATTGTAGGTGAGGTTACAGACGAACAAGCCAAGATGGCCGTAAAAAACTTCCTTGAAAGAAAGAGTGTTCCCAACAAAAGTAAACGACCAAAACAATCGGTTCGAGTTGCTGAAGATCGTTTAAAGACTGGAATGCTTTTGGAACGAGAGCGGCTTAGAGACTTTCAAAAACGGTTGCTTGGTGAAATCAAAGACCCACAGGAATCTTTTATTGGCACAATCGCTGACCTTGCGGAATTCAAAGCCATCGATAATTTTTACGGCATGGTTCGGAACGAAATTCCAAGAAATGAAACACTGCAAAAGTTGTTTAAGGACACAGCGAATATGACTCCTGCTCAAAAGAAGAACTTAAAAGAGCGAGACGGGTATGTCATTCTCGGTGAACAAGAAGCGACCTCGAAAAAAATTAAAACCGCTCAAGATTTTGCGGAAGCGAAAGGCAAATCAGGTTGGGGTTCGTTGCAAGGTTACGCCGTTCCTGAAGCGGTCTATAATCAACTCACAAAGTCTGTGGGTGGCGGGGTGCTTCCAGATTGGGTTAAGGCTTCATATGGCGGCCTTCTTAAACTTAAGGGTGCAAGCCAATACGCAAAGACCGTTCTATCGCCTATCACTCAAATCAGAAACTTTACTACAGCTGCACTCTTTGCAACGGCACAAGGGAATGTTGGCCGTGGAGCAAACCTCGGTGAATCGATAGATCTTGTCCTTCGTGATATTGGGCTAAGGAAGTCCACAGAAGAAATTACCGAAGAGCTGGCAGAGATGCAGCGTCTAGGGATCATTGGAACGCAGGCAGAACTTCGAGAAATTCAAGACTTGATTCGTCAGGGGGCGGCAACAAAGGGTTCTGGCCCTCTTGTTGAGGGTGCCGAAATAGATCCTCGTCTTCAAAGCGAGATTGTAAAAAAGCTGAAGAACAATTATGTCGCTAAACTGGCGGGTGCTGCTAATCAAAAAGCTCAGGATTTATACAAAGGCAGTGACGATGTCTGGAAGATCTACAACTTTAAGTTTGAACAAAACAAACTAAAGAATGCGTTGCGTGGATCATCCCCTGAGGAGCAGTATTTTGCGCTTGCTGGTCGGGCTGCTCCCGAAGGGTCTGCTGTAACGCCACAAATGATTGATGACTTAATCAAAGAAGAGTCTGCTCGTATCGTCCGTAATACAGTGCCGAACTACAATCTTGCGCCAGAAGCAATTAAAACCTTGAGGAAGATGCCTATTGGTAACTTTATCACCTTTCCATACGAAATCATGCGAACTGGCACAAATACCATTACTAGGGGCATTCAGGAACTTGCATCAACCAACCCTGAGATTCAAAAGATCGGTATGCGCCGACTGACAGGTGCGTTAACCACATATACTGCTGCACCTATCGCTCTAACAGAATTAGGTTACATGGTAAGCGGCGTAACGGCAGAAGCGATGGCTGCGTATAAGCGTTCTGGTGCTCCAGATTGGGAGCGTAACGCCACGCTTATTCCTGTTGGAAGAAATGATGACGGGAATATTGAGTACATCAACTACAGTTATTCAAATCCCTACGATTACTTAACACGATTTGCATCCGGTGCACTCAACGCTTTTGATACTTCACAGCGCACAGGTGAAGATCTCAGCACAAACCTTCGCAAGGCATTGGGCGAAGCTGCGAGTGAGCTGGCATCTCCGTTTACAGATCAGTCAATGATTGCAGAGGCGCTGATCGATGTTCTACCTGCTGAGACAGGGTTTGGTCGTGGCGGCAACCGCATAAGTGGCGCACGAATATACAACCCAGAAGATGATGGCGCTACACAAATGCAGAAGTCTGCAAACCATGTGATCAATTCGATGTTGCCTGGTGCCGTTCCTGTTGATGTTCGTGGCGGTGAGTTTGAACCAAGCCGATTCCTTCGTGGTGTAGCGTCAGCAGTCGATGAAGACGAAGGGTTCTTGGGGATTTCACCAAAAGATCGGTATGGTCGTGAACGTAATCTTAGAGAAGAGATGGCTCGTGCAATGACGGGCGTTACGGTTCAAGAAGTGGATCCTGCTAGAACTCTTGAATACAAAGGCTTTGAATTCCGTGAAGCCCGACAGGATACATCTGGTATCTTCAACTCTGTTGCTCGGCGCGAAAATGTTACGCCGGAGCAGCTTTTTGATGCGTATGTAGATGCAAACGAAGCACGCTTCCGTGTGTTCAACCGCTTTCATCAAACAGTGGAAGACATGAGAACTATGGGAATGAACGACAGGGAAATCAGAAAGACTCTTGAAGACGCGGGTATCGGTGGTGTCAACCGCTTGATTCGTGGTACTTATGAACCACTTAAAGTTAGCGAAACCATCAAAGATGAGATGCGGCGCAACGGAACAATTAATTTGCTGCCCCGTGGTGAGATCCGAGGCTATCAAGAAGAGCAAAAGAGTAGAGAGTTTGGTGCGCAAGAAGAAGCACCAACGGGCACTGATCCGACCAGCGCAGCAACAGGTACATTTAATGTTGGATCTTCTCCGCAACAGTCAACGACAAATGCTCCGGCTGTTGCACCTAGCACCACGGCTCCTGCTGCAAGAATCCCAGGCCAATTTAAGGTAGGCACTAAAAAAGTATCACCGCTCTTGGTTCCTGATCCTGCAACCAGATCAATCTTTGGGATAAAGTGATGAAAAAAAATAAACTACGCAAAGAACTCGCCGAAGATGAAGGTTGCAAGTTTGAAATCTACCTTGATCATCTTGGCCTACCAACCTTCGGAATCGGTCATCTCGTAGTTGAGGGTGACCCAGAACATGGTCAGCCCGTTGGCACGCCCGTTGATGAAGAGCGTGTGCATCAGGTGTTTGATTCGGACATTACGTCCACGTTAGATGAGTGCAAAGTCCTGTACCCAGACTTTGATGACCTGCCAGAAGAAGCACAGCTAATCATCGCCAACATGATGTTCAACATGGGGCGACCTCGCTTGTCCAAGTTCAAGGGTATGAAGGCCGGTGTCGATGCACGCGATTGGAACCGTGCAGCTGATGAGATGGTTGACAGTCGTTGGTACAACCAAGTCACCAACCGTGCCGAGCGTCTAGTCAAACGAATGCGCTCCCTGTCTTAAAAATGCAATACGATACCTCTAGTGTTTGTCACAGGGGGATATGTCTTGTTTGCTCATGAGCTTCATGTAGGCAAGATTGGTGAGCACATTTGTGCTTTGAGAATGCTCAAAGCAGGTATCTCCGCATCTATAGTTAACTTTGACGCTGTTGATTTGATCGCAACTGATCGAAGTCGCATGTGGCGTATACAAGTAAAATCTTCGACCTTGAAAAGCAGGTCTGATCGAAGTCACAAATCAATGGGGTATCAGTTCAACATAGCGGTTGGGGGCAAAAAGAAACGCCCCCTTACTTCTGTGGATTGTGACATTGTTGCGCTTGTTGCGATTGATCATGAGGAAGTTCTTTTTTACCCAGTCGAATCTTTGTTAAAACACAAAACAAAGCGGATACTGCCAAAAAGATTTGATGACCGTGATAAATGTATGAGAACCTGGGAAAAGACCTTGGATTATTTTGACTAATCAATCTCGCCCCAGTTGCTCCCTAGTTCCTGATCCACCTTGCTCGGCACCTTGAGTGGTGTGCTCGTTTCCATAATCTCTTTGATCCTTGACGCTTGCTCCTCGGACTCTACATTAAAGCATAGTTCGTCATGAACCGTGAGCAATGGCACAAGGCCCTCTTTATAGCATTCAACCATCGCGGTCTTCGTTTGGTCGGCTGCCGAACCTTGGATCAATCGGTTCAAGGCTTTGTAGGTAAAGGCTCGGCGGATGTTCATGCCGTACTCTTTCTCAGCATCCTCACGTTTCATGGGTTTGTTGTAACCAAATGTCTTTGGCTCCCACATATCAAATCGACACTGCCGCCCTGACATGGTCCTGATCTTGCCGTTTTTGCTGGCCTGCTTTGATACCAAGTCGGCCAACCCCTTAACAAAGGGAACTTTGGTGTGATACTGACCCAACAATTCGGTGGCCTCATCTGTGCTAATATTCATCGTGTTGGCTAATTTACCTTTGCCCATGCCGTACATTATGCCCAAATTCACGGTCTTGGCCTGCTTACGACTAATACCAGCCATGTCTGCCACCATCTGGTGGAAGTCCGCATCGCCTTTGTGATACTGCTCAACCAGTTCGTCAACCAACGGATGCCGCATGTTGTCACTAAGACTAGCGCAATAGTGCACCAAGAGCCTCGGCTCTTGACTCGCGTAGTCGAAACTTCCCCACTTGCAGTCCTCATCAGGTATGAACAAGCCACGGATCAGCGCTTTAATCTCTGGATCACGCGCCGGAATCTGCTGGAGGTTTGGGTTACTGGATGAGAAGCGCCCTGTCACGGTGCCGCCATCGTCAGAGCGCAACGGATGAAACTCGCAGTGAATACGTCCCTTGTGTGAGAATTTAAGGATGTTGTCGATGAATGTGTTGCTTGCCTTGTCAAGTTCCCGAAGCCGGAGGATCTTTGCTGCAATAGGGTGCGAGGAGGCTTGTAGAAAGGCTTTCGTAAAGGACGGCTGTCCGTTTTTTTCTGTTTTATCATAATACAGATTATAATGATCGAACACTTTGGCTACGCTGGTAGCAACCCACGGCTCGACTTGCAGGCCTGTTTCATGTTTGATATCGGCAACAAGGTCTTTCTTTGCGTGGATCAGGCTTGCCTTGGCTTGTTCAGCGCCGTCCATGTTGACCCTCACGCCCCGCTCACGCATGTCCAGCATGACAGGTATCAAGGCCGTTTCCATGTCAAACACCGTCATCAGGCTTTGCTGTTCTAGTTCAACT
>MDTB01137210.1_pt1 | contig 10879 bp, 11 predicted proteins | sample 811161 | NCBI WGS metagenome assembly MDTB01 (sample SAMN05326650, study PRJNA326480) | marine metagenome | isolation source: seawater | place: Mediterranean Sea | collected 2009 | reverse complement strand
GTGTAAAGACTGGTTTTTTGCCCGGCATTGTACCGCCGTTATCGGGCTAATTTACAAATGCCAATGATAATGATTTGGCCCTTGCTGCCTAAATACAGGTAAGCGCGGTCCGGGGAGCGCCGGGCAACAGAAGCTCCCCACCTCTAAATAAATAACTACCTCGTCTTAATCTTTTTCTTAACTCTCCACACCCTTGCGGTGTGCCGGGTAAATCCCGTAAACATATAAATGTGATGACAGAAGATTTAATCGATTTTACAAATTTGATAGACGGCGCATTGCGGGGCGTTTTGCGGAGTGCCTTAAAGCGCGCGACTGATTGCGGCCTTCCGGGTCAGCACAAATTTTATATTACCTTTGAAACCAAAAAGCCGGAAGTCCGCATGTCCCCCGCGCTTACCGCTCAGTATCCTGAGGAAATGACAATTGTACTGGAACACCAATTCTGGGATCTGGATATCAGTGAAGAAGCTTTCTCGGTAGTTCTCAGCTTTGGCGGAAAACGCGAGCAACTATTTATACCCTTCAATGCTGTGACAGCTTTTGTTGACCCATCTGTAAAGTTTGGACTTCAATTTAGTTCCGCAGAAGGCGCCCGTATTGCCGGTTCATCAAGCGGCACTGATGAACCACAAGAAGTTATCGAAAACGAAGAAACCAGAACTTCAGATACAAATGGTGGAACGAACGACGATACCATCGTAGCCTTGGATAGTTATCGAAAGAAGTGAACGTATGCATCGTGAATGGTGCTTTAAAGCCATACCGAAATTTATAATTTTAATGGATCTTTGATATGTCGGAATTTACGTTCCATGAAATGTTTGACTTAAAGGAGAATGAACCAGAATACCGGCTAGTAACAACTGATCATATCGGTTTCAGCCAGGTAAACGGCACGGATATAATTACCATTGAAAAGGAAGGGCTGACCAGGCTTGCCGCCGAGGCTTTTCATGACACCGCACATTTTCTGCGTCCCAGCCACCTCAAGCAAGTCGCCGCAATTCTTCACGACAAAGACGCGTCGTCCAACGACCATTTTGTTGCTTGGGATCTGCTTAAGAATGCAAACATTGCTGCTGGAGGTATCCTCCCAATGTGCCAGGACACCGGTACTGCGATCATTTTAGGTAAAAAAGGACAAAACGTCTGGACCAACTGCAATGATGAAGCAGCGCTATCTGAGGGTGTCGAAAAGGCATTCACAGAAGGTAACCTTCGCTATTCTCAGCTTGCGCCTCTCTCTATGTATGAAGAAACAAACACAGGCAATAACCTGCCCGCGCAAATCGATCTCTACGCAACTAGCGGAGAGCAGTATAAATTTCTCTTCATCGCTAAGGGTGGTGGCTCGGCTAATAAATCTTTTTTATTTCAGCAAACCCCATCAATGTTAAATCCTGAACGTTTAATTCCATTTCTTGAGGACCAAATACGCCTCCTCGGGACTGCCGCCTGCCCCCCCTATCATCTAGCCATCGTAATCGGCGGGACATCGGCTGAGTTCAATTTGAAGACAACTAAACTTTTGAGTACACACTACCTCGACGGCCTCCCCAAACAGGGCAATGAGTATGGTCAAGCTTTCAGAGATGTAGAAATGGAAAATCAAATTCTTACCCTAACACAGGAAATGGGTATCGGGGCCCAATTTGGTGGAAAGTATTTCTGTCACGACGTTCGGGTAGTTCGACTGCCCCGTCATGGCGCATCATTACCGATCGGTATTGGGGTATCGTGCTCTGCTGATAGGCAAGCTGTAGGGAAAATTACCCGCGATGGTCTTTTTCTCGAACAACTCGAAAAAAATCCCGCGCAGTATTTACCCGAAATAGATGAGTCACAACTTGGTGGAGAGGTTATTCCAATCGATCTCAATCAATCGATGGACAATATGCGCAAAAAACTTTCCGCTTACCCCATAAAAACCAGGCTTGCACTAAACGGTTCGCTAATCGTCGCCCGGGACCTGGCACATTTAAAGATTTCAGAAAGGCTAAAGGCTGGCGAACCAATGCCAGATTATATGCGTAACCATCCAATTTATTATGCTGGACCAGCAAAAACACCAACGGGCTTTACCTCTGGCGCGTTCGGCCCTACCACCGCCGGGAGAATGGATTCATACGTTGCTGATTTCCAGACGAAAGGTGGCAGCCATATAATGTTGGCCAAAGGTAATCGCTCAAAACAGGTCACAGAAGCGTGCATGAAAAATGGAGGATTTTATTTAGGGTCAATAGGTGGCCCTGCAGCCCGCCTCGCGCAAGACTGCATAAAGAAGGTCGAGTGCATCGAATACGAAGAACTTGGCATGGAAGCGGTCTGGCGCATTGAAGTAGAAAACTTCCCAGCGTTCATAGTCGTTGATGACAAAGGAAATGATTTCTTTGCGGAGGTAACCAAAGTAGGTAAATAAAATTTATAGCGACATCTCGGAATGTTGTAGTATTTTACAGCCTCTAACGACAGATCAAATAAGCGAAGGTCCAAAGTAGGAAAAAGCATTTTGTATAAAGATAATTCTCTTCTTCCGCGCGAGGCAGTTCGTCTTGCCGCCCTTGGTATTCTCGCCGGAGGACCACTAACTTATGCTGATCTCGCTGCTGCGGTTCGCAATTTCACTAGCCGTGTCGCAGGGCCCTCTCTTGACCTGATGGGAACCTCGATCGAACTCCTACGATTTGAAGGATTAATTAGCACTGAGGAACCCCAAACAGTTAACGTTTCTGAGTCGATATTGGAACTTACAACTGCTGGGACTCTAGAACTCAATTCTTTGTTGTGTGCTTCGGTAAGACCTCCAGTGAACGATGTCGCAAAATTAATTCTAGCACTTAAATTTAGGTTTTTTCATTTATTAAATAAAACCGATCAGTGTGATCAAATTGAAATGATGATTGAAGCCTGCGAAGGGGAACTCGCCCGGCTTGCTGATTTACGGGATCATCATCGAAAAGACCCGGGTCTTTTAATGGATTGGCTGGATTATGAACTGGGACAGGTTAGAGACCGGCTAAATTGGCTTGAAAAACTTAAAACAAACCTAGCTGAGGGGCAAACTTTCTCAAAATAGATGCTGACCGCCGGTCACGAATATTTCCGTGCCAGTCACATATCGAAAGTCACTGCCACATAGTTGAAATACGACGGACGCCACTTCTTCAGCCGTCCCCATCCGGTTTAGGGGTATTCGGGGAATAAGAGACTCATATTCGACGCCGATCATGCCAGTTGCAATTTCGCCAGGGGCCACTGCGTTGACTCTTACTCCCAATTCAGCAAATTCAACTGCCATTTCCCGCGTTAAGGCAGATAACGCGGATTTGGATGTTGAATATGCGGAGCCCGCAAATGGATGTGTAGCGTGACCCGCGATAGAGGTAATGTTGACGATTGAACCTTCGGCTCGATGGAGGGCTGCAGCAAACCCTCTTGCCAGAGTTAGTGGCGCAAAAAAATTTAAGTCATAGACTTCCCGCCAATCTTCGATGCTACCGTTAAGCGATCCTAAACGTTCTTTGTAAGAGGTTTTTGGAGATTGTGCCGCGTTATTTATTAATGCGGATAGGCCATCTTCACCCAAAATTATATTCGCCTCTTCGATAAAAACGTCCAAACTTTGCTTTTCCGCAAGATCGGTCGAAATATGATGTACCCAATTAGGGTCCCGCCGACATTCGTCCGGTATACTTTCTCTTGAGCAGGTTATGATCCGCCAGCCCGCCTCACTAAATCGTTTCACCGTTGCGTGGCCAATACCCCTGCTCGCCCCCGTCAGCACGACAGACTTGACCAACTCAGCCATTAAAAAACATTTATAAAAGCTGTGGGATTTATTTGCAAAGGAGAACCGGAATTTCAGTAGATGTGATTATGTGCCGGGTTCTTCCACCAAGAATCATCTGCCGCACTCGGCTTCGAGAATAGGCACCCTTGATTAATAAATCAGCGCTTACTTGGTATGCGTGCCTTAGGTAAGCGGCACCAATTTCCTCCGCATTAGCATCAAAACGTTTAATTTCGGCTTTAATGCCGGACCAACCTAAACGCAGCACACCCTCTTCCGGCGAGATGGAGGGAGGCTCTACCGGGTCTGCCGCAAGTAAAGTTACCTTGTCTGCTTTCTCGAGTATTGGAATTGCTGCACCAAGGGCATGAGCGGCTTCGGGGCTACTTTCCCAAGCGACAGCAACATGGTCGCCTGTCACACTTGGAATTTGAGGTGGCACAACTAAAGTTGGTCTGCCCGTATCTAGAAGCGCTGCCTCTAAAGTAATCGGTGACGGCAATGCCGATTCTTTTACCGGACGGCCCACTACGACGATATCAAAGAGTCTACCGCGAATAGCAAGAATTTCATCTTCTCGACCACTTTCTTGACGCCAAGATACAGTGGGGCCCGTTATTCCGTTGGGTAAATCCGCAACCGGAATACCACTGGTTTGACAAAATTTATCAAAAGTATTTTTGACGCCGAGAGCCCGCTCATCTCCCTCTTTCTCCGTTACGTCCATGATCTCTTCTATCATAGAGCCGTCCATTCCCTCGCCGGTATAAGGGACAAGCCCGCGTGGATCAGCCTGAACGTGCAGCACTTCAATATGGGAATCAAACCGACCGGCTATTCTCCCGACTGTCTCAAGTATCCCCTGACCTGACTCATCGCTGCTTACACAAGCTAAAATGGTTTTGATCATGGCCCTCTCCTTGCATTAATAAAATGCCTATTCGAAATCCCAAGAGAAATTATTTGACTAGAATTTACGTTTTTTTAACCATTTTCAAGATTTTAATAACTAGACCTAAGGAAATAACTGTGACGTCGACCATTCATCTTTTTCCAAGCGGTACAAAATTCGGCGATTAAGGCGAAGAGGACGCTCCTCCCAAAATTCTATAGTATCTGGTGCCACACAGAATCCTGACCAATATGAAGGGCGAGGTATCTTTGATACACCGAATTTCGCTGTAAACTTAGCTACCCTTTTTTCTAGTTCAAACTGGCTAGTCATATGGCGCGACTGTTCTGAAGCCCAAGCTCCGATTTGTGCGCCACGAGGGCGAGATGAGAAATATATATCCGCCTCTTCAACACTCACTGGATTGACACTACCGGAGAGCCGGACTTGCCGTTTAAGGGACTTCCAATGAAAAACCAAAGCAGCCTTCGGGTTCTCGGATAACTCTAACCCCTTTTGGCTTCCAAAATTTGTATAAAAAACAAACCCATCTTCACCAAAGCTCTTGAGCAGCACCATTCTAGCGGAGGGCATCCCATTTTTATCAGCGGTCGCTAAAGTCATCGCCTCCGCAAGACTGGGCTCAGATACTTTGGCCGCTGAAAACCATTCTGCAAAAAGTGCAAAAGGGGTTTTTATTTTTTCTTCAACCATCTAACGCAACTACCCTCATAATTAATGATGAGTTTTTTTCCTATAAGGCATTTGACCTAAACTTAACTTAACCAACTTGCATTGATACCTTTTCCTCACAAATTTATGAAAAAATTAGAAAATTTTATATGCCCAACCATTATTTTGAGCTTGTATCATAAGATGCTGAATTCAGAAAATGAAAGAAAATACGACTGGTTAAGGCTTTAAAACTCGTGTCCTATTTAGGACAGAAACATGATATAAATATTAGACCGACAACTTGAGGTTTGAAAAATGTTTAAAATGGCGATGACTCTTGCATTAGTTAGTTTTTTTTCTCTCAGCTTAACCGCCTGCGTAACAAATAATCAGAACGAACAAGGCGGTGCTATTATAGGAGGGGTTCTTGGAGGACTCCTTGGGAATAAGGTGGGCAAGGGTAAGGGTCGAGTGATTGCTACCGCAACAGGTGCCGCGGTCGGTCTTCTACTTGGCAGCCACATTGGTAAAAAACTAGATAAAGTCGATCGTATATATGCTGCCAAGGCTCAGCAAAGAGCCCTTGAAACAAATCCTGTAGGCCAATCTTCAAGATGGTCTAATCCAGACAGCGGAAATTCAGGAACTGTAACACCGACAAAAACAGTAACGGCCTCAATAAGTGGTCAACCATGCCGTGAATACCAACACACGGTAACCATCGGCGGTAAAACGGAGCAAGCTTACGGGCGCGCCTGCAGAGAAGCAGACGGGAGCTGGAAAATCGTAAACTGATCTAAAGGGGTTATAGTAACCCCTTTTTAAATGGTAATTTTTCACCTGAGCAAGCAAACAAGCATCTGCTTTTACGGATGGCTGCTATAGTGTAGACTTAGTCTTAGGGTACTTTAGTTAGAGGATAAGCAGGAAATGACCGAACCGACACCTCTCATGAAGGGGAAAAGGGGTCTAGTGATGGGCGTGGCCAATGATCGATCAATTGCTTGGGGTATTACAAAGGCAATCGTTGATCAAGGGGCTGAGGTCGCTTTCACCTATCAAAACGAAGTCCTTGAAAAACGCGTACGGCCTTTGGCGAAAAGTCTGGATAGTGACTTGTTGATCGAATGCGACGTATCTGATGATAAGAGTGTTCAAAAAGTATTCGAGACTCTTAAGGCAAAATGGGACTCGATCGATTTTGTTATCCATGCAGTCGCTTTTTCAGACAAGAGTGAGCTGACAGGCCGATATGTAGATACTTCCGCCCAGAACTTTGTCCAGACTATGTCCGTTTCCTGTTACTCCTTCACATCTGTCTGCCGCGCGGCGGAGCCTCTGATGAAAAATGGCGGAAGTATAATCACATTAACTTACGCTGGATCAGAACGCGTTGTGCCGCATTACAATGTTATGGGAGTTGCAAAGGCGGCACTAGAATGCAGCGTTCGCTATCTTGCTGTCGATTTAGGTAAAGAGGAAATTCGTGTAAATGCCATCTCCGCTGGGCCAATCCGTACACTTGCCGCATCCGGTATAGGCGATTTCCGGTATATCTTAAAATGGAATGAGTTAAATGCCCCACTGAAACGTAATGTAACCATTAAGGATGTGGGTGGTGCAGGTCTTTATTTGCTCTCCGACCTTTCCCAAGGCGTTACCGGTGAAGTTCATCATGTCGATTGCGGTTATAATGTCGTTGGAATGAAATCAGTCGACGCACCCGATATCAGTGTGGTAACTGGAGACTAAGCCAAAGAGCTTGAATTTTTCGGGGCTAGTTAAATGTCCGACAATACTTTTGGTACGCTATTTCGTGTAACCACCTGGGGAGAAAGCCACGGCCCAGCCATCGGCTGCGTTGTCGACGGAACACCACCGGGAATCACCCTAACCGAGGCAAGTCTTCAGACCTGGCTCGACAAACGTAAGCCGGGGACCTCGCGCTTTGTCACACAGCGGCAAGAGCCCGATCGTGTGTCAATTCTCTCGGGTGTTTTTGAAGGGAAGACTACCGGAACACCAGTGAGCTTGTTGATTAAAAATTCGGATGCAAGAAGTAAAGATTATTCAGCTATCAAAGATAAATTTCGGCCCGGTCACGCAGACTATACATATTGGAAAAAGTATGGTGTTCGTGATTACCGTGGTGGCGGAAGATCAAGCGCACGTGAAACTGCAACTAGGGTTGCCGCAGGAGGCATTGCTCGTAAAATTCTTGGGCGCTCTGTAAAAGTTCGTGGCGCAATCATTCAAATGGGAACAGAGACGATAAACCGAGATCGTTGGAGTTGGTCTCAGCGCGAGAAAAACCCGTTTTGGTGCCCCGACGCCAAAGCCGCAATAGATTGGGAAAAATATCTTGATAGTATCCGAAAATCCGGGTCATCAGTTGGTGCCGTGATCGAGATCGTCGTTTCTGGTATTCCTGCGGGATTAGGTGCTCCAATCTATGGTAAATTGGATGCTGATCTTTCGTCCGCTATGATGAGTATTAACGCAGTCAAAGGTGTTGAAATTGGGGCAGGGTTTGGCGCTGCTGCGATATCGGGCGAAGATAATGCCGATGAAATGCGAATGAGAAATGGCGAGGTTGAGTTTCAGTCAAATCAAGCCGGTGGAATACTTGGTGGTATTTCAACTGGACAAGACATTATTATTCGCTTTGCGGTCAAGCCTACCAGCTCTATTCTAATACCAAGAAAGACCGTTACTAAGCAGGGCCGCAATACAAGCGTTGAGACAAAGGGCAGGCACGACCCTTGTGTTGGTATTCGAGGCGTTCCTGTCGGCGAGGCAATGACCGCATGTGTTCTTGCTGACCACCTGCTTCGCCACCGTGCTCAATGCGTTTAGGCGTTAATCTTTTTTAAAAATACCAATTAATTCTACATGTGGAGACCACAGAAACTGATCAAAGGGCAGAACATTCATGATGTTATAGCCACCGGCGATTAGGACCTCGGCATCACGTGCAAAACTCTTTGGATCGCACGAGACGTAGGCGATAACAGGTACCTGGCTGGCTGCCAAATGAATCGCTTGCTCGGCAGCGCCACCGCGCGGTGGGTCAAGAATTACCGCATCCACTTTATCAAATTCTGAGCCTAGTAAAGGCCGGCGGTGGAGATTTCTTACTTCAACTTTGATCCGTTCCCCTAACCTGTGTGAACGGGCTGCCAACGACAAGGCGGCGATGTGATCTTCTGCCAGGTCGAATGCTGAAACATGATGACCACTCGATGCCAATGGCAGGGCCAGGGCCCCACAACCTGCGAACAATTCGATAATCTTCTTAGCCTTCCCAACTGCCTCCGTGACTTTTTCACGAATAATTTTCTCACCCTGGGCAGTTGGCTGAACAAAAGCGTCAGGAGGAATTTTGACGGCAACACCACCAAATTGCATCTCTACAACTCGCCGTGTGACGATGGGTTCTGGTGCTTGTTCAAATTTGGAATCAAAAAAATCACAATTTATTCGGGAAACATCATGATTGTCTGCGAAAACGGCTAATCTTTCTCTATTGGCCAAATCGAGCTCGGTCGGCAAGGAGAAAGTTATATCCAGGCCGGTATTAGCATAAGTAATTGCTATCTCAGCGCTTTCGCCAACCTTTAAAGATTGGGTCACAAACTCTCTGGTTTGTGGCAGAATACCTAAAATCTCGCGGACCATGACGGGGCATTCTTCTAATGCAACCAGACGACGACTTCCTCTCTCCCGAAACCCCAAAATTGTCCCATTGGCAAGACGGCGCGCAGAAACACGAACGCGCCTGCGGGTATAGGGCGCTCCTGGAATTAGATTTTTAAGAACCGAAGTATCTATATTTTTTCGACCAAGTGCCTGATAAACTATATTTTGTTTCCAGGACTGGTAGTCCGAATTACCTAATTGCTGAACCGAACAGCCACCACATTTGGTAAAGTGGCGACAGGGGGCTTCTATTCGTTCCGTTCCTGCTTCCAGAATCGATAGAACTCTTGCGCGATGAAGCCCATCTTTAGATTTTTGGAGTCTTACCCGAACAACATCACCTGGCACCGCAAAAGGGATGAAGACCTTACCCCGGCCTATTTCGGCAATACCATCACCTCTAGCACCTAAGGCCTTAACATGAAGGTCGACGTCAGTCACGGTTCACGACTCGCAAAAATCAAAAATTCAACGTTACCTTTGGGCCCTTTAATTGGGCTCTGTTCCACACCGGTTACGTGCCACCCCATCTCACCCGACAACCAGTCGCGTATCGTATTGCATACTTGTCGATGCAATTCGGGATCACGAACAACACCCCCCTTACCGACATGTCCTTTGCCAACTTCAAACTGAGGTTTAATTAATGCTAATACAGAGGCGGAGGGTGCGGCCAAATTTAACGCCGCTGGCAATACCGTTCTTAGTCCAATAAAACTTGCATCACAGACTATTATAGAGGGAGAATCGGGCACCTGTGTTTCGTCCAATTGTCGGGCATTCACCCCCTCCAATACAACTACCCTCTTGTCATTTCTTAACCGCCAATCCAACTGCCCCCTGCCAACATCAACAGCAAAAACTTTCTTTGCCCCATTTTGGAGCAAGACATCGGTAAAACCACCTGTAGATGATCCAACGTCGACGCAGATATTGTCTTTCACATTTATGGGAAACCGCTCCAACCCATAGGCCAGTTTAATACCGCCGCGTGACACCCACGGATGCGGTCGCTCTCGGACCTCAATTAAAATATCAGCGGCAACCTGATGGCCTGGCTTATCTAGTCTTACTTGACCATTGTAAACAACACCCGCAAGAACTAGTGCTTGCGCTTTTGTACGGTTCTCCGCGAGCCCACGTGACACTAACAACTGGTCTACCCGCTGTTTCTTAGTCACCGCACATTCCGTTCAGGCCCGGGCAGGGGCTTCAGTGATTTCCTGACCTAATGCCCTAAGTGCAGTATCCACAATATTCACGGCGCTCAAGCCCGCGATCTCATTTTGCTTTGGTTGGGTATCATGATCGATATAAATATCAGGAAAATACATCGGCCGGAACCTAAGTCCATTATCTAGCAAACCGCTAAGTGCTAAAACATGAGTAACTTGGCTTGCAAAACCCCCAATCGAGCCCTCCTCGATGGTTATAAAAACTTCATGCTCTGTCGCAAGACGATGAACCAATTCCTCATCAATAGGTTTGGCAAATCGGGCATCTGCCACTGTCGCAGATAGCCCACGATTAGCCAGATCATCCGCGGCCAAAAGGCAATCGGCCAGACGTGTTCCATAAGATAATAAGGCAATCTTTGTGCCTTCGCGTATAATCCTACCTTTACCAATTTCCAGAAATTCTGGCGTCTTTGGCATATCTACACCGATGCCGTTTCCGCGTGGGTAACGTAATGCTGATGGTCGATCGTCAATTAAAACTTGGGTTTTTACCATGTGAACTAAATCGGCCTCATCTGATGCCGCCATCAGAACCATATTGGGCACACATCCAAGGTAAGCGATATCAAACGAACCTTGATG